>SDBU01000875.1_pt1 | contig 43828 bp, 45 predicted proteins | sample 2277071 | NCBI WGS metagenome assembly SDBU01 (sample SAMN10397929, study PRJNA504765) | marine sediment metagenome | isolation source: marine sediment core GS08_GC12, 126 cmbsf | place: Arctic Ocean: Gakkel Ridge, Loki's castle | collected 2008
CTTCGCTTATGCTCAAGCAAGGTGTGCATCCCAAGATAGTGCAGGAGCGTTTAGGTCATGCCAGTATATCAATTACGCTGGATACTTACAGCCACGTAGTGCCCGGTCTACAGCAAGCCGCCGCTAATGGATTCGATAATATTGTTATGCCAAAGCAAGAGGATACCGTAAAGACTTTGTAAACGATTATTGCCAATTTATTGCCAATTAACGAAAAAGCCCTTATGCATTAATAAGCATAAGGGCTTTTTTAGCTTCAATTTCTGGTGGAGCTGGAGGGATTCGAACCCTCTACCTTTTGACTGCCAGTCAAACGCTCTCCCGATTGAGCTACAGCCCCATTGCGTTACCTCTATATTTTATAGCAGAAAATGACTCCGAAGACAAGTCCAGTCCATTCAAATTTGCTGGTCAACCTGTCTACAATAACTACAACCTCCACCTCTGACAATTGCTAATTATGGGCAAATAGTTTACAATATCGCTAATCGGAGGTTTACCATGAAACTGAGACGGCTAACTCGCATACCCGGTATCATCCTGGTTCTGGGGGCACTGCTCTTAGCTTCGTGTGGGGGCTCAACACCAGCCCCGGCACCAGAACCAGCCCCCACACCTAAAGTGAAACCGAAAACCTATTCGTCACCACCGCCAATGACCATTGATGCCGGCAAAAGCTATACCGCCACCATGGAAACCGAGAAGGGAAACCTGGTGCTGGAGCTGTTCGCCAGAGATGTTCCGCTAACGGTCAACAACTTTGTCTTCCTCAGCCGTGAAGGGTTCTACGACGGCACCACCTTCCACCGGGTTATTCCCGGCTTCATGGCTCAGGGCGGAGACCCCACCGGAACCGGAAGGGGCAATCCCGGTTACCAATTCGCCGACGAGTTCAGTAAGCACACCCATGTTCTTGGCGCGTTATCAATGGCTAATGCTGGACCCAACACCAACGGCTGCCAGTTCTTTATTACCTACACTCCCCAGCACGCCCTCGACAACAAGCACACTGTCTTCGGCCAGCTAATAGAGGGAATGGATGTCCTGGAGAAAATTGGGAACGGTGTTGTCATAAACCGGATAACTATTGAGGAAAAGTAAGCTACCGCTACACTGGCATACCCAGCCACCTTAGTAGACTTCCTAGTCCCCAAAAGCCGACATAAACTACAGTCATGCCTTTAATCGTCTTTCCTATAAAGCAAATAATAAAATATCTTCTTATGCCGAACTTGGTAGCACCAGCAACCAAGGCCGCGGGATAGAAAAATGGATTAATCACCGCTGATAGGAGAAACAGCGTCCAGGAGCCCCGCCGCTCCATGAGACCCATTAATCGCTCATAGGCAGCCTGAATCTTGCCATGCCTGGAAGTGGCAAGGGCTGTCCCTCCACCATGACCCGTCATATAGATGGTCAGTGCACCAAGAGTCTCACCCAGACCAGCAGCCATACCAACTAACCACGGATATTCCATTACCCCGCCTAAGGCGAACACTACTGCTAGCATGGGCACTGGGACAAGAATAGTGGCACCACCCAAGATACTGATAAGAAACGCCCCCAAGTAGCCCCAATGCTGAAGCTCCTGACCCATCCACCGGAAATACACTACGGCCACCGCCATGACTACGGTCAGGACGACGCCCAGGATACCAACCCAGTAACCCCACCGCCGGCTACCCTTCTTCAGCTTGTCCTCTTTATCAGTGGAAACCACACTACCTCGCTCTTAGTCTCAACTCTAGTAGTACGCAAGTCATCAACAGCTTGACACTCACGCCGCCACTTCAGCCGCCACCCTCGTGGTAAAGGTCAAACTACCGTCAACCAGGTCAACGATAACCGTATCACCCTCCTTGAACTCTCCTTGTAGCACCTTGGTTGACAGCGGACTTTCCACATAGCGCTCTATGGCACGCCGCAGTGGCCGTGCCCCGTAAACCGGGTCAAAGCCGGCTTTAGCCAACCATGATTTCGCCGCCTCGGTCATCTCCAGCCCTAGCTTCCGCTCGGACAGACGCTTCTCCAGGTCCTTTGCCATTAAATCAATGATTTGCCTGAGCTGCTCCTCGGTCAGCTCATGGAAAACTATGGTCTCATCAAGCCGGTTGAGAAACTCGGGACGGAAGGTCTTCTTTACCTCAGCCAGTACCTTTTCCTTCATGCTCTCGTAGGCTTGTTTCTCGGTCTTGGCTTCGTCTGTTGGAGCGGCAAAACCGATACTCATTTTGCGCTCAATAAGCTGAGCGCCAACATTACTGGTCATAATAACTACCGTATTCTTAAAGTCCACCGTCCTTCCGTGGCCATCGGTTAACCGACCATCATCAAGAACCTGAAGCAGACTATTAAAGACATCAGGATGTGCCTTTTCGATTTCGTCCAGTAAGATTACCCGATAGGGACGCCGTCTCACCGCTTCGGTTAGCTGTCCGCCCTCTTCATAGCCAACGTAGCCGGGAGGGGCCCCGATAAGGCGGGACACGGTGTGCTTCTCCTGGTACTCTGACATATCCAGACGCACCATCGCGTTCTCATCGTCGAACAGGAACTGGGCCAAGGCCCTGGCCAACTCAGTCTTACCGACGCCGGTTGGACCCAGGAACATAAAGCTACCAATGGGCCGCCTCGGGTCTTTCAGTCCCGCCCTGCTTCTGCGAACGGCTTCTGAAATAGCAATCACGGCCTCTTCCTGATTTACCAGCCTCTCGTGAATTCGCTCTTCCATATGGAGCAACTTCTCCGCCTCACCCTCCAGCATCTGGGACACCGGGATGCCCGTCCAGCTGGAGATTAGGCGGGCAATATCCTCCGCCTCCACCGTCCCGCTAATCTTCTCCTGCTGGAGCCAGTCACCCTTAGCCTTGTTATACTCCTCTTCGAGACTCAACCTTTCCGACTTAAGTCGGGCAGTGTTCTCGTAATCCTGCCGCTGTGAGGCCGCTTCCTCCTCATTAGTTAACTGCTTAAGGCGCTCCTCCAGGGATTTGACCTCAGGAGGTGCGCTCTCGGTATCAATGCGCAACTTGCTGGCCGCCTCGTCAATAAGGTCAATCGCCTTATCCGGCAGGTATCGGTCCGAGATATAGCGCTGGCTTAGCCGGGCGGCTGCCTCCAGAGCCTCGTCACTGACCTTAATCTTATGGTGCGCCTCATACCTGGGACGCAGCCCGCGAAGCATCTCAATAGTCGCCTCCACAGTCGGCTCGCCAATAAATACCGGCTGGAGTCGCCGCTCCAGTGCTTTATCCTTTTCAATGAATTTACGGTACTCATCCAGCGTAGTGGCACCGACACACTGTAGCTCACCGTGAGCCAGCGCCGGCTTAAGCATGTTGCTGGCATCAATCGCACCCTCAGCAGCACCAGCCCCAACCACGGTGTGAATCTCGTCGATAAACAGTATAATCTCGCCCTGTCCTTGCCGAACCTCATCCATCACCGCCTTGAGCCGCTCTTCAAACTCACCACGGAACTTGCTTCCGGCTACCAGTGCCCCCATATCCAGAGCTATCACCCGACGTCCTTTGAGGGAATCAGGAACGTCATCAGCCACAATCTTCTGCGCCAGTCCTTCGGCAATAGCCGTCTTGCCCACCCCGGCATCGCCAACAATTACCGGGTTGTTCTTAGTACGGCGGGTAAGTATCTGCATCACTCGCTTAATCTCTGCATCCCGCCCGATAACCGGGTCGAGCTTACCCTGACGGGCAAACTCGGTGAAGTCCCGACCGTACTTCTCCAGGGAGCGATACTTGCTTTCCGCCCGGGCATCGGTGACCCGGTGCGTACCACGAAGTTTCTGCAAGGCCCGGTACACGTTCTCCTGGTCCACACCAAAGTGCTTGAGGATACCACTAGCCTCACCCTTGTCATCGCCGGTCAGGGCAATCAGGAGATGCTCGGTGCCGATAAACTCATCTTTAAGTCTATCCGCTTCAGCAGCGGCCGACTGCAGTAGCTGCTGAATACGCGGGGTGGCATATACCTGCACTGCCTCATAGGCAACCTTGGGAAGCTCTGCCAGAATGTCTTCCACCTCAGCCCGCACCGCCCCCACATCAGCGCCCAGCTCATTCAAGATATCACCCACCAAGCCCTGCTCCTGCCGCAGCAAAGCCAGCAGGACATGCTCCACGTCCCACTGGTTATGTTTTAGCTGTCGGACCAGCTCTTGAGAGGCAGCCAGTGCCTCCTGCGCCTGCTCGGTAAATTTCTCCTGTCTCATCAGTTACTCACCCCCCCTTGGAGACTATTTATTAGCCTCCGCCGCCAATGGGTTCTTCAGGGCTTTCACCCTGCTTAACATCAGACCCGTTAGTCCTTAACCTTCGCCTCTTCCTCAGCACGTAGTTTATCTCGATAGTCGGTCACACGATAGTCTTCCGGCCCCTCACACTTCAGCTTCCGCCCCGAATTCTTTGACCTCGCCCCCAGCTCTTGCAGTGCTTCCTTGGTCGGACTTACAAGATACTTCTGATAACCGGTACACCTCGTCGACCAGTCTTTATAAACGATAACGGTGACATCATCATCTACGGCATCACAATAAATCGTAGTTGCTGTTACCTGCCAGTCTGGAACTATCATCTTGAGTCTCCTCAGCCATTATTGCTAATAGTTTTCTATATTACCACAGCCAAGCACCAAACTAAAGACCGGGCTCCTTTGCTCTCTCCAGTTCCGCCTCCAGCTCGGCAATGCGACTTTGCAGCTCACTCATACTCTGCATAATCCGCAAGATAACCTCTACCCCGGCCAGGTTAACTCCCATATCATCCATCAAGGTCTTTATCCGGCGAAGCTGGGCTATGTCCCTCTCCGAATAGAGCCGGATGTTACCCCTGGACCGCAATGGCTGGACTATGCCTATTCTTTCATAATAACGCAGATTGTGGGCCTTGATACTGAGCATACCAGCCGCCACACTAATCACATAACGCGGTTCAGCATCTTCATCCATCATAACCTCACTCCTTTACTCACTGGAACGAAGTTCCCTCAGGCGCTGGAACAGCTCTTTCTCCTGCGCCGACAACTTGGTCGGCAGGACCACTTTCACCTTGGCCAGCAAATCACCATGAGAAGAGCCACGCAAACGGGGCATCCCCTTACCAGCCAGGCGAAAGGTATTTCCATTCTGAGTCTCCGGTGGAATCTTCAGCATCACCTTACCATTAAGGGTGTCTACCTGAACCTCACCACCCAGCACCGCCACCGTCAACGGAACTGGCACTTCTACCTGCAAATTATCGCCTTTGCGCTGAATTTTAGCGTGCCGCTTGACCGATACCAACAGATAAAGGTCGCCGGCCGCCCCACCAGAGAATCCCGGCTCACCCTTGCCAGCAATGCGCACCCGGAACCCGTCCTTCACCCCGGCAGGAATCTTGACCTCACCCCGTTTGCCATTGTCAAAGCTAATTGTGCGAGCAGCACCCTGATACGCCTCTTCCAGAGCCACCTCAACCGGATGCTCTAAATCCCTGCCCCGCCGCGGACTAACTCTCCGACTGAAGGTAGCGCCACCGACATTACCGAACAGGTCTCCGAAAATACTGCTTAAGTCCTCGTCCCCGAAGCTAAACCGCACCTTACCACCAGTGGAGCCCCAAGAAGGTGCTTGCTGTTGCTGGCGCTGTGCCTGCCGGAACTGGTCAGCATGCTGCCACTGGTCACCAAACTCGTCGTAATTCTTACGCTTCTCTTTGTCGGACAGGACTTCATAGGCCCCACTTATCTCCTTGAACTTTCCCTCAGCCGACTTATCCCCAGAATTGACGTCAGGGTGATACTGGCGCGCCAGCTTGCGGAAAGCCTGCTTTATCTCCCGCTCACTGGCCTTACGGCTAACCCCCAAGGTACTATAGTAGTCTTTCCCAGCCATTTCTCTCCCCAGACAACCAGGCTATTGATAACGTCGTTCACCAATCGTGTCTCCCCAGCCTAGTCCTGTTCTACACCTCTTTCATATCTACGACTTTACTTATATTGTAAGACATTTGGTAAATAATGTCAATATATATTGTAATGATTATTAAAATATTATGTTAATTATACTAACACTCATTGTTAACCATAAGCAATTACCGCACGATTGGGAGAATAGCGCAACCATTAAATTAAGAACAAAGGGAGTGCCTTGAAAGGAATTCTAGTCTAAGCGGTACTCTGAGCCGGTATTTTCCACCGCCTGGCGGAATATGCCGAGAAACTGGGTCAATATCCGGGCCGTGGCGCCCCATATCACGTCACCCCGATAGTGGTAAAAATAGGAGGTAACGGTCTCGCCATCGGCAACCTTGGTCTCCTTGCGCAAACAATCCTTATCCAGCAGCGCGGCGATAGGGACTTCAATTACCTCGTCAATCTCCTCCCCATCCACGCTGAACTGGTACGGCCAAGGGATAACCACTACAAAGGGAGAGACAATGTAGTTAGTAGTCGCGGTAACGGTATCATCCAGCTCTCCCAGTACCTCGACATCACCAGCCATCAAATCTATTTCCTCCGCCGACTCACGCACAGCGGTATCAAGCAGCGACCGGTCACTCTCCTCGCAAGTTCCCCCGGGAAAGGATATCTCACCCTTGTGATTGGTCACCCTTTCACTGCGCCTGACGAACAGGATATAGTACTCCCGCCCTCTACAGTAGATGGGCAATAGTACGGCTGACCGTGTGCGGCTGGCATCAATAATACACCGCTTCTGTCTCTGGGAAAGGGCTTCCCGCAGTCGTTCCTTCATCCATCCCCATGATAGCACCACCCCAAGGTCAAGACAACTCAACTCGCACCTGAGATAGCAGTCTCCGATTGGACACAGAGCTTGAGAGATATTATAATTAAGGTGGAACCGGCTGATTCCATTGCTCCTTAGTCCTCTCACAATGAGTATTGATGTGCCAGAATGCATGAACTTGCTGTTACGCAGGGGATGCTGGATATTGCCTTGGAAAAGGCAAAAGCAGCCCACGCTACCAGAGTTACCACGATAAATCTGGTCATCGGCGAGATGTCAAGTATCGTCGATGACTACGTGCAGTTCTATTTCGATTTTCTCAGTCAGGCTAGCATTGCCAGCGTCGCTCCTCTTTTCTTCGAGCGAATACCGACGCAGCTACGCTGCCGTCACTGCGGGTATCCTTTTACCCCGGAGCAACCGCCGTGGCGCTGCCCACAGTGCCATCAGTGGGAGGTGGAAATACTGGCCGGGCAGGAGTTTTATGTTGACAGCATTGAGGTGGAGTGAATGAAAGTCAAGGTGCTACAGAACATCATGGATGCCAACGACCAGCTAGCCTCCAGGAATCAACAACTACTGGACAAAAGTAATGTCCTGGCCCTGAACATCATGTCTTCGCCGGGAGCCGGAAAGACGAGCCTTATCCTGGAAACGATAAAGAGGCTGAAAGACAGGACAAGAATCGCCGTGGTTGAAGGCGATATTGCCTCCACCATTGACGCCGACCGCATCAGTAAGGAGGAGGTACCGGTGGTTCAAATAAACACCGGCGGCCAGTGCCATATTGACGCCAATATGATAAATAACGCTCTGGAGAGCCTGCCCCTTGAGGATATTGACCTGCTGTTGATAGAGAACGTCGGCAACCTGGTCTGCCCCGCTGAGTTCAAGACGGGAGCGCATAAGCGGGTGATGCTCCTCAGCGTACCAGAAGGTGATGATAAACCGTACAAATATCCGCTGATGTTCACCCTCTCGGCAGCGATTGTGGTCAACAAGATTGATATGCTCCCCTTTTCTGATTTTGATATGACCGCTTTCCAGCGGGGGGTAAACGGCCTGAACCCCAAGGCCAGAATATTTCAGGTATCCTGCAAGACCGGCGAAGGGATTGAAAGCTGGGTGGCATGGCTGGAGTCGGAGGTGAAAGACAGGTAGTATGACGCAGGCAGTAGAAACCTCAGAATCATTGCGGATAAGTGTTCGGGGAGTGGTTCAGGGTGTCGGCTTCAGACCTTTTGTTTATCAGCTTGCCCAAGAATACGGCCTGAAGGGCTGGGTACGTAATACCTCAGGCGATGTCACCATCGAGGTAGAGGGTAAAAGCGATAACCTGGCGTGCTTCCTGGCCAGGCTGAAAGAAACGCCGCCACCCCAGGCTCACATCGAGCACGTTTCCGTTAGCAAACAGCCGGTTGTCGGCTATGAACAGTTCGAAATCCATCACAGCCTGGCCCGGGAGGGCGAATACCAGTTGATTTCCCCAGACCTGGCTACCTGTGACGCCTGCCAAGAAGATATATCTGACCCTGAAAACCGACGCTACCGCTATCCGTTCACCAACTGCACCAACTGTGGCCCCCGCTTCACCATTATCGAGGACATTCCCTACGACCGCCCCCGGACCACGATGCGCCATTTCCGGATGTGCCCCGATTGCCAGCAGGAATATGATGGCCCCCTGGATAGGCGCTTTCACGCTCAACCCAATGCCTGCCCCCACTGCGGCCCGTCACTGCAACTGGCCGATGCCGAGGGCAACGCCATCCCCAGTGGGGACATTATTGCTCACGCCAGCCGGTTACTCAGAGAAGGCAACATTCTGGCCATTAAGGGGCTGGGAGGTTTTCTCCTTGCCTGCGATGCCACCAGCGACGCAGCTATTCAGCGGCTGAGAGAGAGAAAAAGGCGCCCCAATAAGCCGCTGGCCATAATGGTAAGCAACCTGGACAGGGTCAGGGAACACTGCCTGGTGTCACTGCAGGAGGAGGCACTGCTCACCTCGCCACCAAGCCCCATTGTACTGCTGAGGTGGAAGCCAACATCTTCAATCTCCACTGGAGTAGCACCGGGGCTAAAATACCTTGGGGTGATGCTGCCCTACACTCCGCTGCACCATCTACTGCTCGCCGAGACCGACCTGCCACTGGTGATGACCAGCGGCAACCTGACTGAGGAACCGATTGCCAGGGACAACGATGAGGCGATACGACGACTCCACGGTATCGCCGATTACTTCCTGCTGCACAACCGGGATATCCACTCTCGCTACGATGACAGCGTGGTGATGGTAGAGCAGGACCAAACAATAATGGTAAGGAGAGCCCGCGGCTATGCTCCCTACCCTGTCCCGCTCCCCTTCCATGCCAGACAGATACTTGCCTGCGGAGCGGAATTAAAGAATACCTTCTGTCTCACCAGGGATAACCACGCCTTCCTTGGTCAGCACATCGGGGATATGGAGAACCTGGAAACACTGGAACACTTTGAGGCCACCATTGCGCTCTACGAAAGACTGTTCCGTATCCAGCCAGAACTTATCGCCTGCGACCTGCACCCCGATTACCTGGCAACCCAATGGGCAGAGACAGTATCTCAGCAAAACAAGATACCCATAATCGGCGTGCAACACCATCATGCCCACATTGTCAGCTGTATGGTGGACAACGAGATTCAGGAGCCGGTCATCGGGGTTGCCCTCGATGGCACCGGCTACGGCACCGATGGCCATATCTGGGGCGGCGAGTTCCTAGTAGCCGACTTCGGTCATTACCAGAGAAAGGCGCACCTGGAATATCTGCCTCTTCCCGGAGGAACTGCCGCCATAAATAGACCCTACCGCACGGCCATCAGCTATCTTTACACCCTGCTCGGAGAGGACGCCCTAAACCCGGACTTGCCCTGCCTGAGCAGCGTGGATGAAGTTGAGCTTGACCTAATCAAGAGGCAGGTAGACCGCAGGCTGAATACCCCGCTCACCTCCAGTTGCGGTCGGCTCTTCGATGCGGTATCAGCCCTGCTTGGCATCAGGGGACAGATTGACTACGAAGGGCAGGCAGCGGTGGAGCTGGAGATGGCCGCCGATGAGGGGTCGGAGGAAGGTATCTATCCCTTTGCCGTAGAGGTCAAGGATGGTGAAAACGTTATCAAGCTGAGAGAGCTATTTACGGCCATCATGTCTGACCTGACTCAGGGTATTCCCGTTCCGGTAATCTCGACCCGATTTCATAACACGGTGGCGCAGATGGTGAGTGATGTCTGCTCCAGAATCGCCAGAGAGACCGGCATCACCAAGGTCGCCCTCAGTGGCGGGGTATTCCAGAACCGGCTGCTCCTGCGCAAGACAACCACGGCCCTGGGGGCTACCGACCTTACGCCGATTACCCACCGCCGGGTACCGTGCAACGACGGCGGTATCTCTCTGGGTCAAGCCGTTATCGCCAATTTCAATGGCAAATAACAGAAAATACACCTTATTACTACGCTAATTAAAGAAGAAGCATTAACGTAAGGGGAAGGGGAATAAAGGGGGATAGGGTTACCAAATAAAAACCTGGACGTTTAGCTTGATATAAATCTCCAGAAGAGGAGTTACCCATGTGTTTAGCCATTCCAGCGCAGGTTAAATCTATTCACGACCATGAGGCCGAGGTAGAAATCGGCGGCACAAGCTATCGAGCCAGCATCTGGCTGACACCGGAGGCCAGAGTTGGCGACTACGTCTTACTCCACACTGGCTACGCCATCAGCGTTATTGACCAGGAAGAAGCCGAGGAAACTCTCCGGATGCTGAGAGAAATGGAAGTGATATAGGGTTCGGATGAAGTTTATTGATGAGTACCGGGACGCCGAGCTGGGTAAGCAGCTGATAGCCAGCATTCACCAATCTTCAACCAGACCGGTAAGGTTAATGGAGTTCTGCGGAGGTCATACCGTATCCATCTTCAAACACGGTATTCGCCAGCTTTTACCTACAACAGTGGAGATGCTCTCCGGCCCCGGCTGCCCGGTATGCGTTACCGCTATCGGGGATATTGATTGGGTTATCGCCCTGTCCAGATTGCCCGGTGTTATTGTCGCCACTTTCGGTGACCTTCTGCGGATACCCGGCAGCCGTTCCAGCCTCCAGCAGTCACGGGCGGAAGGTAACGATATCCGGGTAGTCTACTCCGCCCTGGAAGCACTGGACATTGCCCGGGAGAACCCCGAGCTTGCCACTATACTTATCGGTATCGGCTTCGAAACTACGGCACCAACCATCGCTGCTTCAATACTCCAGGCAAAGCAGGAAAAGCTAAGAAACTACCACGTCTTTTCATTACACAAACTTACTCCGCCGGTGATTAGAGCCATCCTTGAATCCGGACAGACCAGACTGGACGGCATTATCTGCCCCGGCCATGTCAGTACCATCATCGGCTCGACCCCTTATGAATCTATCCCGGCCAGCTTTGGCATCGGTTGTGTTATCTCCGGTTTTGAGCCGCTGGACATTCTCCTCTCCATCAACATGCTGGTTAAGCAGATTGAGAGCGGGCAGCCAAGGGTAGAAACGGCCTACCGCCGTGCCGTGCGTACGGAAGGCAACCAGCAGGCGCTAAGGCTGATGGAAAAGGTCTTTGATACCGGCCCGGCTAACTGGAGAGGGATAGGCAGCGTTCCCGCCAGCGGACTCAAGCTCAAGGAAGCATACCGAAGCTTTGATGCCGGACGAGTATTTGATGTCCACCCCGAAGATTCCCGGGAACCAAGCGGCTGCCTCTGCGGCGACATACTGCGGGGGGTGAAAACCCCGCTCGACTGCCAGCTGTTTGGCACCGCCTGTACCCCAGAAGAACCGGTTGGCCCGTGCATGGTTTCCTCCGAGGGAACCTGTGCCGCCTACTATCACTATGGAGATGGACGTGGATAAAAGAATCTTGCTGGCTCATGGCAGCGGCGGGAGATTAAGCCACGATTTGGTGGCAAAGAATGTCATCCCCTCGTTCACCAACCCCATTCTGGACAAGCTGGATGACTCCGCTGTCCTTGACCTGAGCGGACGCGTTGCCTTCACCACCGATAGCTATGTCGTCAACCCGATTTTCTTTCCCGGTGGTGACATCGGCAAGCTGGCCGTCTGCGGGACAGTTAATGACCTGGCGATGTCTGCGGCCTCACCGCTCTATCTCAGCCTCTCCCTCATCATTGAAGAGGGACTGCTTTTTGATGATTTAGCCAAAATTATGGACTCAATCCACCAAGTAACCAAGGATACTGGCATCAAGGTCGTTACCGGTGACACCAAGGTAGTGAACCAGGGCAGCGCTGATAAGCTGTTTATCAACACCGCCGGTATTGGGCTTATCCCACCCGGAGTGAGTGTCTCCGGTGCCAACGCCCGACCCGGCGATAAGGTGATTCTCAGCGGCGCCATCGGTAACCACGGGATAGCCGTGATGGCACAACGGGAAGGACTACGCCTTAAAATACCGGTTGAGAGTGACTGCGCCCCGCTTGATTCTCTGGTGACGGATATGCTATCCTATTCAATGGTGGTGCGTTGCCTACGCGACCCGACACGTGGCGGGTTAGCTACCTCGCTAAACGAGCTAGCCACCCAATCAAAGACTGGCATAAATATTGAAGAAGCTAAGATACCAGTACACCCATCGGTAAGCGCTGCCTGTGAAATACTGGGGCTCGACCCTCTCTACGTCGCCAACGAAGGCAAACTGGTAGCCATAGTCTCTCCTGAACGTGTGGGAGAGATTTTGCATGTCATGAAGCAGAACCGCTACGGGACTGAGAGTGTGATAATCGGCGAGGTGGTGAGCGAACATCCGGGAAGGGTGGTGATGAAGACCCTGCTCGGAGCCTCGCGGATTGTGGACATGATTAGCGGCGAATTATTACCCAGAATTTGCTAACCTCCTCCTTGCGGTACTATGACTGAAGCGAGCCAGGTAACAGGTAAAGTGAACGAGGTAGTTAAGGACGGCAACCACGCCAGGACAGCGGTAGTGGGGGTGGGGAATGTTCTCCTGAAAGACGAGGGAATCGGCGTCCACGCCGCTCGTGCCCTGCGCCAGGCTATTGGCCCTGACCGGACCGATGTCAACATCATTGATGGTGGCACCTGCCCGGATACCTTCCTGCTACTGGAGGGAGTACAAAAGCTAATCCTGGTTGATGCGGTCAACGGAGGGAGCAGCCCCGGCTCAGTCTACCGCTTTCGCCCCAATGACATTCCTATTGAAGGTAGGTGTATTACCTCCCGGCACCAGATAGACGTGCTGGATGGTCTTAAGATGATGGAGCTTTCTGGAATCAAGCCGGATGACATCGTTATTATCGGAGTCGAGCCTGAGGAGATTAACTGGGGGCTAGAGCTATCCGCCAGGCTAAGCCAGAAGCTCCCGCAGATAGTAAAGGCAGTCATGGACGAGCTTGACTGCGTATAGCAGAAACGCCGGAAGGAAAGAGGTGAGTCTATGGCTAAAGAAATCCCGTTAATCTGGATGGCAGCATCGTCCTGTACTGGCTGCTCTATTTCGCTGCTGAACTCCGGCAGCCCCAAAATAGAGAACATCCTTATCGAAGAAATAATCCCCGGTGTGCATATCAACCTCAGGTTTCACGAAACGTTAATGGCCGGCGCCGGAGAACAGGTAATCAAGGTATTAGATGAAGCCATCGCCGAAAAGAAGGGGGGCTATATCCTGGTTGTTGACGGCGCCATCCCCTGCGCCGATGGTGGCATGTACGGCGCCATGGGGGAACGGGACGGGAAACCGGTGAGCATGGAAGAGAGGTTTACCGACCTGGCCAGCAGCGCCCTGGCCATTCTGGCGGTAGGCACCTGCGCTTCCTTCGGCGGTATCGCCGCCGCGGCTCCCAATCCCAGTGGCGCGCTGTCAATACAGAAAGTACTCGCGGCTAAAGGTATCAGTAAACCACTGGTGAATATTCCTGGCTGTCCTCCTCACCCTGACTGGTTTGTCGGGACTGTGGCTGGCATTATCCTAAAGGGGTTGCCCACGGCCGAAGACCTGGATGACAACCTGAGACCCCTGGACTTCTATGGCAAACTAATCCACGAAAACTGTCCCCGCCGCGCCTCTTTTGACGAAGGCAAGTTCGCCAAGAAATTCGGCGATGAAGGTTGTCTCTACGAACTGGGTTGTAAGGGACCGATAACCTACGCCGACTGTCCCCTGAGACGGTGGAACCGGGGAACTAACTGGGTGATTGGCGCCGGCGCCCCCTGCAACGGCTGCACCCAGCCTGAGTTTCCCGACCTGTTAGCGCCCTTCTACGAAAAGATAACCGATGTTGAACAACCAGTTCTTGGTGAGTATTGGACGACTGGCAAGGAGGAAAAATAGTGGGGAGAATCGTAATTGACCCGATAACCAGGATTGAAGGGCATCTCAAGATAGAAGCAACCGTTGAGAATGGCACCGTCAAGGACGCCCGGAGCAGCGGACAGCTTTTCCGGGGTCTTGAACTCATGTTAAGAGGTAGAGACCCACGAGATGCCCAGGTGATAACCCAGCGGATTTGCGGCGTCTGTCCCCAGTCCCACGGCATTGCGGCTACCCTGAACCTGGATAGCGCCTTCGGCATTGCCGATAAGATACCGCCCAACGGTAGAATTCTGAGAAACCTTATCCAGGGAGCACACGTAGCCCAGGACCATGTCCTGCACTTCTATCAGCTGGCCGCCCTCGACTACGTGGATATCACCGATGTTGCCAAGTACGAAGGTAAAGACAGCAGCCTGAATGCGATAAAAGACTTTATCTCCCGGGGTGAACTTGGACCATTTCTACCCCGTTACGAAGGGGACTATCGTCTCCCCCCGGAAATCAACCAGCAGGCAGTAGCCCACTATGTCCAGGCCCTTGAGATTCGGCGTATTGGCCACGAGATGGTCAGCATCTTCAGCGGCAAGATTCCTCACAGCGTAGGCGTAGTGCCCGGCGGAGCCACCAGCGAGTGCACCACCGATAAGATAATGGCCTTCCTGTGGAAACTAAGGACACTCCAGGACTTTATTAACAATGTTTACATCCCCGACGTACTGGCCGTAGCCGGGGCATACCTTGACTATGCCGAAATTGGCACCGGTTGCCAGAACCTGCTGTCCTACGGAGCCTATGACCTTGAGGACGGAAACCCGGACTTGACCACCAGGAACCGGCTGTTCAAGCCGGGGACTACCTCAGCCAACCTCAAACCGGAGAAACTGGACACCAGCAAGATAACCGAGGATGTAAAGCACTCCTGGTATGAGGATACCACGTCAGGTCGGCATCCAACTCAGGGGGATACCAGACCGCAGTACGGGAAAGACGGAGCTTATTCCTGGATTAAGTCTCCCCGCTATGGGGGCAGGGTGTTTGAGGTTGGGCCATTGGCCAGGGTAGCGGTTAACTATGTCACGGGTGAGCCGCAAACCAAAGAACTGGTAGACCGGTCACTGGCTCAGCTCAAGGCCCCGGCTTCCGCCCTCTTCTCGGTACTGGGCCGGCACCTGGCAAGAGCGCTGAGTGCCAAGCTCATTGCTGACTCCCTGGAGAAGTGGGTGCTGGAACTGAAACCCGGCGAACCTGCCTATGTTGAGTATACCATCCCGGAAGAAGGTACGGGCATGGGACTCATCGAAGCCGCCCGGGGCGCCCTGGGACACTGGATAGAGATAAAAGACCGCAAGATAGCTAACTACCAGTGCGTAGTGCCTACCACCTGGAATGGCTCACCCCGGGATGATAAGGGGAACCCGGGCCCGATAGAGCAGGCTATCATCGGCACCAGGATAAAGGACGAAAGCAATCCCTTTGAAATCGTACGCATCGTCCGTTCTTTTGACCCCTGTATCGCCTGTTCGGTGCACCTGATTAGTCCTAAAGGTAGAGACCTGGGTCAGTTCCGAATTGTCTGAGGTTCTTTAGCAGGAGGGAAAATGCTATTATCAGAGCAAAAGCCGTTCGAAGAGATTCTGAGCTACCTGGATGGAGAAAACAGTGTCTTCATTCTCGGCTGCAACGGCTGTGCCGAGGCTTCTGGCACCGGTGGCCCCCTTCAGGTAGAGGAAATGACGAAGAAGCTGGAGGAGGCAGGCAAAAAGGTTGCCGGCTCCATGGTTATCGACTTTCTCTGCGAGAAAGCCCTGGTGAAATCAAGACTAAGACCAAAACTGGAGACGGTCAATGGGGCTGATTCCATACTGGTCATGACCTGCGGTGTCGGTGTCCAGGCAGTCGCCGCCACCATAAACAAGGCGTGCCACCCCGCCTGCAACACTGTGAACCTGGGCGGTAGCCGCGGTGAATGGAAGGGGTCAGAAAGGTGTATCGAATGTGGCGACTGCCTGCTGGAATACACCGGCGGTATCTGCCCGCTGACCGCCTGTACCAAGGGGCTGATTAATGGTGCCTGTGGCGGCGCATCCAATGGCAAATGTGAGCTTAGTCCGGACAAAGACTGCGGCTGGGAATTGATTTACAATCGGCTCAAGATCACCAACCGGCTGGACAAGTTGAAGAAATTCATTGCGCCCAAGGACTGGAGCAAGGCCCAGCCCAACCTGGAAACAATGGCTACCTCCCGCTACGCGCTGGAGAGACCCAGACAGTAACGCAGCAGCTACCTCAACGCCATATCTTATTGACCAACGAAAACTGGTCCCGACAGCCAGACACCCGGTGGGCAGCCGCTTGGGGGCCAGTTTTTAACCCGGATTGCTAGTCTATACTGCGACCAGTTCCTTGACTTCAGGCACCTCTTCTTTGAGGATGCGTTCAATCCCCATTTTCAGAGTTATGGTTGACATGGGACAGCAACCGCAGGCACCGGTAAGTCTCACACTGACTACGCCATCCTTGACATCTACCAGCTCAACATCACCACCATCTGCCTTTAAAGCAGGCCTTACCTTATCTAAGGCAGCTTCTACTTTCTCTCGCATTTTTTCCCTCCTGTACTCTAATGTTACAACAAAAGTCGGGAATGGTCAAACAGACGCTTAATCCCATTAGCTAACACCACGCTTGCGTCTACGCTGTTTTATTGTTACAATTACAGTGATAATCGTTGACCTTTATGTCAACTAAATTCGGGTCACCACAGAACGTGTCCCAGGCAGTAGTTTTTGTCGATGAATGTAGGTCTGGTCTACGACCCTGTTTACCTCAAACATGACACAGGACAACATGTGGAGAATGCCGGCCGGCTCCAGGCAGTACTCTCCCACCTGGAGCAGACCGGATTAATGCCGCAACTAACCCTGATTAAGCCTCGTGCTGCCTCCACTGAAGAGATAGCCCTGGTTCACCAGAGGCAGTACATCTCACGAATCCAGGAGGTAGCTCAGAAGGGCGGCGGCTGGCTCGACGCCGACACGGTAACGTCTTCAGACTCCTACCAGGCCGCTATCTATGCCGCCGGTGGTGTCATCACGGCTACCGAGGCGGTTATCAACGGCGAGGTAGAGAGCGCCTTTGCTCTGGTCAGACCGCCGGGGCACCACGCCATACCACGGCAGGCGATGGGTTTTTGCTTATTCAACAATGTGGCTATCGCCGCCAGATATGCTCTGGACAGCTATGTCCTGGAACGCATCCTCATCATCGATTTTGACGTTCACCACGGCAATGGCACCCAGGCTGCCTTCTATGACAACCCCCAGGTATTGTACACATCGACTCACGAGCATCCCTTCTACCCGGGAACTGGGAGCATTAGCGAAACAGGCAGTGGTGCTGGCAAGGGAACCACGCTCAATATCCCGTTACCGGCCGGCTGCGGCGACGCCGAATATTTACTGGTCTTCGAGCAGATTATTGTGCCCGCCGCCAGGAGGTTCAACCCCCAGCTTATCCTGGTTTCGGCCGGCTATGACGCTCACTGGGCAGACCCAATTGCCCTGATGCAGGTAACCACCACTGGCATCGCCCAAATGGCACGGGTTATCAAGGCACTGGCTGATGAACTTTGTAACGGTCGTCTGGCCTTCACTCTGGAAGGTGGCTACAATCCCACGGCGCTGGCTACCTCGATAAAAGCGACCCTAGACATACTCCTGAGTAACCCCGAGATTGAAGACCCCCTGGGACCGTCAACGCGTCAATTCACCCCTCCCAGCCTGACCCCCCTAATCAAAGAAATAAAAGAAACGCATAACCTGCCCTAAGCCTGCTCTCCGCGGTGGCGAGAGTCACAGACAGCCGGGCACTGGTCACACTCTTCGCTGCAGGGTTCGACATGAATCACCACGTTGGCATAAGTTAGCCTGCATTCTATATCACGCTCCAACTGGTCGCACACCAAATGCGCCGCTTCCACACTAACATCCTTGGGCACAACCAGATGAAGGTCAACATGACGCTGGCTTCCCACCTTCCGGGTACGTAGCTTATGGAAACCTACTATCTCACCGCCACGCTCCATAATAGCATCGCTGATAACTTTCTCTTCGTCGTCAGGCAGCTTGACATCAATCAACCCGCCAAATGACCGCCTCAATACATCGTAACCTGCTTTCAGGACAAGTAATACTACCGCCAGGGCAATAATGGGGTCCAGAATACTAAGTCCGGCAAAGCGCACCACCACCAGCCCCACCAGTACCGCGCCAGCGGTGTAAACATCGGCGGCAATATTCCGAGCATTCGCCTCCAGCGCTATCGAATCGGCAAGTTTTGCTACCCTGAGCATGTAGCGCGAGAGGAGCAGGCTAGCAATGATGGAAACCAGCATCACCCCGATACCGGCTTCAGTCAGCGCTACTGTCGCCCCGAATATTAACCGACGCACCGCCGCATAGATTACCAGGCCGCCCGCAGTGAAAATGAGTACCGCCTGCACCACCGCGGCGATATTCTCCGCCTTGCCGTGACCGAAAGGATGCTCCTCGTCAGCCGGCCTGCTCGCGATGATGATGGCAAAGAAGGTGACGGCAACGGCAAACAGGTCAAGGAAGCTATCTACCGCCTGCGCCAGAATGCTGATGCTCCCGGTTACCACCGCCACCACCACTTTGAGCGCCACCAGACCGCTTACCACCGCCAGAGAAACTTTAGCCGCACCACTCGGCGTGGAAAACATCAGCTATCACCCGTCCTTAACCCTTACTGCCGGCCGGAGTCAGCCGGGGGATAAACCGGCCCCACTCTCCCTCTTCCCAGACCACCAGCAACAAGGGAGCGATGCAGATTGAACTGTAGGTTCCAGCAATGATGCCGATGGCCAATACCACGGCGAAATTCTGGATTGACGCCCCAACAAATAGCAACAGGGCTAATACCACCACCAGCGTGGTCAGGCTGGTATTGAGCGAGCGACTGAGAGTCTCCACCAGGCTGTTATTAACCACCACCTTGAAGTCGGAGCTTACCTGCCGCACCAGATTCTCCCGTATCCGGTCGAAAATTACCACGGTATTATTCACACTATAGCCAATAACCGCTAAAACACCGGTAATAAACATCAGATTGATTTCCCAGCCGAACACGCTACCGAGGATAGAGAAAGTGCCCAGCACCACCAGTACATCGTGAAACAGGGCAATCAGGGCACAAATGCCATAGCGGAAGGGGTGAGGCATTCGGTGAAATGCCCAGCTTATATAAAGAACGATACCGATAGCCGCTACGAGTAAAGCCCAACCTGCATTCCACGCCGTCTCCGTGGCCACCATCGGCGACACCGAGTAAAATTCCGATTCCACCAGTTCACCAAACCTGGCCGCCAGAGCGTCCTGTAGCTCGGCTTTCTGCTCCTTGCTCAACTCGCCGGTCCGGATATAGAAGTCCCCACCCCCCGTGCCCTGAACGATAGCCGTCTCGTAGCCCAGATTGGCCAGCTCCTCTCTTAACTGAACCTGGTCTACTTCCTGCTCAAAGCCCACCCTCATCATCGAGCCGCTACCAAACTCTATCCCAAGGTTGAGACCAAAGACCGCCAGAAAGATAATACCAAGCAGAATGACCGCTCCTGAAAGGAGAAAGAACCGGAACCTTTTACCGATAATATCAAACATTTATTTCCTTCCGTATACGCTAAATAGTGAGGGCTTCCGCGCCAGAGGAGTGCCCACGAACAGCCGCAGCAGAGTCCGGGTAACCACGATGGCGGTAAACATACTTACCGCCACACCGATAAACAGTGTCAGGGCAAAACCCATCACCGGGGCACTGGCCACGATATTGCTCCCCAACCAGTAGAGAATACCGCAGACAATAAAGGTAGTGACGTTGCTATCCCGGATTGCGGGCCAAGCGCGGTTGAAGCCGGTCTCAATGGCCGCCCCCACCGTCCGCCCCGTTCTCAATTCCTCTTTCATCCGCTCAAAGATAAGCACATTGGCATCTACCGCCATGCCGATGGACAGGATAAAGCCACCCAGTCCCGCCAGGGTAAGGGTAACCGGTATCAGCTTGAACAGGGCCAGCACCAATGACCCGTAGAAGATTAGGGACAGGCTGGCGATAAACCCGGGCAGGCGGTAGTAAACCATCATGAAAAGCATCACCAGTAAAATCCCGATTAAACCAGCCTTGAGGCTCATCTCAATAAAATCGGCCCCCAGCGTTGCCGAGATTTTTTCCTCATAGAGCGGCGGTTTTTGTAGCGGCATAGGTAAAGCACCGGATTCCAGCAGGTTAGCCAGGCGCTCTACCTCCTCCACGGTAAAACTGCCGGTAATTACACCTCTACCCTGATATGCTGGCTGCAAAATCTGGGGGTAGGAAATAATCACGTTATCCAAAAAGATACCGATTGCGCGCTGTGGAGACCCGTATTCGCCGGAATCATAAATGCGCCGGGCAACCTGGTCGAAAATCTCCCCCCCTTCCTGGCTCCACTCAATGTCAACCTCAGCCTCAACGCCACCGGGCTTCTCAGCAACACTGGGAAGAGCCTGAGCCAAAAAGGTGCCAGTGAGCTGAGTGCCGTCATCCCCCCGGGCCGGCATCCAGGATAGAAGCGCCGCCATCGTCGGCTCCTCCCCACTTACTTCCTCCTCTATCTCCTTCATTCTGGCAACGTCAATCAGGTTACCGGCCTCGTCCTTAAAGCTGAGGTTGCCCGCTTCATCTTTGTCCAGAAAGGCGATGGGATGACCCTTTCCGTCCACAAAGATGCGGGCACCGGCCACCCCCTTATCAAAAAAGCTAAGGCTCTCACTCTCCAGATAGTCACTGAGATATACCGGCCTTCTCTCCTCATTCAGCTCTACCATCCTGAACTCGAGAAAGCCGGTCTGCTCCACCAGCTCCTTGGCCGCTTCAATATCAGTAAATCCGGGAAGCTGCACCAGAATACGCTCACCCTCCTGCTTCTGGATGATGGGCTCGGTGACACCGTACTTATCAATACGGGTCTGGATAGTAGTCAGCGCCCGGTCCATATTCCTTTTCTTCTCCTCAGCCGTCGCCCCCGCAGGGAACTGAGCCTGGTACACCAGGTGACTGCCGCCAACCAGGTCAAGCCCGAGGCGCATGCCCTGCCGGCCCAACCTCTCTCCTTCAACCGGCAGAAGTACCCACAAGGCAAAGGCAAAGATGGCAAGTATCACGACCGAAACCAGCCAGCTCTTTCTAACCATATCTCTTCACACCCTTACTTAATAGACGTTCTCGGATATAAAACAAGGCCTCCTCTCTACTGCCTATATCACCGACGGCCTGTGCCTCACGTACCGCCTCCAGAAGCTCTCCTATCTCAGGTCCCGGGCTCATACCAAAGGTATTAATCAGGTCATGTCCATCAACCAGCTTTGGCGGGACAACCGTACTCTCCGGCTGAAGGCGCTGCGCCAGGACGTACTCTACCGTTTGGGCATGCTCCTGCCACGCCGCCAGGTCTAACTGGTGACCTCTGGTAGCTAGATGGTCGGCCAGGCTCAAAAAAAGAATATCAATACCAGCATCTCCCGTGTCGCGGAAGTAGCGGTAGACCGCGCGTGACGTGGGAAGCCCGGTCTGGCTCATCTGTTGCGGTCTGAGGTGGTGCCTGACCATAGCTTCCACCAGCTTCATCTCTCTGGCACTAAACCTGAGTCTTTCCAGGATGTCAGCCGCCACTGGCGCCCCCTCCTGAGGGTGTCCCAGAAAGCGCATCCGTCCGGTAGCATCAATCGCCTTAGTTTCAGGCTTGGCAATATCATGGAGCAGCGCCGCTAACTTCAGCATCAGCCTCCTGGTACTGCCATGACTAACCTCTTGCTCAAAATGCTCAGCCAGGACCGCTGACCACGGGACGACCTCCAGGGCCTCATCACCGGCATACTCCCAGTCTCCCTTCCGGAGCAGGAAGTCGACCGCCGCTACCGTCTGTATGCTATGGTCAAAGACATCCCAGCAGTGTTCCTTGGGCTGCTCTACCCCCTTCATCTGGACCAGCTCCGGAATCAAGGCGGTCAGCAGACCCATCTCATCAAGATAAGGCAGGAACTGCCTGGACTGAGCAACCGCCAGTAGCCGCAGTAACTCCTCTCTCACCCGCTCGCCAGCGACACCAGCTACCAGGCTGGCGTCACGCCGAATCAGCGCTTCGGTCCGGCTCTCAATGCTAAAACCAAGTTCCGCCGCCAAACGCACAGCACGTAACAGGCGGACCGCATCCGATGCAAAAATGGTCTCAGCCACCGCCCGAATAACACCCCGGTCAAGGTCATCCCAGCCACCAAAGAGGTCTTCCACCTGGACCTCGCTGGAGTCCGCCGTTAGCTGACTAAGGTCAACTGCCATGGCATCTATGGTGAAATCACGCCTGGCCAGGTCCTGCTCAATGCTGCCCTCAAGGGTGGAAAAATCAAGCTGCCAGCGGCCATTCCCATTCGCCATCACTACCCGGCCCACCCGGTTATCCTCGTCCAGCAAGACATACTTACCGCCCAGAGTAGCGGCTACTCCGGGAGCAATCTCCAGCGCGTCCCCGGCAACAGCAATATCAATATCAGCCGTACTCCTCCCCAGCAGAATATCGCGCACAAATCCCCCCACCAGGTAGGACTTTACATTCTGCTCGGTAAGTAGTCTGCTTACTGCGGTCAGTGGTTTTAAGAATTGCGGCGTAATAAAGGGCCTCAAGTCTCTCCTCATTAGCTAATCCGCCCTAGAAACTATACAACCTGAGCGCTGATTTGGCAAGTGGGCGCGGAGGAAAGACTTACGGTCACTTGACAGCAGTAGGCAATGAGTATATCATCGGTGCCAAGAGCGAGGAGAGGCAAGAATGGTGCCATTTCAGGGTTGAGATAGGAGGTCACGGCTAGAGCCACTAAAAAACGTGAGGAGGGACTGTCATGGCAGCTAGTACAACTGCTTACCCAATGAGTTTATCCATCGACTACCCCGACAGAGCGTTGAACAGACTGACTACCTTTTTCAGGATTTTCGTAGTCATTCCAATTTATATCATCCTGGACGTGATTATTGGCGGCGCTGGGGTTGTCTTAGCGCCACTGGTACTAATGCTTCTCTTCCGGCAAAAGTATCCCCGGTGGTGGTTCGACTGGAATGTAGCGTTAACCAAGTTCTGCACCCGTGTTTGTGCCTATTTCATGCTGCTGAGGGATGAATACCCCTCAACTGACGAAGACCAGGCAGTTCATATCGAAATCCCGTACCCGGACGCCAGAGCAGACCTCAATCGGTGGTTGCCACTGATAAAATGGTTCCTGGCAATCCCTCATTACATTGTTCTGTTTTTCCTTGGTATCGCCGCCTTAGTGGCCGCAGTAATTGCCTGGTTTGCCATTTTGTTTACCGGCCGCTACCCGAGGGGCCTGTTTGACTTCGTGGTCGGTGTATTCCGATGGGACTTAAGGGTAGCCGTATATGCTTGCCTGTTGACCACTGACCGCTATCCGCCTTTTAGCCTTAGCGAATAAAATTAACAGGCCGCTTCTCAACCCTGGAAAAGGCACCAATCATGATGTGAATCATCAAGGAGCACGCTATGGAAAATAGAGTAGCCATCTTCATCGACGGAAGCAATCTGTACCACGCTCTACAGAGTACGTTTAGACGCCACGACCTCAACTTCGCCGAGTTTACTAATAAGCTCTGTGGGGAGAGACGCTTGCTCCGGACGTACTATTACAATGTCCTGCAGGACCCGTCGCAACGCCCTGACGGCCATCGAGAACAGCAGGACTTCCTTGATATCCTGCGCCAAACGCCATATCTGGAAGTCAGGCTGGGGAGCACCAAACTTTCCCAGGGTGTCCCGGTTGAGAAGGGGGTCGACATTATGCTGGCCACCGACCTGTTGAACTTCGCCTGGAATGACTTCTATGACGTGGCCTTACTGGTGAGCGGGGACTCCGACTTCGCCTATGCTCTTCAATCGGTAAAGAACATGGGTAAGCATGTTGAGGTAGCCTACTTCGAGAGCGGAGTATCCAGGGACCTCCTGGAAGTAGCCGACAAGCAGCATCTGCTGAACCGAAACTTCTTCCACGGTCTGTGGGCCGGTAAACGTCGTATCAAACATAGAAGAGGAAGTGGAGAAGCTAAAAGCAGGGCTAATGCTAATAGCGAATAAGCTGCCATCAGCCGTTAGGGCATTATCTATGAATCCCAGTAAGACCTGGGGTCGGCCTGCCGGCCGTAGCCCAACCAATCGTCCATCCTGACAAAAAGGGGGGCCATCCAGCGCGTGTTCTTCACTCCCCACCGCACCCAGTCGTGCAGTATCCCCGGTGGTTTATTAAAGGGACAGACCCGAATGCAGTTAGAACAAACCCCGTGGAGATTCGCCCACCAGTCAAAGCATTTCTCCGCGTCGGCAGGCCAGCGCAGGACTCCCTCCCTATTTGATATGTTATTTGGTTTATCGGTCGGCTCTCCGGACATGATGGCGTGACTGGGACAGGCCTGAACACACTTCTGGCACTTCAGGCAAAAGTCCCATACCCCGAACTCGATGGGAACATCCGGCGCCAGCGGCAAGTCGGTAAATATCTTGCTCAGCCTGACCCTAGGACCGTACTGCGGGGTTATCATCACCCCCATGCGGGACAGCTCACCCAGCCCGGCATCGATGGCAATCGGTATACTCAGGGCCGTGTCATTGCCCATCGGTATGGCCTGATAACCCAGGTATCGGATAAATTGAGCCACCGTACCGGTGGTGAGAGCCATCCGGCCGTAACAAGTCGTTGGCGCCGCCGCCCCGGTACGCGCCGGCGAAAGTTTTATCAGTTCATAGTCCATTTCAAAGGCCAGAGATATGGCATACCGATACTCTGCTGGTATCTCCACCGGCTCGTACCTCTTCTCCGGCATCCACAGGCGGTGAGAATAGAGCCAGCGCTGGTCCAGTTCAGCTACCCCTACCAGAGAGGCACCATAGAGCCTGGCCACCTTCTTGATTGCCCTGGTCATTTTCGATGGGTCGTCAACCGTAAGTTTCACGTCATCCGGTGGCCTGTAGTCGGAATAAAATATCTTCGGGCTCTCCCACGAATACAGCCCCCGGTCGCCGCCCAGATTCCCCATGCCAAAGGCCTGCTCGGCATACCAGCCAGCCTGGTCAATCGCCGCATCCTCCAACCTGAACCCCGGCGTGTCTTTAACTTCAACCTTAGCCCAGAACTTCTTGAGGTCGGCCAGGTTCGGGTCCAGAACCGTCCGGAAAAACATGTTGTTCTTCTGGTCGAACCTATTTACTTCGCCCACCACATATCTATCCGCGCCCCTGGACGCTAAACCAGGTCTTCCCATTGCTTATACCTCCGTGCATCTTAAAACCAACTTGTCTCCGGTAATCTAGGGTATCACACCTGAGGCGCTCTCTCAAATCCCGCGCATTCTCCCTCAGCCACCCGGTTGATACCACCTCTATAGTCTGAACGAATACAGGTAAATACGTTATATTCGGCCTTTTCCGCTGCACATGGTAAAATGTAACTGGAGAAGATGAGTTGTTACTCGAATTAAGAGTCAGAGACCTCGGCATTATCGAGGAGATAAACTGGAGCCTGCGTCAGGGGCTAAATGTTATTACCGGCGAGACCGGGGCCGGGAAGTCTCTGGTAATTGACGCTGTAGAGGCACTATTAGCCGGGAAAGTAGACGAAGAAGTTATCCGCTATGGAGCAGAGGAAGCCCGAATTGAAGGTGTTTTTGTCCTTCCTCAAGGTAAGAGCATTGCCCCGCTTAGAGAACTGCTGGCAGAGAAAGGTCTGGAGGCTGATGAAGAAACCCTGGCCATAAACTGCGACCTGCGAAAACAGGGGCGCAGTGTTGTCCGGGTGAACGGGCATGCCGTACCCAGGGGGCTACTGCAACAAATCGGGCGTTTCTTAATCGATATCCACGGTCAAAGTAAACATCTGTCCCTCCTCAATAAGGAATATCACCTCGATTTCCTGGATTCCTATGCCCACACCTTGAACCTGCGGCACAGTTTCAGCGCCAAAGCGATAGAACTCTCTAAGGTAGACCAAGAACTCAAGACGCTGGCCGAAGCGGAAAAAGACCGCGCCCGCCGCGAGGAATTCCTGCGCTTTCAACTGGATGAGATAAGGCGGGCTAAGCTCCGAGAAGGAGAGGAAGAAGAGCTGGAACGGGAACGAAACGTCCTTGCCTCCAGTGAGCAGCTAAAGGCACTTTCCTACGAAGCCTATCAGGCCCTTTCCGGAGACGAGCTATCACGCCCTTCAGCTTCGGCCCTGGAACGGTTGAACGAGGCAACCCGGATGATAAAAAAGCTGGCGGATGTTGACCCTACCCTCAAGCAGCAACTGGACTTCCTGGAGGAGACCGTATACGGCCTTGAGGAGGTAGCGCGAGATATTCGCGCCTACAGTGACCGACTGGAGTACGACCCAAATCGGCTGGAAGAAATAGAGTTACGATTAGAACTCATCAGAAGTCTAAAAAGGAAATACGGGCAAACGATTACCGAGGTCTTGGCTTACGCGACAAAAGCGGAAGGAGAATGGGAAGGACTTTCTCACTCCGCCGAAAGACGCGTTGAGCTTGAGGAGATGCGCTCTGCTCTCAAAAAAGAAATGGGAAGCATCGCTGCTGCGCTTTCCATAGCACGCTCTGAGGCAGCGAAAACACTGGTCACCGAGGTGAAGCAAGAGCTTCAGGACTTAAATATGTCCCAGGTTGAATTTGAAGTGTCCATAACCCAAGAGCAGGCTCCAGAGGGAATCCCCCTTCCTGATGGTAAAACTTATGCCTTCAACCACGGAGGGGTTGATATTGTCGAGTTCACTGCCTCCACCAACCCTGGAGAACCCCTTAAACCCTTAACCAAAATTGCCTCTACCGGGGAGGTCTCGCGCTTCATGTTAGCCCTTAAGGGTGCTCTTGCTGAAGTCGATAACATCCCGGTGCTGGTGTTCGATGAAATTGATATTGGTGTTGGCGGGAGGAGTGGGGAAATGATTGGCCAGAAGCTCTGGGCTCTAGCCCGGAACCGCCAGGTGATTTGCGTTACTCATCTCCCCCAAATCGCCGCTTTCGCTGATGCACACCACAGTGTCCACAAGAAGGTCTCCGGTAACCGAACTCTAAGCCGGCTCGAGACCCTAAACGGCGAGTCCCGGCTCAAGGAAATAGCGGCCATGCTGGCCGGTCCCCGGTATTCCGAAACCTCGCTGGATAACGCCCGTGAACTGATGCAAAAAGCGGAGACCTGGAAAGAAGCCCACCGCACCGCTGACTAGGCAATACTGGTTAATATCTTGACGACAAACCAAAAATAGGGTAACATGATGACTCGTAAAGTGAGTGACGTTACGGTAACGATAAATGGTGTTGAATTAACCGGACGCGAGGGCATGACCATCCTTGAACTCGCGCAGGAAAACGGTATAGATATTCCCACCCTGTGTTACAGTCCGGATTTACCCCCCATCGGAGCCTGTCGTCTTTGTGTCGTTGAGGTAGAAGGCTCACGGACACTGGTCGGCTCCTGCCACACTCCAATCGCCCCAGGGATGGTCGTCTATACCCACTCGCCCAAGGTTCTCGCCACCCGCAAGGCAATAATGGAACTTATGCTGGCCAGTCACTGTGGTTTCTGCATTATCTGTGATAAGGCCAACCTCTGCGACCTGCGCAAGATTGCGGCTGACCTGGAAGTAGGACTACCCAGATTTCAGGTGAGGAAGCGCTACTACCCGATTGAGGATGTCAGCCCTCACCTTCAACGGGACCTGTCAAAGTGCGTGCTATGCCGCCGCTGCATCGTGGCTTGCCAGGAAATAGCCAAGCAGAACGTGTTCAGCACCGGCTATCGCGGTTTTGATTCCAAGGTGGTGGTCGATTGTGATGAGCCGATAAATAAGGACGTTTGCCGGGACTGTGATATCTGTGTCTCCTTCTGTCCAACCGGAGCCCTGACCAAGCCAAGGAAATTGGGCGAGGAAAAGAAGGGAACGCCCCTGGTTATCACCGGTTAATCCCCGGGGAAGGAAGATGGATAAAGTTCAACCGCAAGTTTCCGTGAAGGATAGAGACCATGACAGCCTGCTGACACGGCTGCAGAAGGCACAGGTCGAGTGTGGCTATCTGCCCGAGCCGGTCATCGCTGAGCTGGCCGAATCCCTGGGTATTCCGGAAAGTGAGGTCTACGGAGTAGCCACCTTTTATTCCTTCCTCTCCACCAAACCGCTGGGCAAGAATGTCATCAGGATTTGCCAAAGCCTTCCCTGCTATCTCAAAAACTCCCGGATGATAATTGAAACCGTGGCCAAAGAGCTTGGCATAAAACCCGGTGAGACCACTCCTGATAGCCGATTTTCCTTTGAATTGACCAACTGCATCGGTGCCTGCGATGAAGCTCCGGCCATGCTGATTAACAACGACGTTCATGGTAGTCTCACCCCGGAGAAAATATCGCAAATCTTGAAATCATATGATTAAAATGACGAGGGACTAGCCGTGCCAGAAAAACGCATCGTCTTAAAGAACTGCGAGGTTATCGACCCCCGCCGGATAGCCACCTATCTGGACCGGGACGGTTTTAAGGCACTATCTAAAGCCCGCCGTGAGATGACACCAGAGCAAATAATCGAGGAAGTAAAGGCGTCGGGACTGAGAGGTCGCGGCGGGGCCGGATTTCCCTGCGGACTGAAATGGGAGCTGACCAGAAGAGCGGAGGGGGATGAGAAGTTCATTATCTGCAATGCCGATGAGGGTGAGGTGGGAACATTTAAGGACCGGTACATTCTGGAAAACGACCCGTTTACCCTGATTGAGGGAATCGCCCTGGCCGGTCATGCCATCGGGGCCGAGCGGGGATATATCTACCTCCGCACCGAATACCACCACCTCCTTGACTTGCTGCTGAATGCCATTGACCAGGCCAGGGAGGGGGGATTTCTGGAGAACTTTGAGATTCAGGTGCGTGAAGGTGCTGGTTCCTACATCTGTGGTGAGGAGTCAGCCCTGATGGACTCCATCGAGGGCAAGCGCGGGGAGGCACGCTATCGACCCCCGTTTCCCCCAACCAAAGGGTTGTGGGACAAACCAACCAGCATCAACAACGTAGAAACCCTGATGAATATCCCCCAGATTGTCCTCAATGGCGCCAGCTGGTTCAATCAAATCGGGACCGAGCGGAGCAAAGGTACCAAGGTCTTCTCGGTAAGCGGGGACGTTAATAAGCCTGGTGTCTACGAATTAGCCCTGGGGAGTCAGCTAAAAGAGCTGGTCATAGACTTAGCCCAGGCAAAAAACGTCAAGATGGTGCAGGTAGGCGGTGCCACCGGAAGAATTCTCCCCTACGCCATGCTCGAGGCTCCCCTGTCCTATGAAGCTGTTCTCGGCGCGGGCGCCATTACCGTCTTTGACCAGAGTAGAGACGTGGTAGACGCGGTCTACCGGACCCTGGAGTTTCTGGCTGAGGAGTCCTGCGGTAAATGTTCACCCTGCCGGGAAGGAACGCAGGCAATGGTGGAAATTCTGGAGAGACTGGCTAAAGGGGAGGGTGAGAGGAAGGATATTACCATTCTGGAAGAGTTATCTGACGCCATGATGCTCTCCGCGTTGTGCGGGCTGGGCCAGGCGGCTCCTATCCCGGTAATGGATAGTCTGCAGTATTTCCGGAATGAGTACGAAGAACGAATCAAAGAAAAGCAAGGTGCAGTTAGATGATAACGATTACCGAACAAAAACCAATAGAAGAGGTGATGCAAGAGCTTGACCGGTGCAAAGCAGTGTACCTTATTGGATGCGGCACCTGCGCCACCATGCTCCATACTGGTGGGAAATCTGAAGTACTGGCCATGAAAGAGCAACTGGAAGCTGCGGGGAAGAAAGTCACCGGCTGGATGGTCATCCCTACGGCTTGTGATGTCATGACCAAGGATGCGTTAGCTGCAAATGCCGACGCCATCAAAGAGGCGGACTGCCTGCTGGTAATGGCCTGCGCTTTTGGAGTGCAGACGGTCAGCCTCCATAGCGATAAGGCGGTTTATCCCGCATTAAACACCCTCTTCATTGGCAAAGAGGAAGGTCCCGGTCAATTCAACGAGGTCTGCCTGCAGTGCGGAGATTGTGTTCTGGGCCGGATGGCTGGGATATGTCCCCTGACCAAGTGCGCCAAGAGCCTGCTGAATGGGCCATGTGGCGGGTCAGCAGACGGTAAATGTGAGGTATCGCCAGACACCCCCTGTGCCTGGCAGTTGATATTTGACCGCCTGGAGGCGCTGGGCCAACTGGACAAATTCGAGGAAATCGAACCGCCCCGAGACTGGAATACCAGCCTCTCCGGAGGACCGCGGAGGTTTACTGTAGAGACCCAGGAGAAAGAATAGCAGGAAGAAGGCGCATGATTACCAAGGGCACAGGGAGAAGGAGCACCTTCTATCATGAGTAACCAGAGCGGTAAGCTTCCCGCTACCAAGGGAGAACGCGAACGCAGTCCCGCAGAAGCAGCCTTGATGATGCGGCTCAAGGTCTTCCTCACCATGAGATGGTTTGTCATCGTTGGCATCATCGTCAGTGCCCTGGTGGCAACCAACATCTTCCATATTGGCTTCTCTATCTTCCCGGTATATATCATCTGTGCCGTCGTACTCTTGTATAACGTGGTGCTAATGTACCAGGTGCGCGGGCTGGAAACCGTGCGTGGCGACCTGGTAATGCGGAGAATAACCACTTACAGCGTCACTCATATTTCCCTCGACCTATTGGCCTTCACTGCCCTGCTCCATTTCACCGGGGGGATAGAAAACCCCTTCCTTTTCTTTGTTGCCCTTCACATCGTCGGCGGCAGCACCCTCCTTCGCCGCGGCCCAGTGTTCTGGATAGCGACCCAGGCATTTTTAATGGTCACGCTGCTGGTGGTTCTGGAGTATGCCGGGGTAATACCTCACGTCAACCTGGTGGGGTTCGCTGCTCCTGAGCTATATCACGAGGGGGCTTATCTACTGTCGATTCTTGTGGCGCTGGCCAGTATTCTCTACGCTACTGCCTATATGTCAAGCGCTATTTCCGCAGAGTTGAGAAAGCGACAAAAAGAAGTAGTCAAGCTGAGAGAGCGCCTTCTCGATGAGACCACCGGAGAACTGGAGCGGGTCTCCGAAGAAGCAGCCAAGCTTGAAGAGGAAAAGAACCGTTTCCTGCGCTTCCTGGGCGTAGCGGCCCACGATATGAAGGCTCCTCTGGCGGCGATTCAAAGCTACTTTGGGGTTATGCTGGGGGGATTTGCCGGGGAAATCACCGAGAAGCAAAAATCCATGCTGGAAAGAAGCAGCACCAGGATTACCGAGCTGATGAACCTGATTAGTGACCTTCTGGATATCCCCCGCATCGAAACGGGCCAGATTGTACCGGAAATGAAAGAGTTTTCGTTGCGCCAGGTGATTAAACGTTGCTTTGATGACCTGCGTAACCTGGCAAAACAAAAAGGGATAAAGCTAAAAGCGGAACTGCCAGAGACTCTGCCTAAAGTTTACGGCTCAGGCACCCGTCTCCAGCAGGTCATCACCAATCTGGCGAATAATGCCATTAGCTATACCCCTGAGGGGGTGGTAACGGTAAGGGTAACGGAAGGCAAGCACGAAATACAGGTCGAAGTTATGGACACCGGGATTGGCATTCCCCCCGAGGACCTGCCCCGAGTCTTTGACGACTTCTTCCGTGCCAGTAATGTAGAAACGAAGGGGACCGGCTTGGGACTGTCCATCACCAAGAGAATTGTAGAAGCGCATGGCGGCAGGATATGGGTAGAGAGCCCTTACCCCGGAAGCGACACCGGGAGCAGATTTTCCTTTACCCTGCCCAAGAAAAGTAACAGGAGGCGACCCAGATGAAAGCAGGAACAAACCTGGAGAAGGTTTTAGAAAGCGGAAGGTTTGCGGTTACCGCCGAGGCCGGTCCGCCCAAGGGGACTGGTGCCAGAGTGATACAACGGAAAGGTGAGCTGCTTCGTTCCTGCTGTGATGCGGTCAATGTCACCGATAATCAAACTGCCATTGTGCGTATGTGCAGCCTCGCGGGCTGTGTCCTGATAAAAGAGTCAGGCGCTGAGCCAGTGATGCAAGTGGTCACCCGTGACCGCAATAGAATCGCTCTGCAGAGCGATGTCTTGGGTGCCGTAGGTCTGGGGATTAGCAACATTCTCTGTCTCTCCGGTGACCACCAAAAGTTTGGCAATCATCCCACCGCCAAGGGTGTCTTTGATATTGATTCCATACAGCTCATCCAAACGCTCAAAAACATGCGAGACGAGAAGAAGTTCATTTGCGGGGAAGAGGTCTCCGGGGAAGTGCCCCTGTTCATCGGGGCCGTCGAGAATCCCTATGCCGACCCCTTTGAAGCACGGGTGCGCAGGCTGGCGAAGAAAGTGGCCGCCGGAGCCGATTTTATTCAAACCCAGGCAGTTTATGATGTAGACAAGTTTGCTCGCTGGATGAAGCTGGTTGCCGACCGAGGGCTGGACGAAAAAACACACATTCTGGCCGGGGTAATACCAATCAAGTCAGCCGGTATGGCGCGTTATATGAGAGACTATGTCTCTGGGGTTAGCGTCCCTGACGAGCTCGTTACCCGGATGGAGGACGCTCCGAGTGCCAAGGAAGAAGGAGTGAGGATAGTCATTGAAATCATTGAGCAAGTGAAGGAGATACCAGGAGTTCATGGCGTCCATATCATGGCCGTAGGTTGGGAGGATATGATTCCAGAAATTGCCGAGAAGGCTGGATTATTACCCAGGCCTGTATTATAATAACACGGGAGGGAAACATGCCAGACAAGATTCTGATTGTTGATGATGACCCCGACATTCTAGACGCGGTATCGATAATTCTAGAAGCTAAAGGTTATCAAGTGGTTACGGCTAAGGATGGCATAGAGGGTCTAGCTAACCTGAAGGCGGAAAAGCCAGACTTAATGATACTCGACCTCCTGATGCCGAAGATGGACGGATTTGCGGTATGTAAGGAGCTTCAAGACCCAAGGTGGTCAAAATATCGGGAGATACCCATTTTAATCATGACTTCGGTGAGAGAGGAAGCCAGCCGACGCCGCTATGAGCTGGAGACCGGTCTTGAACTTGATGTGGATGATTATGTGGAGAAGCCCATCCCTCCCGATGTCTTAGTAGAAAGAGTAGCCAGGCTGATTAAAAAGCGGAAAGTCTGAGTTTAGCTGCGGCGGCAGAGGACCTAAGGAGGCGATTACGGATGGAAAAGAGGCCCAAAATCTTACTTGTTGACGATGACCCTGATTTTGTCGAGGCCACGACAACGATCTTGAAGAGCAAGCCCTACGATGTAATCGTGGCCTACAACGGAAACGAAGGGGTGCGAAAAGCCAGGGAGGAAAAACCTGATTTGATCCTCCTGGATATCATCATGCCAGTGGAAAACGGGTTTACCGCCGCCGAGGAGTTTAAGAAAGACCCCCAACTCAGCAAGATTCCGGTGATAATGCTAACCTCCTTCTCGTCAAGGGGGCAACAAACCGGCATCCCGCGTGGCCGAGGACTTAGCCTTGAAGCTGAAGATTATATTGAAAAGCCGGTTAGCCCTGAGGAACTACTGGATACCGTGCAGCAATACCTGAAGAAGGCAGGCTGCTAAATACTAAAGGGTATCCGCCTCTCGGAGAGGGGCCACCTCTCTCCTCGTATTAGCACTTGTTCCATATCCCTGAATCGCGTCCCGATGATATGGGATAGGCTTTGAAATACCTTGTAGCCAATGTGATAGTCCTCATCAAAGAGGGCCATTAGCTCCCCTCCGCTAATCGTCACCACCGTGGCCGACTTCCTAGAGATTGCGGACAGAACATAAAAATGAGGTCTTACCAGGGCTGACCAGCCAAAGAATCCACCTTTAGTGATTATGTCAACCACCACCTTGGTTGCCTCTTGCCCAGCTTTCGGCAGAACTTCTAATACCAGGTCTACCTCCCCTTCTTTGACCACACGCAGATTCCTCGCTTCCTCACCTGCTTTAAGTATGACCTCCCCGGCTTGATAGCTCTCTTCCCGGCATGAGGGCAGAGCGGCTATCTTGGCCAGGTCGGCATCATCCAGCCCCAGAAAAACCTCAGCCCTTTTTAGAGTCTCCTCAATCCCCATTACTCCCCCGTCTTAGCTAGTGACAAACTCTCCCCACATTCAAATCTAGCATATCCTCGGGTTCACTGTCTACCGAGCTACCCCAATAAGCTCGCTGATGTCCTCTATCCCCTCTTTTTCCATAAACTTCTTTATCCCCTCCAGGACATCAGCCGGAGCACGCGGGTCGGTAAGGTTGGCCGTACCTACCTGGATGGCGCTGGCGCCTGCCATAAGGAATTCCAGAGCATCGCTGGCAGTGGTAATACCACCGCAGCCGACGACCGGCACCGACACTGCGCCAGCCACCTCGTAGACCATATACAGCGCCACCGGCTTTATCGCCGGCCCGGACAGGCCCCCGGTTATGTTGCCCAGGAGGGGGCGGCGCCGGGCAATATCAACGGCCATGCCCTTCAGGGTGTTGATTAAGGAGATAGCGTCGGCTCCAGCTGCGGCTACCGCCGTCGCTACCCCGGCAATATCCGCGGTGTTCGGGGTCAGCTTAACCAGTAGCGGCAGGGAGGTTCTTGCTCTAACTGCGGCCACCACACTGGCTGCTGACTTGGGATTGGCGCCGAACTCAGCACCCCCAGCTCTAACGTTGGGACAGCCAATGTTTACCTCAACGGCACTAATTCCGGCTACTCCGTCCAGCTCACCGGCTACCTGAGCATATTCATCAACGGTCTCGCCGGCAATATTAACGATAACTGGCACCCGCCAGCCTGCCCAGAGCGGTGCTTTCTCCTGGATTAAGGCCTTGACGCCAATATTCTGCAATCCGATGGAATTAAGCAGGCCACAAGCCGTTTCTGCCAGTCTCGGTTGAGGATTTCCTTCCCTGGGGTGAAGGGTAGTCCCCTTGCATACGATAGCCCCCAGCTCCTCAATATCAAACAGGTGGCAGTACTCCGTCCCATAGCCGAAGGTGCCGGAGGCGGTCATTACCGGATTGGCCAGTAACAACCCTCGTTGATGTTTAGGTGCTAATTGAACCGAAAGATTCACCGGAATCCCTCATGGCAGGTCAATCGTGGTGCCAACAACATTGAAGAAGGACCGTTCACCGAACTCGTAAGCGAGCCGCATCAATGCGGGCAGACCCGTGCAGTGACACAGGCCCAAGCGCTGAACATCAAGTTCTCTCAGGGCCTTCATGGTCAATAGTAATTGCTCTTCACTTGTCCCAATGAGATGGGCGCCTCCCAGTACGGAGTGGATTTTTTCAACCCCGGTAAGCTGTTGAGCATGGTACAGCGTATTGATTGCACCGCGGTGGGCACAACCCAGAATGATAATCAACCCCTGTTCACCATTGATAATCAGTGCCAGGTCGTCCAGAATCTTGTCCGGCTGCCAGCCACCGTCTTCCTTCACATAAATAGTCGTGGCTATGGCCTCAAAATCGGTTACCATCGGAATCTCACCGGTGGTCATTATGTTACCGGTTATTTTCACCGGTTCTGTAGTCAGGTTAAAGGCAGCGCCAAGGCTTTCCAGCAACTCACGCTGGAAGGGTATGCCAACATATCTATCCCTTTGTCCCTGGCGGCGGACGTATTTAGCTGCCCACACACCGGGGTGAGCTATTATCTCTACCTCTTTCCTCATCCGGTGCAGCACCAATTGCAAACCACCGCTGTGGTCATAGTGACCGTGACTCAGGACAATCTTATCAACCCGGTGCAGGTCAATACCCAGGCTATCCGCATTATGGACGGCTGAGATGCTCTTTCCCGTATCGAACAGGATGTTTGCCTCATCGGTTTCCACCAGAACGCTCAACCCCCACTCCCCCAACAGGTAACCCATGGGAGCGTTGTTCTCACTCAGTGTGGTGATACGAATTTTTACGGTAACCCCCTTACACAATGCCGATTGATTATAAGATTATTTATCCCGGGCTGGCAAGCTCTTCCCTTACAAATAGCAGAGGAAACACGATGTCGCTTAAACAGCAGGGAAGCAGAACGGCCAGGAATAAGAACGCGAAGATGACGGGGAGCAGAGGAAGCCACTCCACCGTGGCGAAGGCAGTGAAGTAGAATAACGATGCCCAGACGCTCAGCAGTACATGCCCCCAGTGCGGGACTTTGGTAGTCTGCTTCCAATAACCGATGGCAATTCCGATTAGCGCCATGGGGTTTACCAGCCACCATTTCTCAATAAACGGCAGGTGGAACTCTATGCTGAGCTTGAGCGAGGCTCCTTCCAGATAAGGAATTACCGCGTCACTGATGGTGGCAATACCGATGGAACCGCAATAGCCAATCACCAGCGGCGCCCAGATGTTTCCCCGGCGATACCGCCGAAACATTGCTGTAGTTACCACAGCGCTCAATACAATATGCAATGGATGCAGGGTGTAGAAGATGGTATGGGAAACTTGAGAGGAAACGTTGCCCAGAACCACTATTACCATGATAATAATGCCGGTTATGGCACCAATAGCGGTGAAGGGAGCATGTTCTTTAAGTTCGCTAACTATGCGGCGGAACATAAAAATACTACCTCTCTTGTTTGGCTAAGCCACGCTGCCCTTTCTGGCAGGCAGGGCAGAGACCGGTAAACTCGAGCAGGTGGTCGTCTATTCTGAACCCGGTCTCATCGGCGAGGCTCTGTTGCATTTCTTCCAGGCCGCAGCGGGCAAAACCAACCACGGCACCACAGTTTAAGCAAATCAGGTGGTGGTGGTGCCCCGGAGCGGCAACGGTGTAGCTCCGGCAGCTATTTCCGGCATGAAGCTCACAGACAAGCCCCAGCCGGGCCAGCACCTCCAGGGTGCGGTAAACAGTCACCAGCCCAATATCGGGGTGCTCACGCTGCACCTTGTGATATATGTCGGCAGGAGTAAGATGGTCTGAACTGGAGACAATCGCCCGTACCACCGCCCGCCGTTGCGGGGTGAGCTTATTGCCCTGCTGCCTCAATATGGCTAATACTTTTCTCTCAGCAAGCCGCATATTAAGCGCTAAATGAAAATTATTATCACTTACAATTATAATAAAACCATTACCCGGTAGTCAAGACTATCATCGAGAGATTACTTATCGTCCTCTTCCCTGGCAATCGCCCTGACACGCTACCCCACCACTCAGCCTTGACAGCTATGCTGGGTTAGCAGTATAATCTCGCCAGCTTCAAGTGTCATGTAGAGGCTAAAGGTAAGAATGGCAACCGAAAAACGGGTTAGAATACGAATTGACGACCTCTCTCTAAACTTCGGTGGTGTCAAAGCCCTAATCGATGTCAGCCTGGAAGTCAGGGACCATGAGATTCTGGCTATCATCGGTCCCAATGGTGCCGGCAAGACATGCCTCCTCAACTGCATCAGCGGCTTCTATAAACCCCAGCGCGGAGAAATCTACTTTGATGACCAGAGAATTACCCGGGCCCGCCCGGATAAGGTAGCCAAACGGGGAATCGCCCGGACCTTTCAGAATATCGAGCTTTACACTGGACTGAGCACACAGGATAACATTATGGCAGCCCGCCATGTCCTGATGAAGCAAAACTTCCTTTCCGGCGCTTTATACTTTGGCTGGGCCCACCGGGAAGAGATTAACCACCGCAAAACAGTGGAAGATATTATCGACTTCCTGGAAATAGAGCCGGTGAGAAAAAAGACAGTTGGCGCCCTACCCTACGGACTGCGCAAGAGGATCGAGCTGGGGAGAGCACTGGCGCTGGAACCAAAGGTGCTGCTCCTTGATGAACCGATGGCCGGGATGAACCTGGAAGAAAAGGAGGATATTGCCCGGTTCGTTATCGACGTATTTGAGGGACAGGGGAACACCTACCCGGACACCCCCTGCCTGAGGGATGGGGTTAGTTGCATTGTCCTCATCGAGCATGATATGGGCGTGGTGATGGACATTGCCGACCGGATTATCGTTCTTGATTTCGGGCGTAAGATTGCCGAAGGCACACCAGATGAAATTAAGACCAACCCCGATGTTATCAAGGCCTATCTGGGAGAGGCAGCCTAGAGACTAGCACTTTGTAAGTAGCTGGCTGCCACCGTACTGAACCAACCAGCAGTATTCTTCAATCTTCCGGGCTTCCCCTTTTGGTAACCGTATCTCCTTACCGATAAGAAGACAATTTAACCATGATTGAGCAGAATATTCGCCAAATATTAAGTGAACTGCCCAATGGGGTGGAACTGGTCGCCGCGGCTAAAACCCGGAGCCCGGAAGAGATACTCAGGGCAGTCCAGGCCGGCGTAAGAAACGTCGGGGAAAACTATGTCCAGGAAGCGGAAAGAGCCTATCAGGTAGTAGGCAATAGGGCAAAATGGCATCTTATCGGACACCTGCAAAGAAACAAAGTGAAAAAGGCAGTCAGCGTCTTCGATGTGATAGAAACTGTCGATTCTGTTGAAATAGCCAGAGAGATTGATAGAAGGTGTGCTCAAATCAATAAAATAATGCCGGTACTAATTGAAATAAACAGCGGCCGAGAGAAACAAAAATCAGGCGTACTGCCGGAAGAAGCCGAACTATTGGTGCGGGAAATTTCCGGTCTGCCCAACATAAAAATCATGGGGCTGATGACGATGGGGCCCCGTTTTGGCGACCCGGAAAACTCAAGACCCTACTTCACGGAAACGAGAAGGATATTTGAAAGCCTCAAGGAGCTGGACCTACCGGATGTCGAGATGAAGTACCTATCAATGGGAATGTCCAATTCTTACCGGATTGCCCTGGAAGAAGGGGCCAACATGGTTAGAATCGGTAGTAAGCTATTCGGGGAAAGAGATTACCCGCAGCATTGACACCCGGGGACAGGGAAAGTATAATCGACGTGTAGGGAGGCTCAACTCCCCAGTGCCGAAGTGGCGGAATGGCAGACGCGCTACGTTCAGGGCGTAGTGTCCTTACGGGCGTGGGAGTTCAAATCTCCCCTTCGGCACCACTAAAGCGCTTGTAGCTCAGTTTGGATAGAGCGCAGCCCTGCGGAGGCTGAGGCCGTGGGTTCGAGCCCCGCCAAGCGCGCCACCCTGGGCGGTTAGCTCAGTTGGTTAGAGCGCCTGCTTTACACGCAGGAGGTCAGAGGTTCAAGTCCTCTACCGCCCACCATATTTTGAAGCTAAATAAAGCCCCAAGGCTAGTTACTGCCTAGGGGCTTTTATCGTTTTTGCTAACGGATTGCTAACGAACAGGTTCTCTTACTGTTTCTTTTGCTAACACGATATCGTCAAACTTGTTAGCAGCTGCTTGCTGTAATCCGGGTGCAACGTGACTATAAGTATCAAGGGTTATTTGAATAGAGCCGTGCCCTAATCTCTCCTGCACTATCTTGGGGTGAACGCCCTGCTTGAGTAATAGTGATGCGTGGGTATGTCGTGCATCGTGTAACCGGATGCCGTGCTATCTACCTCTACCTTTTCCAGTACCGCGCTATCAGCTCCTTCTTCAGTATCTTACCCCTCTCGGTCATGGGCAAGCTATCGACAAACTCCACAGAAGACGGCTTTTTATAGGAGGCCATATTCCTCCGGCATAACTCGATAATCTCCTCTTCGGTAGCCTTTGCCCCCTCCTTAAGCACTATCAACGCTTTGGGAGTCTCGCTCCACTCCGGGTGGGGTACTCTGAAAACGGCGCAATATTTGACGGCGGGATGGGTATATATCACATTCTCAACCTCCAACGGGAATATTTGCATGCCGCCGCTTTTGATCATATCGCTTTTTCTATCTACGATATAGATATAGCCGTCTTCATCCACAGTAGCTATGTCTCCCGTATAGAACCATCCGCCCTTGATTACCTGCGCCGTTCGGTCAGGGTCTTTCCAGTAGCCTTTGGTCACCGGGTCTCCATTAAGGATTACCTCACCCGTAGTCTCTCCGTCATTGGCAATAGGCTTACCGTCCTCATCGACAACCTTGACCTCGACACCGGGCAAAGGCCGACCTACCGAGCCAAGCCTCCGGGTCAATTTATTCGGTCCTTCAAAGGCAACTTCTTCCCGGTACAAAAAGGTACCGTTACCGATAGTCTCAGTCAAGCCATAACAGATGTTAATAATCGGCCCGAAGACTTCTTCCGCTCTTTTCCACAAGGCAACATGAAGCTTGGAACCGGTAACCATGGTCCAGCGGACGCTACTGAGGTCATATCTGCCAGCCTCAGGGTGATTTACCAGCCGGCTAAGTGGCGTGGTACCGCCATGGAAGCAGGTAACCCGCTCCTTTTCGAAAGTCTTGAGAACTTCCCCCGCTTCAAAGGTCATGATGACGACAGTGCCTCCCGCCCAGGTGATAGCCAACCTACAACCACCGCCAGCATTGAAGTAAAACGGCCCCGATAAGAGATAGGTATCTTTGGGGGTCAACTTTATTGCCTTCGCCAGCGCAATCTCACCAACGGCAGCATTTCGGTGACTGATTTTTACGCCCTTAGCACTACCGGTGGTCCCGCTGGTATAGGCTATCATCCAGATGTCGTCCTCATCGACCGGTACCGCTGGTTCATCTTTTGAATTCCGCCGAATCAACTCTTCATAATCGCAGCGATACGGATGGGCCTCACCAATACCAATCTTGACTACCTCGCCCAGGTCTGAGCCCAGTGTTTTTTCCGTTTCGATGCAGTCCTGATTGATGATGAGCGCACTTGGTTCCGCATGTTTCATCACATAGCGCAACTCAGCACTGCCAAGGCGTATATTGACGGGAACCACGATGAGACCCGCCTTGGCCGCAGCGTAGTTACACTCCAGATATTCGTTACAGTTCCGGGACAGTACCGCTACCCGGCTCTGCTTCTCCAGACCCAACGCTAACAGCGCATTAGCCAGGCCGTTTACCCTCTGGTTAACCTCCTGCCAGGTAAATCTCTTGTCCCCAAATACCACACCAATTTTGTGTGGCTGCTCCCGGACGGCTTTTCTTACCAGGTCCCCTACTAACATCTATCGTTACCTCCAGTTCATTCAATGTTCGACCGCTAGCGCATGTCGTCTCCACAATAATTACCTGACCCAGCTTTGTCAAGAGTCTACACCGCCTGATGGAGCTCACCATTTAACCGCTTAACCGCCAGAAAGTCAGAGAGTTGCCAAAATACGAGGGAAATGCATTTAGCGCTATGAATCTAATATTCTATTATGTGCCAGGCAATTAAGGCTCAAACCATTTTTGCGTTAAGGGGCTCAATTTCGGGCTGGCTAGAAAACTTGACAGCCAGCGAGTTAGGGATTAGCATAGCCACAGTTGGGGTGCTAGCTAAATGGTTACAGAGCTATAGTTTCTAGAGAGAGGATAGCCACTATCGAAGACCGCTAGGTCAATGCCTTATCCTAGCCCCAAAGAGGTCTAGGAGCTTGTCGAGGTGGCTAAACAGGCAAGAAAAGGTGATAGGCACTACTTTTTAGTACTTTTGCTCGCAGAATATTCTGCGATTGCACCAAATGACGGAATGTTCAACAGGCCCACGTGGAACCTTCAGTTTTCTGGCTCACTCTTTGAAGGCTCTGAAGCATTGGCTTTGCCGCCGAAAGTGAAAACTTGGTCGCCAATGCCAGAAAGAAGCTGGAGCAGAAAGGGCTTGACCTCATTGTGGCTAACGATATTACCGATGCCGAAAGCGGATTTGATGTCGATACCAACAAGGTAACCCTGATTGACCGTGATTACAAGGTGGAAGAGCTGCCCCTGCTGAGCAAGAGAGAGGTAGCAGACAGGGTGCTGGACAGGGTGGTAGAGCTGAAGTAAGAAGGCTGGGAGATAGGAAGATGTTGCTGATAGATGGGGTGAAATATGAGCTATGGACACCTTCCGGAGGTCAGTTTGAAGATCGCCTATATCACCCCCGAGGTTCATAAGCGTTGGGGTGTGCCGCACTGCACAGCCGTGCTCGTTGAGCGTTTCTGTCGTGAACATGAAGTATCAGCGTTCTGTAATGAAATTGAGGACATATACAAACAGAAGATCACGTTTCATAGGGTGCTTGCAACTGGTGGCTCGCGGTTTGCGAGGTACGTTACGTTTTTAGTATTGAACACCATCATATTTGTTATTCTCTCGCTCCTTAAGAAGAATGACTTTGATATCATCCACACGACGGGGAGCGACTCAATATTCGCGAACGTGGTTACTTCTCACTTTTGTGTGAAGGAGGGCCTTCGCTTTGACGAGACCGGAAGGAGAAACCTACCGAAGGGAGGGGTTCTTCGAAAGCTTAGGTCTCTTGATAACTATCTGTGCGACTATTTTTGTTGCTTTGGAGAAAAGCTATTTTTTGGCCGCAAGAACTCAAGATTGCGGATTGTGGTTTCGGAACGGATGAAAAGAGACTTCGTCCGCCATTATGGCTCGGCTGCTGAAGACATCATTGTCATCCCAAATGGGGTAGACTGTCAAAGATTTACCCCCCATAATAAGGTACTATATCGGGATAGCATTAGAAAGGAGCATAGCATATCCAGCGAAGATCTTATGCTCCTTTTCGTTGGCCATTTTTGGGAACGAAAGGGGCTACCTCAACTCATTGAAGCTGTTTCGTTCATCCCGAGGCAAGATGTGAAGCTTGTGATTCTCGGTAGAGGCGATGCCAGCTTGTATAAGGACATAGCAAGGAATAAGGCAGTTGACGAGAGGGTAGTCTTTGTTGAGCAAAGCTCCACAATCTGGGAATACTATGGTGCCGCCGACATATTCGTCCTACCAACGCTTTATGAGCCGTTTGGTCTGGTCATCGTCGAGGCAATGGCTAGCGGATTGCCAGTGATTACCAGCCGGATAGCAGGGGCAGCAGATTTGATAGATGATGGAGTGAGTGGTCTCTTGCTTGATGATCCCACTGATGCTAATGAACTGGCGGCAAAGATCGATTTGCTGCTGTCGGATGCCGAACTCAGAAGCGATATGGGGAAAAAGGCGAGACTTGCGGCGGAGAGGGCTTCTTGGGATGAGATCGCTAAAAGAACGCTGGAAGTCTATAATACCATGGTAAACAGCAAGAAAAAGGGGGGGATATAAATATGAGGATTGCGATGGTTGCGCCACCCTGGGAGAGAATACCCCCAGAAGGATATGGGGGCATTGAAGTTATCGCTGGCCTATTGGCAGATGGACTCGTTGGCAAGGGCCACGAGGTTACCCTGTTTACAGTATCAAGCTCATCGACCAAGGCACGCATGTTTAGCGTCTTTGATGGGGAGATGAAATCCTACCTTGATGGACCGCCCCAGAGTCTCCTAATTATAGCACTTACGCATACGCTGGCATCATACATCGAGATATCGAAAGGTGACTACGACATAATTCATGACCACACCTGGAAGGAGGGCCTCAGCTCTGCTGCCTTCATAGGCACCCCGATTATCCATACAGTCCATGGCCTGCTGAACGAAGAAACCATAAGATTCTATAGCCTTTTCAAAGACTACCCTGGAATAGATTTCGTGACTATAAGCAACTATCAACAGACCTGCCTTCCAGGCTTGAACTACGCAGCCACAGTGTATAACAGCATAGACTTCCCAAGGTACCCATATTCTGAGGACAAAGAAGACTTTTTCTTTTACATAGGGAGGTTCAAT
>SDBU01000876.1_pt1 | contig 43809 bp, 61 predicted proteins | sample 2277071 | NCBI WGS metagenome assembly SDBU01 (sample SAMN10397929, study PRJNA504765) | marine sediment metagenome | isolation source: marine sediment core GS08_GC12, 126 cmbsf | place: Arctic Ocean: Gakkel Ridge, Loki's castle | collected 2008
TCTTCTTTAAACTTATCTACTGGGGTTAGAGTTTGTTTTTTTATTTTTTGTTTAGTTTCCTTAACAGCTTCAGCAAACTTAGGATGGTTCTCTTTATAGTCCTCTATACTGTCATAGTGGGCTTCAAGATAAGCGTATTGTTCTGTTGGGATTCTTACAATTATTTTCATAAATTTTCATTATGATGAATTAATTGACAATCGGAACACATTTTTAGTTTTGTATTTGTTATAGTTCCCTCACAACCCTCTGTAACACAGTATTTATCTTCTTCTAGTTCTTTTTCAAACTCTTTGCTACTAAACTTTCCTAAAGCGTTATTTAATCCTTGTAATGCGTTGTTATAACCTTTTCCTAGTTTTTTAATTAGTCCAATAGTGTCTGGTCTATAGTCAATCTGGGGTTCTACTCCGATTGCTAGGTTGCTCATTTTAGACATATTATTTTTTTAATAATTTAAGCTCACACTCAACTACATATCAAGCATTACCCAATTTCTCTACTAATTTTTCTGCTGATTTTCTATCCTCATGGACTTGCATAACATTCTTAAACTTTTCTTCCACATTAAAACTAGGAATAAAATCATCATCTTTTAAGGCAACTACCCAGCATTTTATTATTTTACTCATAGGGTTAATCTTTAATATTTAACATCTCCTTTGCTTTGGCCACTGCTTCTTCCTCTTGGTTAATTTTAAAACAAAGACCTCTTTCATAACGAGCTTTGTCATAGTCAGTGCCTAGCCAAACCATTTTAGCAAACCATTTGGGGTCGGTTGGGTCTGCCATTAAATAACCACCGCCATAACTATCACCACTTTTAGGCTTCCACTCTGGTTCTTCTAGTTTCCAGCCATTTTCTTCAAACTCTTGATTGGTTGCACAACGAACAGCGCCTCCTCCAACTGGTCTATGTAAATTAAACTTTCCAAAAACTTGTATAATTTCTCTATTCGCTTCTCTATCTTTTGTTAATACATCTCCTTCTTTTAATTTTCTCATATAGTTATATAGATTAAGATTGATAAAAAAATTATAAATAAGACTCCAAGCCAGATTCCAAAGCCATTACTTTTCATGTTACATTCACAGTTATCAGCTAATCCTTTTTTAGTATACTTATCCATTTTGGGGGGATAAACTCTAGGCATATTATTTATCTTGATTAAGGAATTTTATAAATGCTTCTGAATCCCTAATGTACGCCTCTACACATTTACGCAAAAAAACAGTCATGTTGTTGTCATTTTTTAGACATTTAATATTAAAAGTTTTTTTAACTTTTTCCTCTAACTCAAAGATTATTTTTGTTTTCATAGTTTTTTAATTAATTTGCTCCGCAGAAAGGACTTGAACCTCTATTGCTGGCTTCAAAGGCCAGAATCCTACCATTAGATGACTGCGGAGTAGGGGGCAGAAAGCCCCTTAGTTTATTTCTTTTTACTTTCCTTATCTTCTTCTTCCATTTGAGTTGCTATTCCAACCACATACGCCTCATTGTCTCTGTAAAATTTCTCATTAACAAGTTCTCGGTATGCTCCTGTATAATCTCCACACTCGTCTTTAAGCCCGTGTTTTCTTAATAGTTTTTCTTCTTTGCTAAGTTTTAAGTTCTTAGCGAACTTTACTACTTTGTCTGCTCCTTCTTTAAAATGTCCCATAAGATTTTGTTTAGATTTATTAATTAATTGATTTGTTCCTATATTGTAATGTCCAAATATCTTTTCTGCTCTAGTCCAATCCATAAATATCTCTCTTGAGTTAAATGATGGTTTCATTTCATAACATTCTTTCTCCCCAAGCACATAAGATGCTGATTTGATTGTGTAGCCTTCGTCTTCTTGAGTTGCTTTAGAAACTACTACGAATTCATCATGATAATCTATACAACCCCCACTGTCCTTATAACTGTTTCTAAAACTATCACTACTTGGTTTCCACTTTTTAACATTTATCATGTGTTCTATTACTGCATCTAATTCTTCCTTGGTTTCACAATCTATTGCTATTTTTTCTGGTTCGGCTAGTTCTAGGTCTTCATAGCAAATTATTTGTTTAACCCTGTTTCCACCATTCTCACTTTTTCCAATAAATTTACCTCTATCAGATTCATATAATTCTACCATCTCTACTGTTGAGCCAACCTTAAAGCAATGTGAGACCTTACCTGTTTTTTTAACTTTTACTTTATCCCCCACCTTGAATTTAGGTTCTTCTTCTGCGTATTTTAAATTCTCTAATCTATGCCAACCAACTTTTCCATCAGAAAGTCTTTTAAATTGAGGACAAGCACTATTCTCTTCTTTTCTCCATTCTAATATATCTCCCTCATCAAAATAAAAATAACTTTCAGATTTAATAACCCTAAACTTCCTGTTAATATCTATCCCTAACTCTTTTATTGTTTTACCTTTTTCAAACGCCATAAATTTCTTTGATTAATAATTAATTTGGTTTAATTAGACCCGACTTTTTTATTTTATCTCCGTCTTTTATTAGTTCTTAATCTTATTTCTATATTTTTGAAAAACTTTTTTATAAACATCACAAGTATCAACCCAATCGTGGTCTCCGCCCCAATCAAACTGCACTCTTTTTATTTCATCAAACATTTCTTCTAGTTCATAACTAATTGTTTTTCTTAATTTTTTTAACTTTTTCTTTCCTACATACATATTATTTTTCATCAAGTCTTTTAATTTTAAGTTTATATTCCTCAATCAAATCTTTTAAATCACTTGGTGTAAACTTTCTAGTTACATATTTTAAGGCTTTAAGTTCATCTACAAGGTCTATTCCAAAGGTTCTTATCATAAACGCCTCATACTCCACCCACATACCAGCTTTCATACAATTACACCCAAAACATTGTGCAAAAATTCCTCTATCATCAAATAAGTAAGCGTTGTTTCTTCCTGGAATAAAATGCCCTGCTTGTTGCTTTTTCCAATGCTGATACTTTCCGCAAGTAATACAACCAACCATTTCCTGTTCATTTGCGTTCTTTCTACGATTATATTCTGAACACAATTTCCAACAAACTTTCTTTAAAGAAGATATGCTGTTCTTTTTCTTTTCTCTGTTCTTTTTCTTTCTTAACTTAACTCTTTCACGGGCTTTTTTCTTCTTTAATTTCTGATGTTTTAAAAAACACTTTAAACATTTTCTCGTTGTGATTAAACCATTTCTTAAAAAAGGAGTGTGTTTGTTTCTACAATCACTGCAAGTAATTTTTTTAATTTCTTTTTGGGACATAGCATGGGATATATCTATGCAAGGGGAACAAGCCTTAACCTATTCCCCCGCATTTGATTTTGATTGAGTATTGCAAGCAACTTACTCTCAATTTGTGAATTTATTATAATATATAAATATATACTTGTCAATAGGTACTGTGGATGAAACTGTGGGTAAGTTTTAAAACAATTTCTCCATTATAGCTTGAATAACATTTACAGTTACGGCATTTCCTAGGGTTTTGTATCTTTGGGTGTCTGATATTTTAGTTGTGGTTTCTTTTAATTCCACCTTAAAAGAAAAGTCTGTTTTAGATGGTGTCATTTTTTTGTTAGATTCAAATCCCCATTCTGTCCACCCATCAGGAAATCCCTGTAGTCTTTCACATTCTGTTGGTGTTAGTCTGCGGATTTTAGCTCCATCATATATTCCGTGCTTATCTTGGGCTGTTAGAGTAAAACTTGGTTCTCCGTTTTCTTTAAATCTTCTTCCATTTTGTCTTTTTTCTGCTCTATTTGGTGTTAGGACTGGTATTACTAATAATGGTTGTCCAGCAGTTCCATCTTGCCTTGCTTGTGCTTGTAAAGTGTTAGCGATAAATTCTTTTCTAATTCTTAATCCTTCATCATGTCTATAATCAGCTATTTGTTTTGGCTGTTTATAATCTGTTGCAGTTAAAGCCCCAACGAGTCCTTCTGAGGAGTGAACATTTCCTCTTTCTCTTTGATTTCTATTGGTGTTTCCAATGATTTTTGGTTTTTTAACATTTGTTTTACCTTGTGTTCCGATAGGAAATACTTCTGGTCTACTTGTTCCTCTAAGATGTCCGATAATGAACACTCTTTCCCTGTTCTGGGGGACGCCGAAATTTTTGCTGTTAAGCACTTGCCATTGACAGTCATACCCCAATTCATCAAGCGTTGAGATGATTGTCGCAAAGGTATTGCCTTCATTATGCGACATAAGTCCTTTGACATTCTCAAGGAGTAAAAGACGAGGTTTTTTAACCCTTGCGATTTCAGCGATATTAAAAAAGAGAGTCCCTCTTGTGTCTTCAAATCCTCCTCGCTTTCCAGCAATACTGAAACTTTGGCAAGGGAATCCGCCAACGATAAGGTCAAAGTCGGGGAGTTCAGAGGGATTGATTTTTGTAATATTGCCATAGTTTTTGTGGTTAAAATGTTTTTGATAGATTGAAATTGCATACTTATCTATCTCTGAAAATCCTACAAACTCAGCTCTGTCGCCTATTGCCTGTTTAATTCCAAGTTCAAAACCCGCAATACCAGAAAAGAGTGATAGTATTTTAAGTTTATTTACCTCCATATTAATTAACTTTGTTATTGGGTTAAAGCTTCCTCCTCTTGTCTTTCCAATTCTTTACATCTATGCCCTTCTGCAGCTACACAACCATGTTTACACTGTAAAGGTTGGTCATGTTTTAGACACACATCTTCACAAGGAATACATCCTTTTTTGTTTGGTTTATTCATATTAGTAGATAAGTTAGATTAGGAGTTTTTGTTTTTTTAACTCAATTTCTTTTACTAAACAGGTACATCTATCATCAATTTCTGTAACATTTAGGGTGTATTTAAAATAACCTCTACCCCCGCATCTTTCACAGTTTAAAATACTTGGAGGTTTATCTAAAAGTATTTTTTCTTCAAGCGAAAGTAATTCCTTGTACTCTTCTTCAGTTAAAACGCCACCATCTAATAACAATTCTGGGTAATAATCATAATCAAGGCTTACATCTGGATTGCTTGCATCTTTCCACTCACCAAATCTTTTAATAACTCTTGTGCCATCATGTAATACCCCTTGTGTCATTTTAGAGCGATCTATTTTATCAGCAGGAACGATACTTAAAACAAAGCTCATATTTATAACCCCCCGAAGACTATTAATCCCAGTAAGTCCTTTTTTTTCGCCAAGCATTAATTCTTTGGCTTCTTCTTCAGAAACCATGTAAACTTCCCCACCTGACATTTTGATTTGATATTTCATATTATCCTACGAATTTAATTTTATTATCTTGGGTAGTAATACCCTTTGTTTTATCACGTTTTATTTGAGCTACTAAAGTGTCAAACTTAGCTCGGAGTTTAGATGTACTTAAAATGTTGGCACACCAGAAATCACTTTTTTGTGCCCACCTAATAACAAACTCAATCTGCTCGTATGTTCTCTTGTCAATCCTGTGCATCTTTTCAATTACCCCAGCCCACTTATCAACATTCGGTTCTTTGAACGTGGGTGTGTTATCTCTTATAAGGTCAATCAATAGGCAACTAAGTTCTTTATCTTTAATGGAATACTTTACTGGTGAGCTTTGCTCACTTAATATATTATCTTTACTTATATTATCTTTACTTATATTAGAGGGTGTTACAATTTTGTTCGTAACAGGCTTGTTACACGTTACATTTCCTTGTTTCTCTCGCCAATTTGCTATTCTTTTCCTGTTTTTTTCTTTTTTTATTAAGAACTTTTCGCTGTTGTTTAGTAATTGTTTGTTGAAAGTTTCACCATTGTTTGATGATATTATGTCTAAACTTTCCATAAACTTCCAGCATTTGTTGAGTCTTTTACCAACTTTTAACTGTGCTTTTAACACATCTGTCTTGATTGGTTTCTCTTGTCCTGCTAGTTTTTCAAGAATAGTATAGAACAATCCCAAACCCTCATAACCAAAATTCATAAACAGTTCGGTTATCTTCTCATCATTAAAGGAGTTGGAATCATGTAAATAGTATTTCATAGTTTCAATAAAAAAAGCCCAAGTGATGTGGCCAAAGGGGATTCACGCCCTTGTTACTTTCGCAACGCACATCACTTAGACTTTCTTGATTTAAACTAATTGTTGTGAATCTTTTTGACATAGTGAATATATTATAATCTTTAATTTAATTCTTGTCAACCCCTATTCTGGGGATAGAGATTATTAAAACTTACACTGTACCCACTTATCATTAATCAAAATTTGTAACTTTGATTCAAGACCTCCCTCAATATATTTATCATGCCCAGTATTCCAGAAAAACTGCACTCTTCTCAAGAAGGAGTTGAGATACTGTTCTTTTTGCTCAAAGTATTTTCCATCAGGTAATAACGCCCTAAATTGTAATTTTATTTCTTTCATACTTTTCCTTTTATAAGACTTATCATCATACAAGTCTTTTTTCCAGCCTTTAGGGGGCATATATTATTATTAAACTGTGATTATTAGTATACATAGGGCTACTCGTCATACTACTTCGGTTTTTAAGCCTTGTGGAGCTCGTGATTGAACACAAGCCCTATGTAAGAGAACTTACTTGCGTATGCTTAGGGGCTTTCGCCCAGCTTTTTTACGACATTCCCGCTCTCTAGGGTTTGAAAACCTGCCTATAGTAATTACAGGATATTAAACAAAAACTCACCAAAAATGTTGTCTGCAAAAGCATTACCGAGGTAACGCCTATGCTTGTCGTGCAGACAACATCTCTAATGAGTTTAGCTGACAAGCGTGGATATATAATAAGTTATTTTAGGGGGTTTGTCAATAGCAAGTGGGGATTAATTGTGGATAAAAAGAAGAGGTTATAACACCTCTCCTTCTATAATTCCACCATCAACTTCTTTGCCCTTTAACCATTTCGTAATGTTTCCCTTAACAACATTTAATCCCATTACAGTATCTTTTAAAAACAGTTTCCCCATATCCTCAGCAGGATTTTCTCTCAGCCATTTGTTCATAGCTATAACTAGTTTCCCTATTTCTTTAGGAGCTTCATGTGCTTTATCAATTTCATTGGATAAAGATACAACGCCCAAATTAAATAATTTTTGAGTAACATCAGCAGGAGTCATGCCTTTGTAATTTGTTTTGATTATCTTTTTAGATAATTCAGGGGCTTTGTTCATAGCACCTACAACGACACGGGCAGAATCTCTGTTATAAAACTCATTAGCTATTATCTTTTTTTCTATTGTTTCTTTGTATGGTTCGGGAGTTCTTTTTATTATTTCAACCATTGAATAAGGCAAACCTTTTTTAACAGCTTTTTTAAATTCTGGTGAGGCATCAAGCAAATTAAAATGAAGTTCAATAAATGTTCTGCCTTTACCTATCTTTTTTGAAAGCCAAGTTAGTCCTTGATTTGGTCTTCCTCCTGAATGAGATTTCCCAATGCATGCGGCATGCATTCGCAATACTTTTTTTAATGCTATTGCAGTATCCATCGGAGTCATTGTGTTGTGGTGAATGTTCTCAATCACTTGTCTTGTAAATCTTTTCTTTCCTTCTAATTTCATTACTTTACAAGGAACAGTTTTAAGTCCAGCTTCTCTAGCTGAACGCCATCTTATCTCACCTGTAATAATCATGTACTTCTCATCAATTTCAATAGGGTTGATAACTCCCTCCGTCAGTATGCTCTGAGCCATCTCTTTTATTCTATTTCGCTGGAAAGTCTTTCTCGGCTGTGATGGGTCAGGTTTGATTTTATTGATTTTAATTTCCTGAATTTTCATATTACCAATATTTCTTTTCTTCTACTAATGATGTAGTTGGTTGAACAGGAGATACTTTTTCTTTAGATGCTTTTTTAACTTCCCCAACTTTCTTTTTTATCGCTGCTTTTGTATGTCTTTCACTCAAGAAACTCTCAGCAAAAGAACTGGCTTTTTTATCAAGATTTTTTTTCATAAAATCTATTTCTTTTTCTGTCCAAAGCACTCTTTTACCCATTTTTTTAGGGACATTACTAGATTTTATTAACTTCACATTTTGCCAATCTTTACCTGCTCTATATTTTTTAATCATTCTAGCAAATTCCTTACTTACATAATTTGCATAAGTTGGGGAAGTGATTGTGTAATATCTTTGTGTTATTTGTTTTTCTTTGTGTTGGTTTGTTAGATATTTGGCTTTCTTTAAGAAGGATATTCCTCTATCAAGATGTTTAAGGAAGAAAATGTTTTCTTTGTCTGACCAACCATTGTATGTCCTAGGGGTATCTGTATCAAGGTTTAACTCTTTTGGTTTAGGAGTGTCTGAAGATGTTTGTTCATTTGCTAAACGCAAGACCTGTGCTTCATCCTCAAACCCTTGGATTATAGTGCCATTGGGCAATTTAATTTGTAAGTCCATATTATTTGCTTAGTTGTTTAAATTCTTCTTTTCTGCTAATAACAGCAATTTGTAGTTGGTTTAAATCTGATTCTATAGTGTCTGCTAATTCTGGGTGAGCTACAATTTGTTGTTCGTAAAGTCTAAATAGGTTTTTAAGTAAAGGCATTTGATGTTGGTCTCTGTATCTAAATGATGTTTCAACACAATCATCTAAACTTTCTGTTATAAGTTTTAATACTCCTTGTGAACTCGCTTGCCCTTTTCCTTTAACAGTCCCGATAGGAAAAATTGGATAACCAGTTTTCCTCATGCTAGTTAGTTTGGTTCTTAGATTATTTTCTGTGATGTTAAGTATCTTAGCCCACTCCTTGACAGTTCTTTCTTCGCCCTCTATAATACGGTTGTATAGTTGAAAAGTTTTACTATCTTTTCGGAGAGTTCCTTTTGGGACTCCCTTTTTTTTATTTTCCATAATTTAATAGTTTAAGAATTAACTCCTCCCAGCTCAATGGTTTTTGACCTTTACGGTAGCGTAAGCGTTTCAACTTTTTCCAAGTTGTCTCGCTTAAACGAATGCCTCTCGGCTTTTGTTCTTGCATAAGCAATGTGTTAAGAATAATGTTTATAATTATAACATTGATAGCAACTAAGTCAACCTTAACTGTGTATAAACTGTTAATACAATTAAAAACACCCCAACACCTTTCAGGCGGGCGGGGTGTTTAAGCAACATCAATTCTTAGCGTTAACCAAAAGAAAAGCGTTTAGCTTTATCCACAATATCATACACAGGGGAGGTTGACAAGACCCTATTTTTTTGTGCTTAAAAAGATGTTATAATGAAGTTATATGAAAGAAAAACTTTTAAAAATCCTTGAAAACCCTGTAAATAAACTTCTAGCAATAGACCTAGATGGTACACTTTGTGAGGGTCAATTTTGGGGAGAAGGTGAACCTGAACCAAAACAGGAAATGATAGACAAAGTATGGGAATGGTATAAGAAAGGAGCTCATATTATAATTTACACCGCTAGAGCACCAAAATATTACCCACAGACATTAGCTTGGTTAGTTAAATATGAAGTCCCTTTTCATGGGATAGCTATGCAAGTAAAAATAGGGGCAGACTGCTACCTTGACGACAAGGCGTTGAACATAGAAGATGTTATATGAAAAAGCCACATACTAAAGAAACAATAACTAAATAATATATGGAATTTACAAAAAACAATATAAATAAATATTTCAGTGATTGGGCTATTGAAGCAGGAGAAGTTATAGAAAAGAAGTCAGAAAAAGAAGATTGGGATTGGTTTGATTTCTCCAGTGCAATTAACTTTATGTTGGGAGATATAAAAGAAGATATGAAAAAATTTATATCTAAAGTTGAAGTTGAGTCTTTCCTTGAAGGAGCAAATTTAACTGGTAGGATGGCACAAGAAGAAATTGAAGAATTAAAAGATAAAAGTAAACAATTACATAAGTTTTTTAAAAAATTGGCAAATCCTTGTTAGTTCCATTTAACATATTATATGCCAAGACTTGAAATAACAAATGAAGACTGCCAAGAGTTAATGAAAAGATATCCTAATAACCATTTTGAGTTAGCAATAGTAGACCCTCCTTACTTTGATGGTCCACAAAAAAAAGGATACTACAAAGGAACTAAACAAAAATGTGATATAGGTGATTATAAGGATTTATCTAAAAGCTGGGAAATACCAGGAGAAGAATATATTACTGAATTGATAAGAGTTTCAAAAAATCAAATAATCTGGGGCATAAACTATTTTGATGTTAAAAAACCTGGGGGAAGAATTGTTTGGGTCAAAGGACAACAAGGTAGTCCATTTAGTATGGCCGATATAGCTTATCAATCATTTTATAATCGTATAGATTTGTTTAAATATATTTGGTCAGGGTTTTGGCAGGAAAAAGGGTTTGAAAGAGAAATAAGAATACACCCAACCCAAAAACCAGTTGCCCTATATAAATGGCTACTCAAGACTTATGCTAAAGAAGGGGATAAGATATTAGACACCCACCTTGGTTCAGGTTCTATCGCTATTGCGTGCCATTATGGAGGATTTGATTTAACTGCTTGTGAGATAGACAAAGAATACTTTGACCAAGCTATGGAACGAATAACAAATATGACTAGGCAAGAAGTACTAATTTAAAGGAGAAACTAACCATGCTAAAAAATAAAATAAAAACCTGTCCTAAGTGTAAAAGAAGAAGAGTAGATACTAACTGCTATTTTTGTAAACACAGAACAAGCGAATACGAGGACTTATTAAAATCCCTAATACCTACTTGGAAGCTAAAGTATAGATTTAGAGCTATTAAGAAACTAGAAAAGTATGGTTATAAAATAAGCTGGGCTTGCCTGTGGAGAGTGTAGGTATTGACAACCTTTTCTCTTGTGCTATACTAGAGTGGATATAAGGAGAATACCATGCTTATTTCAAATAACAATCTAAATGACTTTGCATAACTTTTTTTGTTATGTATTTTTTTTGTTTAATAATGATGGCTTAATAGGAGAGAGTTTTTACTCTTTCATTGGAGACAAAAGCCAGCTCTAGTAGTATTAAGTCTCCATTATTTAACAAAGAATATAAAAGTATATGCAAGGATTATCAATTATAGAAATAAAAAAACATAATAGATATAATTATGTGTGAATTAGTGATAAGTGGTTACGACACAGCAAATAAGCCAACCTATAAAATAAATTGTAATTGCAAAACTACACATTGTATGGAAATTACTGTGTTACAAGATGGGATAAAAGAATTATATGGGATTGATTTAGAGGATGCAATAATGGAAAAAAAGATAGATAAATTTATAAAAAAAGTCAACCACTAACCAAAGAACAATATGGGAACAACTGATTAAAGGATATGACTAATAAGAAACTAAATACTATAATAGTCGTTGTAACCTTATTGGTTTTAAATGTGGCAATTCATTTTACAATTAGATGATTGATTATTCTCACTTGGTTTGCAACCCATAGCACTTAATTCATTGTGGGTAGATAGAAATATCTACTATGAAAGCCCATAATGAAATTGAGTGAGAGTAATTAAAAACAATATGATAGCAGATGATTAAATAGGGGTAAAATAGGTATAAGATAGGGATAATTACACCTATTCACTAGGGGGAAATATACAGGATAATGTATAAGTATGTATAAGTTGCTATAAAAATATGAATGAAGAAATAACATTAAAAAGCGAATTATTGCATAGGTTCACCTAAAAAGTGCATAGATTGATTATTAAGATGGTCTATGCCGAAAGGCTGGGGTGTTCTTCGCGAAACGTAACGAGTATCGGTTATTACTCAATAGACCATCTAAGCAATCAATATGGAGGATAAATGCTATTGCACAGGGGAACAAAAATGTACTCCCTGTATTATAAAAAAGCGTAAGATAGAGTATGTTAAGACACACCCTAACGCTACAATGGAAGACTTTGATGAAGAAGGGAAAAATCCTAAGTGGCTATGGCCAGCAATGATAATAATACTAGCAACAGAAATTTATTTAATTTATAAACTAATAGTCGGGAAACTATGACAAGAACAACTAAAACCTTAATTGGGGGTAAAGCTAAAAAAGCAATATCTCTAGGAGTAAATGCAATACTTAAAACTGTTCAGCCAACTTTTGGGCCTGAGGGTAAAAACGCTCTCTTATTTAGAACAATGAATAGAGGAAATCGCATTACAAATGATGGAGCAACCGTAGCAGAGTGCCAAGAACCAAAGAACCAACACGTTAGAATGGCAGCACAAACATTTAAAGAGTCTTGCAAAAAGACTAATGAGAAAGTAGGAGACGGGACTACTTGTACTACAATAATAGCTGGTAAACTCTTTAATGATACTTACGCAAAAATGGAAAAGACATCTAGCCTGATAGGAAATAATGGTGGAGTAGGAGTAATGACACTTAAAAAACAGATTCTTACCGAAGCTAAAAAGGTTAAAGAACAAATTAAAAAAGTAAGCAAAAAGATTAAAAACCTAAAAGACCTTGAAAAAGTAGCAATTATATCTGTAGAAGATGAGGAAATAGGCAAGATAGTAGCTGATATGGCTTATAAAGTAGGTGAAGATGGACACATAGACATAATAGAGGGTTATAAAGGAAAGATTGAAACCAAAGTAATAGAAGGTATGAGATTCCATGCCAAAATTGCAGCCAAAGGATTCCTAAATAACCCAGCAAAGTTTGAAATGATAGCCGAAGATAGTGCGGTTCTACTAACAAACTATAAGCTAGACAATGTTACCCAAGTATTTAAAGTGATTAATCCTCTTGTAGAGAAATATCCTAAGATAGCAATTCTAGCACCAGAGTTTTCCGAGGAAGTCCTTAAACAATTACACAAAGCAACCTACACTCTAGTAGATAATGGAAAAGGCGGAATGGTACGCACTAAAGGAAACTATGACCTACTCCCTGTAAAGATTCCAAGTCTAAGAACACCTCAAATGGAAGACCTAGCAATTTACTTTGATGCTAGATTCATAGATAAAGGAAAAGGGGATATTCTAAGTTCAGTAACAGAACAAGACCTAGGATTTGTAGAAAAACTTGTAGTCAAGGATTCAGAGATTAAAGAAGATGCAATCGCTCAAGGTGGTGGAGGAGCAACTAATTATAAAAACCCTATAGTAGTTAACAGAACTGGTAATATAGAAACTGAAGCCCCTAAAACTAAAGTACAAGAAAGACTAGATATTCTTAAAAAACAACTTACTGAAACAAAACAACCACAATTCAAAAAACTATTAGAACGCAGAATAGCATCAATGGCATCTGCAATCGGAATTATAAGAGTAGGTGGAAGCACTGATGCTGAGAATCTTTATAAGAAATTAAAGATTGAAGATGGAGTATATGCTTGCAAAGCAGCACTAAAAGCTGGTTATGTAAAAGGTGGTGGATTGTGTCTTAAAGAGATAGCAGACAAGATGAAAAATACTAATCCTCTTAAATCAGCCCTACTAGCCCCTTACGAGCAGATTCAAAGTTCAATAGATGGTGGACTAGATATAGGAGAAGATATTATAGACCCTGCTGATGCTGTATATTACGCTGTAGAACACGCAACCAAAGTAGTAGCTAACCTAATTACTGTAGACTCAATTACTTGTGAAATGGAAGACCCTATATTTGGAGAAGGAGAGTTCGCAATAGCTAGAGCAATGTGGGAACAAGTAAAGGTACAAAAGATTAAAGAAGGTCAATGGAAAGCAGGAGAAGATGCAGTATATGAGGATTCAATGGGTGGTTTAAATGATGATGAGTTTTGCACTGTTAACGCTGATTAATATGAAAATAAATTGGTTTGGGAGAACTTATTATCAAGGGGTAATAAATAGAAAACAAACTTTCAAAAGACCAGTATATAGAGCTTTTAGAATGTGGTTTAAATATGACATATTAAATAAGATAACAGGATTTCATTGGCATACAGACAGCAAAGGACACCTTACAATAAAAAAATACAAATGGAACTGTAAAGGGAATCATTTATTTTTTGGAAAGTTAAAGTAAATATGTACAACAAATTAATCAAGAACCAAAAGAAACTAAAAGACAAACTAGAAAGCACCCACTTAGTAAAACTAATCCAAGATAGACTAACTCATCAAGGCGGTAAATACACATCAGAACAAGCAGTAGATATGATAGCTTTACAAGATGACTTTAGTAAGAAAAGGGAAGAGTTAAAAATAGAGAGTTTAAAAAAGAATTTAGAATTATTTAATTAACAAAACCTATGAAATGTCCAAATTGTGATATTCTAGTAGAACTTATACAAAACGAAGTAGCAACAACTTTGGTAGCAGTTGAAGCTACAGATGAACAAAAGAAAGATGCAAAAGAGTTTGCTGATAAAGTGCCAGGAGCAGAAGAATTGCCTAATGAAGAGGTAGTTGATGGTCACGAGGATGATGCCCCTGGTGAGAGTAAAACCCAACCAGAATAGTAATTTAACCTTGTGCCTTGCGTCTCTGGGCATAAGGATTAACTTATTAGACAAAACTATATGCCTGGACATACACCCAAAGAGAAAAAGAAAAAAAAGAAACGTAAAAAGAAATAATATGGCAGAAAGAATAAAAGACAAAAAGAATAAAGCTAAAAAACCTTTAAGATTACACAAACAAATACTATTAAAGAAAAAGAAAAAATAGCTTAATATGGTAGATAAGGCAACAATGAAATTAAACTTAAAGCAGGAGAAGTTCTGTCAACTTTATACTAGCCAAGATAGAGAAATGTTTGGTAATGGTGTTGAGAGTTATATTGAAGCCTATGAACCAGATAAGAGTAATGAAAATTGGTATAATGGTGCTAAAGCATCAGCTTCTCGTCTGTTATCTTCTGTTAACGTAATAGAGAGAATCAACGAATTACTTGAAGAAGGTGGATTCTTAGACCAGAATATAGACAAGCAACACTTATTCCTTATCAATCAACACGCAGATTTAAAAACTAAATTGGGGGCAATAAAAGAATATAACGCTTTAAAGAAGAGAATAGGAAACAAACTAGAACTTATATTACCTAAACCATTACTAGATGTATTACATAACCACAGCAACAAAGAAACTAGCGAAGATGGTGAAGAGGATTAGGGCTGTACCAGGTGGAACTTCAGCAGGGAAAACAATAGGAGTTAACCAAATTCTAATTGATTTAGCACAAAGAGATGAAACACCCAAACTAACAAGTATAGTATCAGAATCACTACCCCATCTTAAAAGAGGGGCGATGAGAGACTTTCTAAATATAATGCAAGAGCATGACTATTATAAAGATAATAATTGGAATAAATCAGATTTCACTTACACATTTGAAACTGGTAGTAAAATAGAGTTCTTTTCAGCAGACCAACCTAGTAAAGTTAGAGGCCCGAGAAGGGATAGATTATTTATAAATGAAGCAAATAATATCCCTTTTGAGACCTTTGAACAATTAGAGATTAGAACTAATGAATTTGTATTTTGTGATTGGAATCCAACTAATGAGTTCTGGTATTACACAGATGTTCAGTTAGCAAGAAATGATGTTGAAGAATTAGTTTTGACTTATAAGGATAATGAAGCACTTAATCAATCTATTGTAGATTCTATTGAACAACGTAAGAATAGAAAAGGTTGGTGGCAAGTGTATGGTCTAGGACAATTAGGAGAGGTAGAAGGTAAGATTTATAAGGATTGGCAAATAATAGATGATATACCACATGAAGCAAGGTTTAGAGGTTTTGGATTAAACTTTGGCTATTCAAACCATTATGCAGGACTGGTAGATGTATATAGTTATAATGGGGGATTTATACTAGATGAGCGTGTTTATGCTCTTAGACAGAAGAATAGTAATTTAGCTGAAGCAATATTAAATAAAGAGTCGGATGAATTATGTGTTGCTGATTGTGCTGAACCTAAAAGTATAGCAGAGATTAAAGATGAAGGAGTAAATATTATAGGTTGTGAGAAAGGAAAAGATAGTGTATGTAATGGCATTTCATTAGTTCAAGAGCAAAAGATAAGCATGACCAAAAGGTCAATAAATATAATTAGAGAGTATAGAAACTATTTATGGGAAACAGATAGAGATGGAAAGATATTAAATGTACCAGAGCAAGGCTTTCATTTTATAATGGATGCTGTGAGGTATAAAATTACTTCATTAATAAGACCACCTAAAAAAGGAATTAACATTTACCGTCCACCAAGATAAATATGATAGGAACAATTTTTGATAAAACTAAACAGTTATCTGGCTATCAACCAAATAATGCGGTCAGAGAACTAACAGCCAAGGTACAACAAGATTACCATGAGGGTTTTAGAATACTTGAACGTAGCTGGACTGAACTTAATGATAGAACTGTAATAGATGATGAAAACAATGGTCAAGCTATGTTTAATGCCTTTGTTGATACAACCTTTGAAGACCCTAATGAATCATGGAAGCATAGAGGAACACGCTCAATGGCTAGAAATAAAGGAATAGCAATGCACGCTCAATTAACAGCTAACTTTCTTATCCCGTTGTTTGTAGCCCAAAATGAGAATGATGAGGTGGATAGAGATTATTCAGAGGTTATGAGAGAGCTTGTAGAATGGCTTGCTCAACCTTGTAACTCTAATTATCAAAAGTCTTTCCTTCAAGTAGCTTTTGGAATGATGTATAACCCTGTTACTTACATGGGAGCAGAGTTCTTTAGAGTAATGCAGGACATTAAAGAAGAAACATCTAACGGTAAGTTTAGTAAGAAAGAAGTAATGGATGAGATATTATCTGGCTTTCAAGCCCCTTTATACTCATCAACCCAAATACTTATCTCTAACGCTTATGAGAGGAACTTACAACGCCAGAAAGCTATTAATGAGGTTCTTTACAAGAGTTATGATGAAATGGAAGCTAAATATGGAGAACATCCTAATTGGCCTTTCGTACAAGCAGGCAGAAGGTCAGTGTATAGCCAAGATGATGGACTATTCTATGATGTAAGAGACGATGACCATCCCACTCTAGTAGCTGAAGAGATATATAAAAACCGTAGAGAAGATTTAGAAGTACCTTTCTTAGGTGGTATTTACCTTGGAGACACCAATGTTGAAGCTAATCCAATGAAACACAGAGACCATCGTAATCGTCCTAAGTACAATAAAGTTCCATTTGGATACATGAGAATAGGTGAACACTTCTTCTTCTACAAGTCAATGATGAACGCTCTTCAATGGGATGATAAAGCGTATGATGCTATGGATGAAGTAGTATTTAATAGGTCAATGCTTGAGACTGACATTCCTGTAGCAATATCTGGTGTAGATAAGGTAGATTCAAGCGTAGTATTCCCTGGGGCTGTAATCGCCTTAGAAGACAAGGATAGTAAGATTACCCCTCTAATGCCTAACAGTAACCTACAGGCTGGTATTAACGCCCTGAGAGAGCGTGAGGCATCAATGGAGCAAGGTTCAGCAATCAATAAGACTACTGAAGGACAACTCCCAGAAGCTAGTCAGAAAGCATTTAATGTAGCCCAAGCCACAGCTAATGCTCGTAAGCTAATAGGAGCTGTAGGAAAGAGTCTAGGCGAATCAATGATAGCTTATGGAGATTTAATGAAAGATATTATCCTCAATCACATCACTATCCCTCAAGTAGAGGAGTTAGTAGGCGGAGAAATGAAATTAAAATACAAAACCTTTATTTTAGACGCTAAAGAGGGTAAATCAGAAGATAGAAAGATTGTATTTGATGAAGCTCTTATAGGTAGACAAATGACTGAAGATGAAAAGCTAGAAGAAGGACTTAAACTCTTAGAAGAGAGTGATTGGCCTAAGAAAAAACCTGGATTAAAACGAGTAAATCCTTCTTTATTCTCTAAGCACCGATTCTTAACTAAAATTGACTTAGAAGAGATGTTTACTAAGAACAATGAGTTCATGCAACCTCTCTTACTAGGATTAAGAGCCCAAATGATTAATGACCCATTCACTAACCATGAAGAATTTACAAGAATGATATACCATTCATTTTTCCAAACAGAGGGTGAGAAGTTAATGAAAGAAGATGCACAACAAATCCCTGGACTACCACAGATGGGAGGGGGAGCACCTCCACCATTTCAACCTCCAGCAAATAATGTTGGCTCAGCACAGATAATATGAAGATAAAATTTTACAATAAGTGGGAGTACAGTCTTAAAATTGGTTTGTTAGAAATAGAAAGGTTTACTAATCCTAAAGGAATAGCAATAACAATTTTAGGATTTGGTTTTATTAAATCATTATGAAACAAAAATGCTTAAAATCAGAAGGAAGATATATTTGTCAAAATAAATTCTGTAGAGGGTGGAACAGATGTGGAGACGCAGTTTTAGGAATAAAGGATGATAAACCGATTCCCTGCCCTAGTTATAAATTTTCATTAAAAAACTGGCTAAAAAGCTTATGGGAAGCAACTAAACATAAAATTAAACCGTAATTAAGCGGAATAACTAATAAAATATGAAAGTAGGAGAATACGAACTCGTAAACGAGGCAAAACTTACTAGAGTCATAGATGGCAATATGAGTCGTGGAGGTAAAACAACAGGAGGCGTAGGAGTAGAAGCCTCTGATGCACAAATCCTGGCTGGATATGATAAGTTAGCAGGACTTATCTTAAAAGATGGATTAAAAGTAAAACCTGGTTGTTTCTGGGATTTTGATGAAAGAAAACCCTTTGATAAACCAGAACTCTCTTTTGAAGTATCAGTAGATGATGCCCTAGTAGAGGTTACAGAAGTAGAAGCAAAAGTCCTAGATTCAGCTAAAAAGAAAAGAGATGAATTAAAAGCTGATGCTAAAAGCAAGCCTAAAGGAAAGAGACTAAGGCGTAAGAAAAAAGAGGATAAACCTGAATAAGTATGCTCCAACGCATAAAAGACAAATGGCGAGAATATGTTTTATCAATCCATGTAGAACATCTTTATAACTCTATCGGCAAGGATGACATTTTACAACAAATAGGTACTTCTTGGTGGGTTGGAGATAAAGAAGTCCCACATGAAGAAATGAAACAAATAGTAGCTGAAGCCCAGTTATTAAAGAAAACAAAACTTTGGAGAGTATTAAAAACAGATATTAGATACCAAGCTAATGAAAAGATGTTTGATAAAGCTAAGGATTTAGGAGATATAACAATGGGTAAATCGTGGTTATGGATTTTAGACTGTATCCAAACTCGCATAACCGAACTAACAAAAATTAAATAATTGACCACTAAGTCGTCATAAACTGGATACTTCGCAAGAGGTTAAACAGACTACAAGTCTATAAATTGATGTCGTATGACTAAAGAAGAAATAGCCGCACAGGAGGCTAAAAAAGCTGAAGAAGAAGCTAAGGCGAAAGCTGAAACAGAGACTGAAGCAACTGATGACCAAACCCCTGAAGAAATAGCTGAGGCTAAAGCCAAAGTTAAATCTGAAGAGGAATCTAAACAACTTGAAGCTCAACTTCAAAAAGAGAAAGATGCTGGAGATGCTAAGGATAAAATCATAGCTGACCAAGCATTTAAGTTAAGGGAAAAACAGCGTAAAGACGACATAGTTGACGACCCAGACGAAGAACCTGAAAAGGGAATGACTCGTACCGAAGTCCAAGCTATGATGGATAGCCAAAATAAGGCTAATAAATCCAATGAGATAGATGAGATAGTTTCTCTTATGTCAGACAATGACAAAGAGCGTGAACTTATTAAGCTAACTCATAAGAATCGCACTTACCCTGCACATCTCTCAATGAAGGAACAACTCAAAGAAGCCTATCTTGTGGCTAATAAAGGAAAGATTGTTGGTGAAAACCAAGAACTTAAAAGAGCACTGAGTGGGAAGAAGAACGCATCAACTGATGCTTCTGCTACTCATCAAGACTCTCCTAAAGGTGGAGAACCTAAATTTGCTAAACCTGCTGACAAAGCAGAATTAGCTAGACAAGGTTGGAAATGGAATGGCACTACCAAGAGACATGAAAAAGAAATGAATGGTGGTACATTGGTTAGACACAAAGACGGCAAAACTGAGTTTATAAAGGGCTAAATAGTCTTTAGCAATAAAGACCTCACTAAGAGATTAGTGTGGACTTTTTGTGTTTAATTTAACTGAAACGTCTCCCCAACAATCATAACGGGGATAACGGATTAATATATAAATATGCGAAATGATTTATCAGTACATGGTATGCAAGGTAGCTTACGTGTACGACAAGCAGCGTCTGCCACTAGGGTAGAAGCTGGCGAACCACTGCACTCTATCAACTCTTATACAACTGGTACTTCTGACTTAAATGTTTACATTTTAGCAGTAACAGATACTCCAGTAATAGGAACAGATAAATTAGGCGGTATAGCAAACAAAAGTTCTTTACCATTTAGCACAGGCACAGTAGTAGCTTCAGAGATTTCTTTAGCACGACCTATACCACAAGTTGGTATTCTACGTGGTACTGCTGAAACTGCAGGCAACATTGATACTGCCACTGAACTATTAGCAATCCTTCAAGACGTTGTATTGATTGACGTTGATACAACTGGAGCTTCAGACGGTGGTGAATTATTCACTATCCAAGACACAGCTTCAGCTGCTGCTGGACTTGAGATAGTAGACGGTAACATCGCTAAGGGACTACTAGATACTATTGTAGATAATAGAGCTTATAGAACTAGCGTAAGCTAAACCTAATTTATTAAATAGAAATATATGAGGAATGATTTAAGTGTTCACGGAATGCAGGGTTCATTGCGTGTCAGGCAAGCGGCTTCAGCTACAAGAGTAGAAGCAGGTGAGCCTATGGGTGCAACAATTACATATTCAACTGGTACTGCAAGTGCAAATGTATATGAGTTGGTTGCAAGTGATATATTCCCAACTATAGGTACTAACAAACTTGGTGGTGTGGCTAATAAAGGCTCACAACCATTTTCAACTGGAACAGTTGTAGCAAGTGAAATCTCACTAGCAAGACCAGTTCCTCAAGTTGGTATTCTACGGGGGAAGGCAGACGATACAAGTGCTATTGATACTGCCACTGAACTATTAGCAATCCTTCAAGATGTAACTTTCATCTTATATGATGCAACAGGTGGAGCAGATGGTGGCGAAGGTTATACTATTAATCAAGGAGATAGTGGCTCAGATGCCGCTGGACTTGAAATAGTTGACGGAAATATAGCTAAAGGGTTGTTAGACGTAGTTGTTGACAACAGAGCTTATAGACACGATGTAAGCTAAACATAATTAATTTAATTTGACGAATATGAATTTACAAGGCGGTTATTCAGGTGAATTGTCCCCAGATGGGGTACGCACTTCAATAGATAAAGTGCTGTACGAACAATTCACCCGTGAAGAACAACCTGGTGATATTAGTGCTCAGAATGGAGAATATTTCAAAACAGGCCCAACAATCGGTGTATCTTTCATCTATGATGAAAACCGAGGAGTTGGTAATTTTGAAGCAATCGGAGAACAAGAAGAGTTCTTAAATTCTGCCACTGATATTGGCAACAAGGTTACAAAAAATTCACAAAAATATTATAAACAAGTACCTATTTCAGATGAAGCCTTTAGGGCTGACATGGTAGGTAAACGTGAAGATATTGGTAGTGATATTGGAAAAAGAGCAAGGGACACTCAAACTGAAAGAGCAATGCTTGATAGTTATGGTGATGCTTTCGCTGGTTCAGTACATACTACACCAGATGGACAAGCATTAGCTTCTGCAAGCCATACTTCTTTAAGCGGTGGAACAGTAGATAACTTAGAAACTGCTGCTTTAACTCCTGATGGTTTATGGACTAGCGTGCAAACATTGGCTAATCAAAGAGCACAAGATGGTGATTCTGGCTCTCATAAATTCCAATTATTCCTAAGCAACTTCAATCTTTACAAGACAGCTAAGGAAGTAATGGCTAGTTCATTATTAGCTAATGGTGCAGAGAATAATCTTAATATCTTTGATACAGATTATGGCCCAGTTGTAATTGGTGCTTCAATTTTCTTGAACACTGAATACAATGCCAATACGAACGCAGCTACTTCTTATCATCTAATGTCAAGAGACCATCAAGTGCTTCGTAAAGTATTTTATGGTATGACAACTGATATGAAGACCCCACGAGAAACATCTAATGATACCTATGCTCATGTATCTAAATTTCATGAGGTTGTGTTCCCAGGAACATGGACAGGTTATGTAGGTAATAATGGCTCAGCTTAATTAACTAACTTAAAGGATATGAATGTACAAAAATTAAAAATGAAATCCTTAGCCCAATGGTTAGTTATTGGTATTGTTGGAACTCTAGCAGTTGTAACTTTAGTCTATGCTTCAAGTGCTCTTAGAGGACTAGTTATTGAAAATTGTAATGATTGTCAATTTGTAGTTCAAGGTGAAGATATTGCAGGAGTGTTAGGCGGTGGAAGTAGATTTATTAATGGATTAAGTGCCGATAGCACTTCTCCATTAGCTGGAGAGGTTAGAGGTACTACTTTGACTATAACAGGTGATGCAGATATAACTGGTTCTTTGTCTAACACTGAAAAAACATCTGTTGTCTTCACAACTACTACTGATACTGAAACAACTGGTGTATTGACTCAAGCTAATTTAGCTACTAATGATTATTTTGAAATATCAATCGGTGGTGCGAGTATGACTTATGGTTTCCCAGCTTCAAGCACATGGGCCACTTTAATCCCTAATGCTGGGGATTATAAACAATGGTTGTTCCATAATGCTACCACTACTGATGGGATAAATTTAGCATTCGGTTCAGGGGTAGGAACTTTTGTACAGTTTGCTACAACTTCTCCTGCTACTGCAAAAGTTTTAGCTTCAAGCACAGCTAGTATACTTTGTATAAGAGCAGTTGATACTGATGTTAATTGTCAGGGTACTATATTTGGATATTAAGGATTTATCTAGGGGATGAGAAATCGTCCTCTAGGATAAAATCTTAATTATTTAATAAAATTCTATATGAAATCTATGGAAAACAGACCAAAATGGCAAAAAGTGTTATTGGGTGTAGCTAGCTTTCTAGTCGTATTAGCTGGTGGAGCAGGGGCAAGTGATATGTTGGGGGCTAGTTGGAGAACTAACCAACCAGAGGTAACTTCGTTTACTACCTCAACAAGTGCTAATACATCAGATATTGCGTGGCATAATGTTAATGATTTTGATGCAATCGGTATCACAGTTGTTGCAGAAGCTGATTCAGGACAATTTAGGGTAGCTTGCTCAATGCAAGACATAGCTCCAACATTGGCAGCATCTTCAACAGTTAATCGTTGGGATTATGTTGATTTTATTGATACTACTACAGAAAGTTCAATAGATGGTTGGGCTGGTTTTACCTTTGCAAGTAGTACAGTTGTAAGGCAATTAGTAATACGTAATTCAGTATGGAAATGGTGTTTACCAACCTACACAGCATCTGTTGATGTAACATCTGGTATAGGAACTACTACAGCTTATGTCAAACGTGTAGATAACTTATAAATATGCTAGTCTCGGATTTTAAAAACAACATCTCAGCGATGCTTCATGGTGGAACTTTGAATAAGGTTCGCAATATTGAGGATGCTTTTCAAAGAGCTGGGAATACTTTGTTATCTAAAATTGACCCTATTGGGGTAATGAGAACTGTTGGATTATCTGAAACAGTACATGATGATGTTTATAATTATTCACTTCCTAGCGATTTTAATAAAATAATTGACCTCATTCCACAAAACAGACGGAATAGTTCAGATGTTGCCAATCGTAATATGGCTCAAAGGTTTGATTTACGAAAAGAAATTGCAAATAAAAAAGTTTCTATTGAAGGGTCTGATGGCAAGATAATCCGTATTAATTGGCGTTCTCGCCAACCTAAGACTTTAAATGAGTTAGATAGTCTAACAGCTAATGGAGATTGGGAAGCCTTTGGGACTGCTACAAACGTGGCTGTTGATACCATAGATTTCGTATCAGGTGGTGGTTCTATAAAGTTTGACTTAGTGGCTTCAGGAGATGGGCTTAAAAATAATGACATGACAGCGATTGATTTAACTGATGAAGATGAAGTAGGTGATGTTTGGATGCGATTTAAAATTAAAAACTCAACTGACTTAGCTAATCTAACAAATGCAATTCTAGTCTGGGGAAATGATTTAACAACTAATTATTGGACAGGCGTTGCACAAACTGCACAACATGATGGTACAGCATTTCAAGTAGGTTGGAATGAGGTTAAGTTTCCTTGGAGTACAGCAACTGAAACAGGAACAGTAGACCCATCAACGATTGATACTCTTAAACCAACTTTTACAGCAAGTGCCATCACTCAAATAAGAGTAGACCAAATAACAGTTTCAATCGGTCGTAATTTTGATATTAAGTATTATTCAAAGTTCTTGATTAAAAATACATCAGGAGTCTATCTTACTAAAACTACAAGTGATGACGATATAATCGTATTAGATTCAGATGCAATTCAACTTTACTTATTAGAGGCTCTGATAGCAACAGCTCATCAAGTTGAGGGTGCTGATTCTGGTTTTGATATAAAATGGGCTAGAGAAGAATTATATGGAGACCCTAGAGCTGTTGATATTTCTGGTAGAGGGGGATTATATGCAAAGTATCGCAAAGAACATCCTAGTCAAGCAGTTAAAACAATTTCAAGTTATGGTTCTCTACCTCGTTATGGTAGGGGAATAAATAGACGTTAATTATGCCAGTAAATTTTAAATTAGCTGAGCAGGTGCTTGGTTACGTTACTTCACAGGATGAAAGTAATACAGACTTTCGCTTACTTGTAGGTGGTTCAAAAAATGTTCAAATAGACTTTCAAAAGAAAGTTAAATTGAGAGCAGGTTATTCCCGTTTAGGAGCTGGCAATACTGCACTGACTCAAGTTAGAAATGCTTGGGATTGGGAGACATCTACAGGAATTAAACATCCTATGAGGTTTTATGATGATGAATTAGAGGTTTATTTAGAAGATATTGACGGGGTTACTGTAGATGCTTGGACTAGAGTATTAAACGGACTTTCAACAACTGAATTATTGAGAAGTTGCATTGATAAAGGCGGTAATGGTGGTTGGTATGATTCAACTGAGAGTTTAGACCTTTGTTTGATGGTTATTGCAGACGCTAATATTTATGAATGGAATGGAGCTGTAGCGACTATCGCTTCAGCAACATCAAACACTATTACAAAGAATGGTTCAACTAATTGGGCTGAAAATAGATTTTATACTACTCGCAATAAGATAGTCATCATAAACGGAACTGAATATACCTATACTGGCGGAAGTGGAACTACCACTTTGACAGGCGTAACTCCAAATCCATCTGCTGAAGCGGTTAATTCTATAGCTACTCAAAAAGTGGTTACTAACTCTAACCAGCCCGCAGCTTCTCGCACTAATCATTTTATTTATAATTTTGAAAACCAAATAATAATTGGTTCAGAAGATGACAACTTAATTCTTGGTTCAAAGAATACTGACTTTACAAATTACTCCCCAACATCTCCAAGACTACCAGGAGAGGGCTTTACTCTGACTTTAGATAATCCGTGTAGGGGTTTAACATCCCTAGGTTCTAATCTTCTTTTAGGAGCAGGTAAATCAGTTATATTTAAGGTCTTATTTACTCAACTAGATGTTGGTGGAACTTTAACTGAAACCGCAATCATCAAGAAATTGAATGTAGGTGTTAATCAAGGATTCCTTAATCAAGAAAGCATTGTGCCAATAGGTAATGCAATTTTTTATCTTACTAATGAGGTTGCCCTACGAGCTATAGAAGACCCTGATAACTTAACTGGTATCAACCCAAAGACATTCTCTAATCCAATCAAACCAGACTTTGATGCAGAAGATTGGGATAATGCTTTTGGAATGTGGTACAAGAATACACTCTTTTACACAGCCCCTGATAATTCAAGAATGTATATGCTGAACTTTGTGGAAGACGCTGATGGTAAACTATTTAGATTTTGGAATCCACCACAAACTCTCCCAGTACGAGCAATGGCTTTACATGAGATAGATGGAGTTGAACAATTATATGGACACTCAAATGCTGTTCCTGAAACTTATCTATTATTTGATGGAGCTTCTGATGGAGTGTTTGATGACATGGATGTAGCAGATAAGATACCGATAGAAGGGCGTGCTATATTTGCTTATAATAATTATAAGAAAAAAGGCATATTAAAAGTATTTGATGAATATTATATTGAAGGTGAGATAACCCCATCTACTACTGAATTAGATATGATACTTAGATATGACTTTGATGGTATCACTCAAACAATAAATAAAACAATTGATGGTTCTGACGAGGATATATTAGAGGGTAAAGTAGGATTTAATTCATTAGCCCAACAATCTCTAGCTGTAAATCCATTAGGAGGACTTTTAAATCCACCACCAAATACTCGTAAGTTTAGATTAGAATTTGAAATAGCAAGAGAAGATTTTTTTGAACTACAAACTGAATTTACTAGCAATGATGTTGATAAATTTTGGTCAATTATAAGTCATGGCTCAAATGCGGAACTTTCTCGCAGGAAGCCAATAAATTTGAAAAAATAATATGAAAAAAACACTTTGGACAATAATAATATTCACACTCTTTTTAGGGGGTTTAAGTGAAGTAAAAGCCTATGTGGTACAAAGCGGTGATACTATGTGGAAAATCGCTCAGAACGCAGATTTAAGCCTACCAGAGCTTGCTATAATGAACCCTCAAGTAGATAATCTTGATTTAATCTATGTAGGAGAAACTATACACACCTTATTTGTTGAACAGATGTTAGGAGGTACTAGACCTACTTCTCCAGTAGCAGGGTCAACTTATACTCTAGCTGGCTCAGGACTAACATCTTCAGCCACATCAATCGTACTTCAGAAACTTACTATTCCTCAAACTGGGTATGAATTATTAGATGCTGATTTTTCAGATATATTTTATGTAACTCTTGAGGCAGGAAATCAGAAAAGGCAAGAGATAGCGTCTTGTACGACTGTAACTCAAGGTTCTGGGACTACAGCCACCCTATCAGGTTGTACTCGTGGTTTACTCCCTTTCTATCCTTTTACAGCAGATTCAGATTATAGATTCTCTCATGGTGGTGGTACATCAGTTATTTTCTCAGACCCACCACAGTTATTTGAACAATATGTATCTAAAAATAGTTCTTCAACTATCTCAAATGTATGGAAGTTTACAGTATTCCCAGAAATGAACAGTGCAATTACGCCAACAACTTCAGAACAATTTGCCACTAAACGATATGCTGATTTAATTGCTAATCAAGGGGCAGCAACTTCTAGTGAAACTATAGCTGGTATCATAGAACAAGCTACTCGGATTGAAATGGCATCTAGCACAGCTTTTGATGCTAACAATCCTCATGCTATTAATTCTGAAATGGCAACTTCAACCCCTGGAAATAATGCGACTTTACAAGTAGTTATAAGTGAAAATGACGGCAAGTTAAGTCAAAGTTGGTTAGATTTAGCAGAAGCCTTTGCTGTAACAGGCGGGTGGACATTTAGTGGACTTTCTACTTTCACAGCTACATCAACTTTTGCAACAACCACAATAGATGAGGCAACCATAACAAGTTCAACTATCACTACTCAACTTACTTTAAATGGGGTGGATGCAAACCAACTTGTTGATGGTTCTGAAATTTCAGTTCATTCACACAGTAATCAAAGTAGTCTTATAATAGCAAGTACAACCGCTAGTACAGTTGGTAATAATTCAGCCGAGTTATCACTAGCCCTGGGTTCAATCCCCGCCAATTTTCTTGGGACTGGAAATGCTGTTAGATTTACTGCTTATATATCTAATATAGGTGTTACACCTAGTGATAATATAAAAATAAGTCTTTTTTATGGGGGTAATAGTGTTGCTACCATGACATTAACAGAACTTGATGCAGCTACTGTAAGTATATCTCATGGCAAAATTGAGGGATGGTTAGTTGCAACAGGTGCGACAAACTCTCAATATGGAGTGATAAGCATAACTGCACATGATTCAGGTATAACAAAATCTAGCACTAATTCCAATCCCCAAGCTAATGGCAATGCAAATGGGACTTCTGCGACTGATAGCACTTCGGCACAAGATTTAGAAATAAGAATAGATTATCAAGTGGCAGAAGCAGGCAGTACAATTACAGTTCAAAATTTCTTAATAGAAGGATTGGCAACTTAAATTATCAAATGACTAAATAATAATTATATGCCACCAAATTTACCTGGTCTAAAATTTGAGGAAACAAATGATTCTGCTCTTAACATTGATCAGCAGGGTGATACTTCTTTAGAAGGTATTTCTTTTGGTGAACCTGTAAAAGATTCTCCTACTTCTTTGACATTACCATCAGAACCTAAGACAGAAGTTGGGATGATTGACACTGATTCTGCTATCACTCAGGTTAATGATCAGAAATCATTTTTAGATGAGACATTCCCAGAGAATCAGTTTCTAGCAACTGGACAACAGTTAGACGCTACTGGCCAACCTATTCCTTCAGCAGAACCTCCTCCACCACCCGAACCGCCCCCTGAAGTACCTGAACCAGAGACAGAATCTAAAGCAACTCTTGTGAATGAGGATGGACAAAAGATTGTCTTAACTGGAGACCAATTAGATGCTACTAATATAAATAGATTATTAGACCAAGGATTTGTAATGGAAGAGTCAGAGAATTTTGTACCTGGAGTGGAAGAAGACCCAGAACTAACTAGACTTCAAGATGCTAATCAACAAGCATCAACTAAAGTAGAAAATCTAACTCAAGACTTCTTAGATTTCAATATTGAATCTGACCCTGACTTTCAAGCACAAGCCACTGGTATTAAGGCACAGTTTGATAAACTTCGTAGAAATATGGAGCGTGTGAATCAAGCTAGAGAAAGAGCTTTTGAAACTCGTGCATTTAGAACAGGAACTGCTAGATTCGCAGGAGATATTGCGGCAGGAATACTCGGTGAGGAAATTAATCAAGGGGGTGAAAGATTGGCTGAAATTACAAGACAAGAAAATGCCACTCTATCAACCGCACGTTCAGCTTTTAAAGATGGAAAATTCTTAGAGTTTAGTAGAAAAGTAGATGCTCTTCGGGATATTAGAGACCAGAAAGCTAAAGCATTAGAAAATTATAATCAAGTTCTTGTGGATGCGAACAAAGCACTTGCAGACCAAGAGGCATTTCAGTTAGAAAAAGATAAATTCGCTTTTGAAATACTAAAAGAAGAAGCTAAACAAGCTAAGGTAGAAATAGGAACTATCGCTCCAGGACAATCAATATTTGATAAAAAGACTGGTGAGATTTTAGGAACAGCACCAGAACCAGTTGATACCAGTGCTCCTGAAATAACTAAATTTAATGGTCAAGTTCACCAATGGAATCCAATTAAGGGTACTTGGGATTTACTTGGTTCAGAGGATGCTTTAGGGGCTGAAGGAAGTGATGCTGTAATTGATTGGGCTAATCAAGTGGCAAGTGGAGCTAGAAAGTTTAGTGATGTTCCTGGTGATTTAAAAAGTGCTGTAAATTCTGCTATATCTAAACTTCCACCAAAACAAGAAGATGTTAGGCAATTTCAGAACAAAATAAATATTTTAAAAGAGCTAATAAAAGACCCATCACTTAAATTTGCCGTTGGTCTTTTTGGCGGTAGAACAGGTCAAGCGTTGTTAGAAAGTCCTTTACTATTAGGTTCAAGAAAAAGAATTGCTAGTGCAAGAAATTTTGTAGGCAGGGTTCAACAGATTTTAAGTCAAGAAGCTTTACAGAGTTTAATTGAAGCTAAAGAAAGAGGTGCTACTTTTGGTGCTTTATCAGATGCTGAGTTACAAATATTAACCGAAGCCGCAACAACAATAGGAAATTGGACAATTACAAAAAATGGTAAAGTGGTTGGGTATAGAATAGATGAACAATCATTTAGAGACGAATTTGTGAGATTGATTGGAAAATACGAAACTGCTATCGCAGACACAACAGGACAAGAAGCATTAGGTTCTAATGAACAAATACTTCAAACTTTTTTTAATGAAAACCCAAGTCAAAGAGAAGCAATGGAAAATCTAAATATTATAAATAATCCTAATACTGGTAAACCATTTACTGAAGAAGAAAAGATACCAATTTATGAAGCAATGGGAATAACAGGTTTTGATGATTCGTCAGGTTTTAATAACGAGTTGCAAACCTCGTCAAAAGGCTCAGTATTAGGACTAGGACAGATAACAGCATTTGGAAGCCCTCTATGGAAACACGGATTAGATATAGATTTAAAGATAGGAGACCCAGTACCAAGCCCAGTAAGCGGAAAGGTAGTATTTGTTGGTAAGAATGGTGGTTTCGGAAATCAAGTACGAATAGAAACCGCAAAAGGTAATATTTTATGGTTATCACATTTAGACGGCTTTGATGTAAAAATAGGTGATGTTATTACTAAGGGTAGTACAATAGGGAAAGGTGGAAACACGGGTAGAACGATACCAGGAGCAGGTGGAGATGGGTCGCATTTAGATTTAACAGTTAAGAAAAAAGATGGAACATTCTTTACTCCAGAAGAAATATTTAAAAAACTAGCATAATTATATGGGTAAACAATTATCACAAAAACAAATACAGCAAACACTAAATAATATTGGTTTTCAAGCAAAAACTGACCAATCTTCTGGTGCAGCGACTGTTTCTCGTTGGAGGAAATCTGCGACTCAATTTGATGCTCAACAACAACCTAAACATGGCTTTTTTGAGCGTGCTGGAGGTGCTATTAAGGAAAGACTAGGCGAAAGATTTGGCTCTGAAGGAATAAAAGAACGAGCTAGTGAAGCATCTGAAATTGCTAAAGAGTCTGTTACAGGACAAACTCCACAGAGAACATTATTAAGAACTGTTGGTGCTGGGGCTAGAGAAGCTACAGGTATATTCGGTGATGTTATAGGTGGGCTTGTTGAGGCACTACCTGAAAAAATAAAAGAAAGTGCATCTAGACAGTTTACTAAGATTGCACAAACTTCAATAGGGCAACAAGCATTAGAAGCGTTTAATGCTGGAGCAGAGGCTTTTGATGCTTTTGAAGAGAAATTTCCTGAAGGAGCACAAGATGTCAAAGATATTGTTGCAATAGCTGAATTTGCTCCCGCTGGAGTTGTTAGCAAAGCTGTTGTAAAAGGAGTGGCTAAAGGAGTTAAAGCTGTTAAAAGGACATTTGATACAACATTGTCAGTACCTGAAAGAATTGTTAATGTTAGAAAAGTATTACCAGAAGCTCCTGAAGTTCCTAAATTATCAAAAGGAACGAAGGTAATTGAAGGTACAGTTGAAGAAGTAACTAAACCAACTATTATTCAAAAATTTACTGAAAATCCTACTGTTAGTGGAGCAATAGGAGATATTAAAATAATGATTGGTTTACCTGAAAGTACACCATCTGCTGATTTGGCTTTTAAAGCTATAAGACCAAGTGCTGTAAAGAATAGAAATTTAGGAAGAATTAAAGCACAAATAGCATTAGCAAATGAAACTATTGCTCAAAAAGGTTTATCACCAAGAGCAATGAAAGAATATGCGGATGCTATTTTTGAAACTAAAAAAGATATTTGGAGTCAAATACAAGCAAAACTTGATGTTGGTCAAGCGGCTGGAGTAGAAGTTGATTTATTTCCTATTGCAATAAAGATTTTAGATAAGGCAGGAGACCCTGCTTTGCGTAGGACAAGTCCACAAGCTGCAAAACAATTAACAAAGATTGCAGAAGATTTGGTTAGCCAAGGTAACAGTGTAGATATATTAGAAGCTGAAAGAATAAAACAATTTTTAAATGCTGAATTAAAGAATGCCTTTGGAGATATTGATTTAAGTCAGCAAGCTAAAGAAGCTAAGAAATTGATAACTCGTGAATTAGGGGTTCAACTTGACCAGAAATTATCTGATTTACCAAAAGAATTTAAAGACTTAAAGATAAAATATGGTGCTTTATCTTCTATTGAAGATGATGTATTAAAAAGAGTAATAGTATTTGAAAGACGAAATCCTGAAGGACTAGCTGATATTTTAAATAAAACAGAAGCTGCGGCTTTGATAGCCTTCGGAGGCCCAAAACAAAAATTACAAGCAATAGCAAGATTAACAGTTGGAAGACAATTAAAGAAAGCTAATGATGCTGATGAACTTATAAAGAGAGCTTTTGAAAAGATAAGAACTGGCCCGACAGTTGAAAAAGCTAAAAATCTTTAATCTTGTAAACAAAACCACCCAAATATGATTAACCATACAAAAATTAACCAAGGAAAAACAATGGTAAGTCCGATTAGTCCAATTATTAGTAATATTCCACCCATACAATATATTTAATATATAATTCAATACTATAGCACATAATCAATAATTTGTCAACCCCTATGCCAAATACTAAGGAAATATTAGCAAAACATAAAAAAAAGAAAAGTTTTGAATCTGATAAACAGATGGAGATATTGGCTGAGTCTTTGGTAACTGGAGCAATTAAGCCTTTTGTTTTAGAATTTAACAAGAAAATTGAAGATGCGGTAAGTGAATTGAAAAACAAAATTGATACTGTTCAACAAGATATAACGCAAGAAATAGAAGAAACTGAAGATGAACTTAAAAGTAAAATAGGCAGTACCGAAGAACAAATTAATGGTAAAGCGAATAGTTCTGAAAAAGGACTTAAAGGACAAATAGATACTCATATAACAGACAATAAAGTAGATCACACTGCTATTAGGAATGAAATGGGCGTGGCTGTATCAGATGTTAAAAAAGATTTTAAAAAGAAATTAAAAGCTATTGAGTTACTTCCTGGAAAGGATGGAGTAGATGGTAAAGGAGGAAAAGATGGCAAAGATGGGATTGAAATTAAACCTCTTGAGGTAGCTGAGAAACTTAATACCTTAGAAGAAAAAGTAGATTTCAAAGTAATAAAGGGACTGGGGAAAATGTTAGAAAACCTAAGACGTTCTATTAGAGAAGGTAAGCGTCTTGGTGGCAGTGGTGGGGGTGGAATGGGTAACTTTGTAAACCAACAATTTGACGGAGATGGCGCCACTACTCAATTTACTCTTTCTAGTAATGTAGCTAATAGTGGTAATGCTGTGATAGGTGTTAGATATGAAGGACAGATGCAATATCTAGGCGATCAATTTACTATATCAGGAAAGACTTTAACAATGTTATTTACACCTGAAGCTGATACTAAAATTGAAATTACATACATAAGATCATAATATGAAAATTTTTAAATACCTCCTAACAATCATCTTGAGTACAATCCTATTAACTGGAACTGTTTCAGCTATGATTTATATTGTTGATACTGATAATGGAACAGTTGAAGAAATGATGGGCGCGGCCCCAAGAGTTTTAAAAATCCGACAAGGTGGAACAAGCACAAGTACAGCGCCATCCCAAGGAGAATTACTAATAGGAAATTCTGGCGGAACTTATGATTTTATAAGTTCATCTACTTTAGGAGGAGCAAGTGTAGGAGAGTCTTGGGTAATAAACGCTAATGGAAATTTAGCCCCAAGTTCAAGTTTACATGTTACTCCATTTAGTAACAACACAAAAGATCTTGGTGTCTTTGGTTTTGCCTGGAATAACCTGTTCGTATCTAGTACATCTTTCTTAAACTCTGTAACAAGTACAATGATTTCGCCTTGGGAAAATAATGTTAGTTCATTAGGATTTTTCGGAAACGCTTGGAGTGATATTTTTTCTTCAGGAACAGCTTGGCTAACAGATGTAGAAGGCGTAGATGCGTCAGAAATTGATATTGCACTTGGTGGAGGTTCACCAACAGTAGACCAGATGCAAGAATATTTAGATAATACTGGTTCATCAGGATTCTTCTTAGGTGGGGAAATAACTGATGGAGGTTCAGGTACAGTAGATGTGGCGGCAGGAGAGGGTTTTATACGAACAACAAATGATGATAACGCACCACTACAATCTTTTAAATGGGCGGCATCTTCAACTGTAGCAGTAACAGACAACACTACTCAATATATTTATGTTGATGATGATGGTGTTATTTCATTAAGTACAAACGAATTTTTAGAAACACCAGATAAAATTAAAATTGGAGTTGTAACTGACGAGGGTGCAGCTATTGAAAGTACATTTAATCTTGGTGTTAGACTTCAAGAAAGCATTGCACAAGCAGGTAGATTTATAAGACGAGTTCTAGGCATATCAAGAGATACAAGACGAGGTGGGCTTATATTTGGAGAATCAGGAGATGCTAATAGAGATGTAACAATGACAACAGGTGCTTTATGGTGGGGGCGTACTGAATATACTATGACTGCTTTTGATACATCAGGGGCAGATACTTTTGATGCTTATATATTAAACGCAAAACAATTTACAGCTACATCATCTTGGGATAATTTAAATTATGACAATGCAGGAACTCTAACTGAAATGACAAACAACAGATGGGCTAACTTATTCTTCTACATTGAACCAGATGACACTATAATGATGGTTTATGGTAGGGCTCAATTTGTAACAGAGGCAAGTGCTATGGATGAGGCTGTCCCTAGTACAGGACTACCAACAAGAATTACTGAAACTGGAGTATTAACATCAAGATTTACATTTCAAAAATCAGCAAACACAGCAACAATAGAATCTGCATTTGATACGATATTTGCAAGTTCAGGAGTAGTTGACCATGGAAACCTTGCCGGACTTTCAGATGACGACCATACTCAATATTTATTAATAGACGGAACAAGAGCAATGACAGGCGGAATATTACCAACTGGAAATGATGCTTTAAGTATAGGGGCATACGGCACTGCATGGAAAGACATCTTCGTCTCTGGTACAGCATATATAAGTTCAATAATTGGAAATGGTATCAACCTTGCTCCGACAAATGGCTTTTTAGCTTTTCCTTCAACTGTTGGCGCTGGTACTCCACGATTTTTCATAAGGTCTGCGACGGGTAACGACGCATCTTTTGAACTTGGTGAGGGTTCGGCAACAACATTTATTTTCAGAGCCGACCATGGGGTTGACCAAGGAATTTTAGCGGTCGGTGATGCCATAGGAAACCAACTAATACTTACAAATAGAGGTACTAATGATGGAGAAGATCATGACCATGCTGTTCAGACAAACCCAACATTTTTCATTCATTCAGATACATCGCCAAATACAGCAAATGACCAGTGGATTAGTTTTCACCATGATAAAACCGATGGAAGAATAAAAACAGGTAAAGGTAATGTAACAATTGGAACTGGTAACGATTCTCATACGCTTACTACCCCGAATGATTTGTTTGTTACTGGACGGTTAGAAGTTGATGGTAATACTTTTTTTGATGGTAATGTTTTTATACCAGATACAAAAGAGTTAATTTTGGGTAGCGGTAATGATGTTACATTTGGATATGAAACATCACAAGACACAAATTCCTTATTGCTTGGTTTAAGTGTTGATTCTAATGGATTTATCATTACCCAAGTAGGAGATTTAGAAACTAACTTTGGTATTCCTCTACAAACAAACCCAACTATATTTGTCCACTCGGCTAACGAAGCAACAAGTTCAAGTCTTAGCATGACCCATAACCAAACAGATGCAGTATTTGAAAGCCAATTAGGAAACATAAGTTTTGCTACTAATACTGCTGACAGTCATGGTTTAATTGATGGTGATGATGTGTTTATAGGTGGAAAATTAGAGGTTAATGGAGTAACTTATCACGATGGTTCAGTTAAATTTACTTCTGATGCAACTATGAATTTTGGAAATTCAGATGAAATTGGCCTTTCTTATCGTTCTAATGCTGGAGCTCTATATGTAAGAATGGCTAACACATCTAAAAGTTTTTTTATTGTTGATAATGCACATGTTGTCACTAATTTTAGTCATGGTAACCAAACTAACCCGACATTTTTTGTCCAATCAGCAAATGCAACAATTAATGAATATGTAAGCTTTGCCCACGACCAAACAGACGGAGTAATAGGAGTAGGCACAGGAAATATCATTGCCTCCACAACTGCCTTTGTCGGTTCTACCAATGGTTCAACAAATAATGCTACTGATTTAGGACAGTATGGAAAAGCATGGAAAGATATCTTTGTTTCAAGCACTGCATTTATTGGAGAAACAAGATTAGATGGCAAACCAAATACCGATCACACTGCTGAGGGAACAACAACAAATGATATAGCCGCAGGAGAATCAATCACAGTAATGGATTTAGTTTACTTAAAATCATCAGATGGTGAATGGTGGAAAACAGATGCAGATGTAGCCGCAACAGCTTCTGGAATGTTATCAATCTCACTTGAAACAAAAACAAACGGTAATGCTATGAAAGTGGCACTTCCGGGTTCGTTTGTTAGAGATGATACTTGGGCTTGGGCTATTGGGGACATCCTATATATTGACCAATCGGATGGTGAGGGCAAGGTTACATCAACAGCGCCAATTCAAACTGATAATGTGGTTCGTGTAGTAGGTTATGCTGTAACAGCGGATATAATTTACTTTAACCCTGAATCAGGATATATAACATTAAACTAATATGAAATTGGATATACCAGAAAATTTACTACAAGAATTAATTGATAAATATAATATCATCAGTAATACTTTTATTGATAGGGATATAATTGAAATTCATAATGAATTTGAAACTGAAATTGGAGATGTCCACTCTGAAGGTTTTCAACCACAAATTAAAATAAAACGCTGGGGTAATGAATGTAACGCATCTTTTAGACTGATAGATGATGATTTAAGCACTCCGCAAATTGTGGTTAGTGGAGATAAGATAAAATTCATTAAAAATAAAAAAGAAGTTCATTTTTACAAAGTTACTAAGGAAGAATTAGGCAATGAAAATGGAGGTTACGAAATGGAAATTATCTTGAAAGAAAAACCTGCTACCAATAAAATTGAAATGAGTATAGAAACGAAAGGATTAGACTTTTGGTATCAAGGTGAATTGACTCAGGAGGAAAAAGATAGAGGGGCAACTCGTCCCGAAAATGTAATTGGTAGTTATGCTGTTTATCATAAAAGTAAGCGAGATGATTACTCAAAAAGGGGAGGGAAAAATTATAAAGCTGGCAAAGCATTTCATATTTATAGACCTAAAATAGTTGATAGCAATGGCTGGGAAGTTTGGGGAGAATTAAATATAGAAAATAAAATACAGACTGTTACTATACCGCAAGATTTTATAGATAATGCAGTTTATCCCATAAGGCACGCTACTGGTGAAACTTTTGGATATGAAAGCATTGGCGCATCCGATCAATCTATCGCAAGTAGCACTAATACTTTTAGAGTAGGAAATTCTTTTACAGGTGCTGCTGGAACGATTGACACTTTACATGCTGGAGGATTAAATTTGCAGTCAGGGTCTGATACCATAGACATTACAGTATTAGTAAATATAGAGAATACTGTTACTGATTCTCATGCTCTAACTGCTAAAGTTGAAAGATTAAATGTTTCATTAGATACCACAGCAGTTGATTGGTTTGTGTTTACTGCAGCATCAGAGGAAATTTCTGCAATTAGTTACATTTTAAATATCTTAGGAGACCCTGCAGATATTTCTACTAATGCTCGAATAAGGTTTGATGCTTCGGGAGGGTCAGGAGGGACAGGTAAAATATACAGTGAAATCGTGGCTGGAGGATATGTTACATTACGTGATGAAGACCCTTGGACTGAAACTGATTTTTCTAACACCAGAGCTCATTCACTTTATGTTACTTATACCCCAGCTCCAATAGTGGGCCCAGTAAATATTAAAACAAAAAATGCAGTGCCCAGAGCAAATATTAAAACAAAAATTAAAAAAGTTTTTGCAGACATTAAAACTTGGAATAAAATTGAATAAATATGAATCCTTCAAACGAAGTATTAAACGAAAAAATAGATAATCTGTTAAAAATGACGGAGAGAATTGAGGTACATGTTAAAGAAACTAACGGCCAAGTAGCTGAAAATTCAGATCATAGAATAAGACAACAAACCCATAACAAATGGATTAAAGGGATTTTAGTATTACTAGTTTTACCAACAGGCTTTTTAATTATTAAATCATTTTTCTAATATGTCAGGACTAAATACAAAAAAACAACTCATAGAAGACGCAGATGAGCGTAACTTTAATTTAGATGTCTTGGGTGGATTTTTTGACTATAAACCCAAACATTCAAGAAAGGTTATTGATACTTTGGAGATTAAAAATCAACTCAATGTAAACACCTGTGTTACTTGTGCTAAATGTTCTCAAAAAGAACCAGATGAGGGAGAGATACTATCAGTTGCCGACCTTACTTCATATCTAGTAAACAAAGGAGTTATGAACTCAGGCGGAACAACTCTAAAAGCTGCCTTAACAGCAGAAGTCAATAGAGGCATAGCAGAAGAAACTGTTGTACCGACAAACCAGTCTGATTGGAGTGATGTGTCTGGTGTTAAAAATCTTACTCAAGTAGGGAAAGAAAACGCTGCCATTCATAAAAGTAAAAGCTATTGGAATACAAGAAATATTAATACTATTTTAGAACAACTTGATAATGATAGAATAGGATTAACTGGGGCTTATTGGTATTCAGGGTATACTGGAAATGGCATCTTATCTCCAAAATCAGGTACTTTAATATTTGGTCATGGATTTATTGAAGTAGGATATGACTTAAATTATAAGGGGTTTAAGTGTATTATATTTCAAAATAGCTATGGTAAGGAGTGGGGCGATAAAGGTTTGTTCTATGTTAAATTTGAAGAATATAATCAAGTAATTAACTTTAGTAGTTACTTTGTCTTAGATATTCCAAAAGATATTGCTAGTTGGCTTTCACTTAACGCCGGCAAAGTTATAAAAGAAAAAAAGGGGAATAAGTGCTATGCGATAGTAGGTAATGAAAAGAAACACATACAAAATGAAGCTATACTGCTTATGCTAGGATATACATTTTCAGATATTGTAGATGATAAAGATAATATGCTTCCAAGTTTAAAAACAGGTGAGAATCTGACGATTCAAGATATTCCTGAGACAGAACAAAAGCTGTGGAAAGAAGTGGTAAAAGTAATGCCATACCCTGCTATCCAAGAAATATTTAATAAAACTTTAAATATGTTATAATATAAATGGGTTTTTAGCGGACGTAAGTGGGTAATAGGTTAGGTCTATTACCCAGCCCATCAATTAATTAACCTAACTAATTATATGGCTAAAAAAGGTGTTAAACAATCTACTGAACATATTGCTAAAAGAGTCAAAAAACTTATTGGAAAAAAAAGAACAGAAGAGACTAAACAGAAAATGAGATTAATTAAACTAGGTAGAATAAATGGTTCTCCCTCAGAAGAAACAAAAGAAAAAATAAGATTAGGAAATAAAGGTAAAAAACGTTCAGAAGAAACTAAACAAAAAATGAGAAATAAAAAATTTTCTGAAGAACACAGACAGAAGATGAGGGAATCTGCATTTGAATATGCTAAAAAAATTGGTGGATTTACTTATCCAAAAAAAGGGAAAAATGAACAACAGATATTAGATGAATTAGAACAAGAGATGAATTGTAAAATAATAAGACAGTTTAAAGTAAGTGGTTATTTCTTAGATGGATATATTTCAGAAAAAAACTTAGCGATTGAAATAGACGAACGATATCATGAAGACAGAAAAGGAAAAGACATTGAAAGAGAAAAGATTATTAAGGAAGAATTAAACTGTGAGTTTTTAAGAATAAAAGATTATTAATTAAGTACTAACTATATGAAATTAGTACATAAATACCCAGTTCTAGGGTCAAGCCAAAACCCAGAGAAACTGAAGATGAGGATTCAATCAGTTGGTGTTGCTCTAATCCCCCTAACAATCTTTGTTCTAAGAATGGTTGGATTAGATGATGTGAATGAAACAGAACTAATAGGATTGGTTGACCTGATGTCAAAGTTTGCAATGTTAGCAACGTCTTTATGGGCAGTTGGATTACAGATATGGGGATGGGTAAGAAAATTTAGAAACTAAACTTTTTGTTTTAAAAATCTGGTACAAAGCTAGTATCGGAATAAAGAACTTAGAGATATGGTTATTTTGGCTTAAACCCGACTTTAGCCAAGACGGAAAAAGACCTCTTAATTGAGGTCTCTTTTTGTTTATAGTCGGCTCAGGACTCTTAAAATAAAAATGTAATTAAAGCTAGGTCTTGGAGACCTGCACAAACCATTGAAGCTATAAAAATGAAAACTGCCGTTAATTCACCATCTTTTCCTTCTAATGGGGGTTTTATTCGTGTCCACAAATATATTGTTATTGCTATAAACATATATTAACTAATTAACTCTAAAATTAAAATTATTTTTGGCTATTATCAAATTTACTATGACACGGATAACATAATCTTAACCACTCTGAAAATCCTTTTGTTTTATCATATATTTTATGGTTGGGTTTTATTAAAATTCTATTGATTTCCTTATATCTCTTAAACTAAAATCTTGTGCAACTTTACTCAATAGAGGTCTGTTATCCTCATGAATAGGCATTACCATTCCAATATGGGGCATCATTAAAATCGCTGTTACCAACTTATGCTCTTCTTTTGTTAATTTGATTTCTATGTTCATATTTCCTATTTAAAAGAGAACTGAATTGTCCCCTTTGTTAATTATTTAATCTTCTTTGTTGATTAGGTTTATAATATGCTCAAAAGCTTCCCTATTTTCCTCTACTCTAATTTTATTACCAAACTTTCCATCAAAATAATTAGCAGTACAGATATAATCAAGCATTCCAGTTAAATCTTTAAGCTTTTTTTTTCTTAAAATCCAACCATAAGTTTTTTCTTTTTTCATATAATTATTTAAAACATTTATTACAAATATATTTGTCTTTTCCATTTCCTTTCCACCAACCACACCTTACTTCACATAATTTATTCCAACCGTTAGAGACAAAAACTTTAATTTTCATTTTTTTATTACAACTCATACTATTTTCTCTATCCATATATTTTGTTAATAAAGGGGCTATTAAATCGCCCTCTATGAATTATTTACTAACAGGGAAAGGCAAGAGTTTGAATCTTGCAGTACCTACGCCACTTAGCACAGTGTACTAACAGGAATTGAACCTGAATCGGTATTGAGAAATAACCTCAAGCGGATACCTTCCGCCACTTTCCCCTGTCAATAAATAATATGGAGCGATTTAAAGGCACGCTCCCGACCTATTTCCCAATCTCCCTAAAAATCAACACTACTAGAATTATTATCATTACAATATATATTGCGAATACTATTAGGATTATCCAGTTTTGCATTTATTTCTCCTTTGTTAGTCGCTTTGTGTAACCTCTTCTGAGCAATCATCACACAGACTCATTTCGTCTACCTCTCCATAGGCATCACAGCCACAGCATTTTCCATCCATACATTTATATATTATGAATTATTCTTTTGTTTTAGTTGTTTTTGCCTGCCAACAATATCACAACTCGTAATAACTTTGGCTTCCAGTTTATAATGGCTTCTTAAATCTCTTTTTAAATCTGCTATTGTTCCGCCCATTAAATCAGAACGAATAACCTTGCCATCACAGACATACAGATAATCCCCATAAACAGGATAATCATCTGGCAATTCTCTTTCATCTAATGTTTCTTCTACCATATATTTTTTCTCTTATTCCACTTCTCGTAAAAGAATAGATTGAGTGGATTGATTACAATTTCTTTAATCTTTCTAATACATCATTAGCAGTATGCTTATCAAATTCTGGGGCAACTTCTAGTGTTTCTGCAAAATCACAATTATCCCATTTCTCCATTGGTAGATGATATGTAATTTGCTCACCTTTTTCTTTTCCAATACCCAGGACAAACCATCCTCCACCAAAAGCTAATTCTCCATCTGAATGTTTTTTAGAACGCCAGATATTTGAATTTTCACTGTCTGGTAATAACATTGTTATTCTGCTGCACAATGCAATGTATAAGGTGATACGATGTTCGTAAAGTTCTTCAAATGTGTGAAAACCATCGCAATCACAAGGGGTTGCTGCTGTGGTTTTACTCGCGCATTTTTGTGTGTGTTCTCTTGGCATACTAATTATATATTAATCCTCTTAAAATGAGGATGTTTGTTTAATTCACTATACTTTGGAGGACAGGAATCGAACCTGTATTAGAGGCTGTACGCCCCTGCCTTAACCATTAGACGACCCCCAAAATATAATGAACTAATTATTGTTAATTCTACTTTCTAATTCTTCTGCTAGGATTTTTTTATCTTTGTTTAATTCTTTTAATGTAATCATATCTTCTTGGAAACTCATTCCTAAACTTGTTATGTGAGCCATAATATTCTGTACACTCCATTTTTTACAATAATCTTTTAAAGTAAAATGGTTCATATATTAGCTATTATCTTTTAATATAAATCTTCACTAAATAAAGTATTTGCTGTGTAACCTTTTTCATCTCCCCAATCTGCAACAGATTCTATCCCTGCCTTATCTTGTAATTCTCTACCCTCTTCTCTACCAACAAATCTATTCTTTGAAGTCATAAATCCCTGTTCTAATTCCTTGTATTCTTTTTTGTCTGGTCTGTTAAATCTATTATGAAAGCAATCTGCGTGTCTATGCCCTAGTAAAACAACCTCTTTTTCTCTTTTTAAAAATTTAATCGCTGCACAAATACAAGTTTCTTTCTCTATAAGTTCTTCCTTTTGGCTTTTTAAGAGAGAGGAGATGAATATTTTTAATTTTATACCATCAACATACCAGCAAGTTCCATGCATTGCTGTAACCTTTTTAATATATCCATCATACATTTTATCAAATTGTTCAGACCATTTTTTTACTTCTAGCATATTATTTATTCTTATAATCCTCTAATTGTCTTTTTGTTTTTTCATAATTTAATACATATTCCTACTTTCCTCTGAAAGAGTTGCCATTCTGCCCCTAACAGAAGAAAGTATTTTTGATAACGATTTAAGATGCACCTTTAATTTTCTCTCTCTAACCCCAATTTCGCTAAGTTCAAATAATCTATCAGCTTTAGCAACTGACTTATGTTCCATTAACAACGCTCTTTTACTAACCACACTTTCTTCTATAAGGTTTTCTAGTTCTTGGGATTTAGTAGCGAAATGGTGAGTTATTAAAAGATGATACTCACTTAGCTTTCCAGGATTATCTTTATGTTCTTTAAGTTGTTCCAAAAGCTCCTTCATACTAACAGTTGTACTCTGGCAGTGGTTCATCAATCGGTATCCCCCCTGTCCCCGTACCACCAGACGCACCAGAATCGCTTGTAAGGGGTTTTGGGGTAGGGGGTGGTGTATTTACTTGTTCTAGGCTTTCTAGCCCTAATTTACCCTCAATTCTAGCAAGTCTAAATTTAATACTTTCTATCTCAATATCTGTTTTATTTGGAAGTTTGAAATTAAGGTATTGTCCGCTTTCTTCTAAAATAATATCAACCACATCTCCTGATTTCCAAGTTTGAATAACAGCCAAGTCCTTATCCCCAAACTTTCCTATATACATACTAGCTGACTTTCCATTGAATTTAAGGTTAGCCATTTTAAATGGCTCGTTATTTTTATTTATCATTGGGCTTCCGTCTTGTTTTGTATCGTTGATGTAGATTGATTCTATGGTTACTTTGGACATAATTTTTACTTATTAAATTAATTCTTCTTTAAACTTATCTACTGGGGTTAGAGTTTGTTTTTTTATTTTTTGTTTAGTTTCCTTAACAGCTTCAGCAAACTTAGGATGGTTCTCTTTATAG
>SDBU01000877.1_pt1 | contig 43792 bp, 69 predicted proteins | sample 2277071 | NCBI WGS metagenome assembly SDBU01 (sample SAMN10397929, study PRJNA504765) | marine sediment metagenome | isolation source: marine sediment core GS08_GC12, 126 cmbsf | place: Arctic Ocean: Gakkel Ridge, Loki's castle | collected 2008
GGGGGCATGTAAACGGAAGGGAGGCACGGCATGAGGCTTACGAAGGCAATGAAGCGAGAAATCGTCGCGGCAATCGAGGCCACGGCGGGGAAAAGCGTGAAGAAACTGATAACGAGTGACTGTGCATTTTGCGAACTGGATGATAAATATCACCCGCGCAATTCTTGCGGATTTTGCAAGCATCATATTCTGATGCCCTTGGATTGCAAATCTTGCTTCCGCTATATATCCCCGAAAGCAAATGTAAATTTTGAACACTTTTCAAATGTCGAGCGGGGGCGCCGTGCATGGGCAGCCGCGATGAAAAAGCACCTGCTCGGCGTGGCAGCTAAGCTTCGGGAGAAATGGAACATCAAGAAAGGGGAAACAAAATGAAAACTGCTTCGATCATGGCGCTGATTCTAATGGCAATCCTGCTTTGCTCCTGTGCTCCTGGCCCAAATACAGGCGAGGATCAGCCGGATCACGAAGGCAATGTGGCCGGGTTCTGGCTTGGCTTATGGCACGGCATAATCGTCCTGGCGATGTTCTTTCTGTCGCTGTTTTGCGACAGCGTAAGTGTTTACGAAGTGCACAACAGCGGTGGTTGGTATGATTTTGGGTTTGCGCTTGGGGTCGGGGCCTTTTCATCAGGCGCGTCAAGCACTGTGAGGAGGTCGAAATGAAACGAGCGAAAAAAGGGCTGCTGGACGGCTGGATCGTGCGCGAAACCGAATCGGGTAAGTATGCCTCACATACCTTTGCGACGACTAAAAAAGATTGCCGAGCGTTTTATTGGTATCTTGAGGAACGGCTAGACTACGGAAGCGCTGAAATTATCAAGGCGCACGAAATCTCAACCGGATTCGCGCCGGGGTGGGAGGGGAAATAATGACTAAAAAGGGATACCTGGATGGATGGGCCGTATGGTCGAGGGAATGGGGAATGAGGTTATGGTGGACGTTTAAACGCACGCGCCGGGAAAGCATCGCAAAATATTGCGCGGGTTATCGCGTATCCGATTGGCCGAAACGGGTTGAGCGCGGCGATGTTCGTTGCGAGAAGACGCATATCGGCGGAGAATGGGAGGGGAAATGAAAGCGCTGTCATGGGCGGTGATTAGCCCAAATGGAATTTTGGTATGGACGATAAAGCTGACGCGACAAGAGGCGATCAGGGCATTTATCGGATCGGGTTTTCCTAAATGGCGATGGTGGAAGCGGTGCGGATGGAAGTGCTCCCGCGTGCTGAATGTGGAAATGGCTTACAATTGGAAAAGGGCCAAGTGGGAGGGGAAGGAATGAGCACGACAATTGAATGGACACGCGGCGCGGACGGATCGAAAGGCGAATCGTGGAATCCATTTTCGGGATGCTCGAAGGTGAGTCCTGGCTGTGAGCATTGCTACGCGGAACGCTTGGCCCGCCGTCTGTCCGGGATGGGCCAAAAAAAATACCAAGCCGTGATTTCCGACGGGAAATGGAACGGGAAGGTTTTCTTTGACGAAAGTGCCTTGGAAAAACCGTTGCATTGGAAGAAGCCTCGCCGGATTTTCGTTTGCTCGATGAGCGACTTGTTTCATCCGAGCGTCCCCGTCGAGCGGATTGAATTGATTTACGAGGTCATGGAGGCGTGTCCGCAGCACACCTTCATCGTCCTAACAAAGCGCCCGGAGCGTATCGTGCCGGTGCTTTACGATCAAAGGCATGGCGGTGCCATCTTCGGCGGCGGTGACTATCTCCCAAACGTCTGGCACCTGGCCTCCTGTGAGAATCAGGCAATGCTGGACAAGCGCGTTCCCGCCCTTATGCGCCTGCGCTCCGATGGATCGCGGGGCTGGCCCGTCCTGGGGGTGTCGCTGGAGCCTCTTTTGGAGTCAATGGATATGCGCCAACACCTGAAAAGCGGTGCGGAAACATGGTGCGAAGGTCATCCCGAAAGTCCTAATCCGCGATGGCCCGGAGGGTTCGTCAAACATACGCCTGGAATTTCATGGGTCATCGTAGGTTCGGAATCTGGACCGAATGCCCGACCCTGCGAGATTGCGTGGGTTCGGGATATTAAGGATCAATGCGTCAGTGCCAGTGTGCCGTTTTTCTGGAAGCAGCACGTCGTAAAGGGAAAGAAAATATCAACACCTAAATTGGACGGAAAATCATGGACAGAATACCCAAACACTGGATAACCGCAGAGCGTTTTGTTATCAAGGGCGTACAAGCAGGCATATTAAAAATAGATAAACAGGGACGGGTATGGCGTCAAAACAAATACGGGAAATTAAGACGGGCAGAGAATCAGACGCCATTAGGATATATGCAAGTTCGCCTTATGATTGACGGGAAAAGATATCATTCGGGTGCCCATCGGCTTGTGTGGCAATATTACTATGGGAACATTCCCGAAGGTCTTACGATCAATCACAAAAATGGAATAAAGAACGATAACAGGCCCGAAAATTTAGAGATACTGTCTTCGTCGGGGCAAACCAAGCACGCATACGCGACGGGCTTAAAAGAACAGTGGGGACAAAGGAACCCGGCAGCTAAATTAACTGATAGCAGCGTAGTAAAAATTCGCTTGGCTTACGCGCAGGGCGGATACACAATGGAAAAATTAGCTGATCGCTTCGGGGTATCATTTCAGGCCATTTCCAAAATTATTCGCGGGCAAAGACGCAATCGACAAAACGGGCCGATTCTCGATAAAGACTTGCGATACTGCAATGCTAATCGAGATTCAGAATCAGGACGTTTTGCCGCAGGCCGCGTCCTCGACGGGCGCACGTGGGATGAATTTCCGGGGAACGGAAGAGAATAGCGATGCCCTACGCCGAAGTAAAACCAGTGATTGATTTGTTGGTACGCGGCCTTTGCAGGCGGCGCTATCCTAATCATCCGAGAGGATGCCCGAATTGGAATAAGCGCCCTACCTGCCCGCCCCAGGCACGATTGTTGGGAGAATTGCTCGATCTAACGAAGCCTGCCTATGCGGTGTGGTCGGTCTTTGACTTGGGCGCACACCGTGAGAGGATGAAAGCGAGGCATTCAGGCTGGACCAGGCGGCAAACCGATTGCTGTTTGTACTGGCAAGGAACCGCACGTAAAGTGCTACGAAACGAGGTTAAAAGATTTTTGGAAAAGGCCGGGAATGCCCCGGAGTTGCTCGTGTTGTACTGTCCCGAAGCCTGCGGCGTGAATGTCACGGCGACGATGGTGAGCCTTGGTCAACAACTAGAGTGGCCGCCGATAGAAAAGACCTACCAGGTTGCTCTTATAGGGACGCACGATGAATTTCCGCAACAAACGAAAGGAGAAAAAGGATGATGACGCTTGAGGGATTACGTTACGCGGTAGAAAAGTTGATCGCACTGAACGGGTCGGATACGCCCGTGTATGTGAGTACGTCGGACGAGGAAATGCACGGCCTGTGGAATATCGACTCATTTGTCGTGACGGAAGAGGACGCGGTGGTGCCAGTGGGTACGCGGGTTGTGACCCTGGAAGACGAGCGATTTAGCGAACCCTCCTACGCAGAAAAGGCCAAGGCATCGGCCCGGCAACGGAAGGCGAAAAAGGGAGGGCAGGAGCGATGACAAAAGGACCGAATGACGCCTGGATGGTGCTGGACGTGGAGGCGGATACGCTCACAGGAGAACTGTGCACAACGTTAGCTGTGTGTAAATGGGTTATTTCGACGGATACTGGATGCGGGAACCTCGATCCGTCCAGGGAATACCAGCCCGAAAAAGCCCACGTGACGCGAGGGTGGGAAGGACCGAAACCGAAAACCGAAGGGGGAGGATGATGGACGAAATGAAGACCATAGAATTTGACGAAGAGTGCGCCGCTTGTAAGGGAACCGGGCTTTACGTCGGACGAGCGGAACGAGACGGGGCGGCGGTTGTATGCCACAAGTGCAAAGGAACGGGGCGCTTTCGGTTTGTGCATAGTTACAAGGCATGGTGCGGGCGAAATGAGCGGCTTGACGTGGCCCGCGTTTTCAAGTGCAATCCTGGGATCGGCATCGGAAACGATTCCCAAAATGGAATACTGCTAGAGCATTTCGGCGGGATGAATTACACGGACTGGTGGGTTGGAATGCCCTTTCCTGTCGAGAGTGAAATGCGCCGTTTCGTCTGCCCTTTATGGTGGACGCAATCAGCTGGGTCAGGCGACGAAAGGGAGGAATTCGAGAAAGCAAATTGCACACATACGCTTGGCCGGTTCGCGGACTGCCGAAAGTTCCCGGAAAAGGACAAGTGCTGGGAAAAGTGGGATGCTGTTCTTGCGGCGCGGAAGGGAAAGGATGATGGCTAAATACAATGTGACAATCGAGTTATCGTGGAAGGAAGAAAAGGCGCTTGATAAAGCAGTTGCCTCTGGTCTTTACGGGCGGACCGTGGCCGAAGCCATCGAGCGTATCATCGCCCGACATATTGAGACATATTTCGGCATAGGGATAAAGGCACAGACCGAGGAGCTGGAGCATGGATAGCGTCGATGTTTGCCGGTTAGCATTTTACGCGGCCCTCGTTGCCATCGCCCTGGATTTCGCGGTCCCGCTGGCTGTTATCGCCGTCCTGGTTTGGCGGCGAGGCAAAAAGAAGACCGCTAAAAAGAAGGGTTTGGAAGCATGAATAGAGCCGCCCGTACCCTGGTAATCAACGAAGCCGTGAGACAGTGGCTTGGTCGGAAATTGAAGTGTATCCACGTCGGCGAAATCGGCCTTGAAACCGCTGTCTCTGTGGCCGAGCGACGCAAGCAAGCTGTCCCGTATGATTCGGACGATGATGTTCAAATATTTGATGTCCGCGCTGATTTTCTTGCGTGGATACGATTTCAAGGCGACGAAAAGTTCATTATCGTTGAGGTAAAAAGCAGCCTGTCGGATTATCGAAGCGACGAAAAGTGGCAGAATTATTGGCGGTACTGCAATCAGTTCTTTTTCGCAGTGGACGAGGATTTTCCGATACACGAAATCGACATTTCAACCGGGGCAGGGGTGCTCGTGGTTAATAATAATGGATGGGCGCGAATCGTGAAACGGGCAAGGGTACGCCCCGCTTTAGGCGAAGGCGTGGACCGGGAGCAACTTATTTTTTTGATTGCCCGGCGGCTTTATAATCAGGATTATGAACTACGATATAGGCTGAAATTCGGCGATGAAGCATGGGAATGGTACAAGAGGAATACGAGATGAAACAATGATTCTTAGAGTGTTTCCAAAAGCCACTACCGCCACGCCAAGAGACGATCTTGTGCGAATTGGCTACCCGACGCTTTTTGATCCTGTCCCTGATATAAGTGAGGTTCATGTGTCGGTAACATTCACTTGGGATAAAGAGGAAGGGGAGCGTTTACAGAATAATTACCAAGCGGTTTATCCCGGCATCCCGATAATAATTGGAGGGCCAGCCTTTGATGATCCCGGTGGGAAGTTCGAGCTAGGGCGATACCTTTCACGCGGTAATGTGATTACGTCGCGAGGATGTCCAGGTAAATGCTCCCGATGTTTTGTTCCGAAACGCGAAGGTGAACTCCGGGAATTGGAAATAAAAGACGGTTGGAAAATACACGATAATAACCTTCTGGCTTGCTCTGAAAAACACATAGAAGCCGTGTTTGAAATGCTGTCACGACAGCCTCACCGGCCTCTTTTCGTAGGCGGCCTGGAGGCTTGCCGGATCACGCCCACGATTGCCAAGCGGCTAAAAGAGATTGGGACGGCGCGATTATACGTTGCGTATGATCGACCAAGCCAACTTGCGGACGTGAATAAAGCAGGCGGCATACTTGAATCTGCGGGACTCAAAAGAGGTTCCCATAATTACTGCTATGTCCTAGCTGCTTTTGAGGGCGACACCTTAGAAAAGGCCGAAAGCCGATGCCGTGAAGTTTACGCGGCGGGCTTCTTTCCTTACGCGATGATTTACATTCCAGATAGCGGTATTCGACCGAATAGTGAATGGCGGCGGTGGCATAAAACGCGGGTAAGACCGGCGATTATCAGAAGCGATTATAGGAGTCTGGCGTGAAAGGCGATCCTGGCCGCCACGATCTCGAAGCCCGGAGGCGGTATTGAGTAATGAACGGTTCGAATGGAGGGGAAGGATGAGACGGGAGACAACGGGCGGCGAGGTCGGCGAATGGCTTTGCCCGCTATGTAACGATAAGGGATACACGCGAACAAAGATAAGGACGTTAGGGGACGAACCCAAAAAGCCGATCCTCGTTTACGTCAAACGTGGCGAATGCCCTCAGCTTGATCGGGCGTTGGAGCTTAAAGCATTGCTCCTCGCCGCCTGCGAAGCGGCGTTGAAATGGCACGCGCTGGACGGCGATGGGATCAGCGACCCGGTGAAAAAACAGATAAAAGACGCCGTGGAAAAGGCGAAGGGGGAACAATGACAATGCCTGAAAGTAAAATCCAAGTCGCTTACGTCTGTGCTCCGTATCGCAATGAAGCGCACAACGAAGTACATCGGAACATTGAACGGGCGCGGAACATGGCCACTGGATTATGGCGGCGCGGCTATGCCGTTGTTTGTCCGCACATGAACTCCGCGCTTATGTCCGGCATTACCGAAGAGGAAAATTTCCTTGTCGGTTATCGGGAAATCTTAAGGCGCTGCGACGTATTGGCAGTTTGCGGAAGCGTTTTGCCTTCCGAGGGCATGAAAGCCGAAATCGAGGCCGCGGAAGCGGAGGGGCTGGAGATTATTTATCTGTAAAAGGGGAGAAGCCATGAAGCCGAAAGTCGATCACAAGGCCACGTGCGAAGCCCTCACCCTGAAAGCCCTGGCGTGGATCGACGCCCAGGCATTTGGAGGCGAACCGAAAATACGCACTTTGTCGGCGCTCCTCAGCATTCAAAGCAGCTGTCCTCGCCGAGCGCGAGCCTTCATGGGCCAAGCGCAGACCATGGCGGAAGGCATCTTACCCTTGAAGGCGAAAACAAGGCCACTCATAAAGGCAGTGGAGGCGCTGGATGCGTGGGTTGACGCCGAGAACGAAAGGCTGAAATGATCGCAGAGGAGGTAAAAATGAGATTGACCGAAAGGATAAAAACCGGATCGCAGTGGTTCACGGTGGAGCTATTTCCTTTCGCTAAGGGCATGATGGATGCCTGCGCCGATGTTTGTTTTGCGACTCAAACGATACGAATTGCGGACACGCATTTCGAGCAACAGCGTGGGAACTTGATGCATGAGGTAGTCCATGTTATTCTCGGAAAAGCGGGCTTTAACAAGGAGTCCGACAACGAACAGCTTGTATGCGCCATTGCCTCCGGGCTGTGCGCCGTGCTCGCCGACAACCCCGACTTCGCCAAGTTGTTTTTCACGGATCGGCCTGAAACGAGGATGGATAAATAAAATGCTGGGCGATTGCAGAATGAAAAACGGGCAGGTAATCAATCTCAATGAAGCCCTTGAAGGCAAGAAATTCGACGACCTCTATGATACGGTGGTAGAGATTGAGGAGGCGACCGGAAAACTGATTGCCTTATCAAAGACGTTTGATCCGAAGATCAGACCCGGAGTCCTCGTCAAAGCCCTTGTCGCTTGTATCCATGATGGTCTGATAGATGATCAAGAAATGGAGACCATTCAAGGCTGGCTTAGGAGCCAACAAGAGAAAATGAATGTGTAAACGGGGCATTCATAAAATGATCCGCGTCAAAATCCCGGCTGATTTGAGTTGCACAAGCAAGGATCGTTTTAGGAAAATGCCGATAGATGCATGTATCGCGCCCATCGTAGACGTCCTGCAAAAAGGCGGGATTGATATGCGCGGGTCGTGCTGCGGGCATGGCATAGGCGTAGGCGATATTCACCTCCAAGACGGGCGATTACTTTTGATTTTGACTGAGAAAATGGGCGATGAATTCAGGGTAAAAGGTAGACTTTCATTCATGGCTAAATTGAACGAAACAACTAACGGAGGATGAAATGGCAAAGTTGATTCAGGACAGTAGGAAATTCACCTTGAACTTGACGGAAGAGGAGCAACGAGAAATGTTTGGGAATATCAAACGCGAAATGCACGTATTATCACCGGCGGAGACGCGCGTGGTCTCAAGGGTCTTCGACGACGGGAACCGTGCGAGTGTCCGAGTGAATACCTCTCTGCAAGTGGCGCTTTTTGAAGAGGAGGAGGCCGAAAAATGATCGAAGGCAAACGAAAGTTGATCTCCACCGGCGGCGCAATCGCAGGGATCGTCGGCATCGCGTCAATGGTGGCATCGGGTGGGCTTGTCGTACCTATCGGCCTGGCCTTCGCGGGACTTGTAACCGGGATCGCCGCGCTCCATGTGTGGAAGCAAGCGCGGATCGACACGGCGAAGGTGGGAGAACGCTCACATGGCGTCCTTGGTTACGTTCCACGTCTTGATGCAGCGAAGGCTGGAGGGCAAAGTCATCGCGTACCCTGGGACAAGGGCAAGAACTTCGACAATGCCGTTTCGGGAGCGTGTGCAGATGAACCAGAAGAGGGCGGCGAATGATTGAACGACAGATCGTAGACAAGATCGTGCACCACCTGCGCACACTCGACGGCTGCTGGTACTACAAGACGCACGGCGGACCATGGGGACGCGCTGGGGTCCCGGACCTGCTTGTACACAGGCACGGCGTGCTGTATGGTCTGGAGGTCAAGAAGCCGGGGGGCAAGCCGACGCGATTGCAAATCACGGAAATGGAGAATTTGAGAAACAGCGGGGCTGTAACAGCGATCGTGACCTCAGTAAACGACGTTAAGGAGATCATGGGTGCATGAAATAAAGGTGATGAAGCTGGCGGAGTTGAAGCCAGCGAGCTACAATCCAAGAACCATCTCGGATGAAGCCCTGGCGGGGTTGACGGAAAGCGTCAAGCGTTTCGGTTTGGTCCAGCCTATCGTCGTCAACAGGGCTTCAGGCAACGTGGTCGGCGGGCATCAACGCATCAAAGCCCTTGAAAAGCTCGGTGTCAAAGAAGCCCAAGTCGTCGTCGTGGACCTGTCGGAATCGGAGGAAAAAGCCTTGAACGTGACGATGAATAATCCGGCGATTGAAGGGACGTTTACGGCGGACCTTGGCGGGATACTTGATGGGTTGAAGCTGGATTTTGGGGCCGATCTTTTTGAGGGATTGAGGCTGGATGAAATCGAGATTCCGTTGCTTGATGAATCGCCGAGCGAAGGGCTTGAACCCGTCGAGCGTCTTTCCCTTACGGATCGGTTTGTCGTCCCGCCGTTCTCCGTTTTGGACGCTCGGCAAGGATACTGGCAGGAACGGAAGCGGGCATGGTTGGCGCTGGGGATTCAAAGCGAGCTTGGACGCGGGGGGCAAGATTTAAAACGCCGTGCTCTTGTCATAAATAAGGAAATGACCCCCGGTTGGTATGAGAAAAAACGCTCTGGCATGTCTGATGAAGAAATTATTGCTGAATACGAAGGTGGGCTTTTAACTTCCGGCACTTCCATCTTCGATCCCGTCCTTTGCGAAATCATCTACCGCTGGTTCTGTCTGCCTGGCGGCGCGATTCTTGATCCGTTTGCGGGGGGCTCGGTGCGTGGGATCGTGGCGGCGATGCTTGGACGGAAATATACGGGCATTGACTTGCGGAAAGAGCAGATAGAGGCGAACCGGAAACAAGCTGATGCTATCCTTGAAAACCCACAGACAGAAAAGAGTCCTACCGATACAGACCCTGATGAATTGACGCCCGTTGAATCCGTCTCGTTATCAATGGGGAAACCGTGTTGGCTTAAACGCGATGACCTGTTTTCATTCGACGGCGTGCAAGGTGGCAAAGCCCGGACGTGCCTGTTTTTGGCAAAGCAGGGCAACGCCCAAGGATTGATAACCGCCGGATCACGCTCAAGCCCGCAGGTCAATATCGTCGCTCACGTGGCAAAGGCCCTGGGAATTCCTTGCCGGGCGCATACGCCGGAAGGAAAGCTCTCGCCGGAATTGAAGGCAGCGCAAGCGGCGGGTGCGGAAATCGTCCAGCATAAAGCTGGGTATAACAACGTCATCATCGCCCGCGCCCATGAAGATGCGGCGAAACAAGGGTGGCAAGAGATCCCGTTCGGAATGGAATGCCGGGAAGCCGTTGAACAAACGCGCCGACAAGTTGCCAACATCCCGGTTGAAGCAACGCGGCTCGTGGTATCGGTCGGTAGCGGAATGAGCCTTGCCGGGATTTTATGGGGATTGAAAGACAATGGCCGCTCGTTGCCCGTGGTTGGAATAATGGTCGGGGCCGACCCTGTAAAACGGCTTGACGAATATGCGCCGGAAGGGTGGCGCGAGGCGGTTCAACTCGTGAAATCCGACGCCGATTATCACGCTGCTATTCAAGCCAGCATCAGTGATGTCCTGCTCGATCCGCATTACGAAGCCAAGTGCCTGAAATACCTTGAACCCGGAGACTGTTTTTGGATCGTGGGAATCCGGCAAACGGCGGGCAAGGAATTTTCTTTACCCGTTACCCTTGAAACTCCCGTCCCGCCACAATGGATCATCGGAGATTCGCAGAATGTAGAGACCCTTGCGCCCGGCAAATATGACCTTATTTTCTCATGCCCTCCCTACCATGACCTTGAACAATACAGCGATGATCCGGCGGACTTATCGAACATGAATTACGATAATTTCTTGGCCGCTTACAGGACGATCATCGCTGATTCCGTGGCGATGCTAAACGATGATTCTTTCGCCTGCTTTGTCGTCGGGGACATTAGAGACAAGCAGGGCTTTTACCGGAATTTCGTTTCCAATACCATCACGGCTTTTCAAGACACGGGCATGAAACTTTACAATGACGCCGTGCTGATAACAGTCCTCGGCTCCCTTCCGATCCGCGCCGGAAAGCATTTTGAGGCAGGGCGCAAGCTCGGCAAGACCCATCAAAATGTGCTGGTATTCATCAAGGGCGATCCGAAAAAGGCAACGGAGAAGATCGGAGCCGTGGCCTTCGATGCTCAAACGCCCGTCTTGGAGGCCAACTCGCCGGAGGGACCATGACACCACCCGCACCGTCCAAACGCAGCCAAGGGCATCGCACGGAGCTTGAGCGAGGGATTACGGTGGACATAGCAAAGCAACGGTGCTACCCTAAATTGAAATGCCTGCCGGACGACCCGAAATTAAGTTCGACTTGCGCCGCGTGGAAATCCTCGGAACCATCCATGCGCCGTACCATATGGTCGCCGCTGAGTTCGATGTTACGGAAAGAACCATCGCCGGTCGCATGGCCGACAAGACCTCAGATTTTTGCATTGCTTACGAAAAGGGCAAGAAAAAGACAAGTGAAACCCTGCGAAGCGCACAGCTTTCCGTGGCTTTTGGCAAGGGCCGGAGCCAGGCCACGATGCTTATCTGGCTCGGAAAGGTGTTGCTGAATCAAATGGAGGCGAAGGACAGAGCGGCGATCGAAACGATACCAGCGATCCAGGAAAGGGTACGGATTCTGGAGCAAGGCAAGGATCAGGAAATCGCAGAACGGGACGCGAAAATCACGGCGCTTGAAGCGCGGATCAAGGGGATGGAGGGCGAGGGTGGCACTTGAAGAGTTTGAGCAGCGCGTGAAGAAAATGGAGCGCATATATTCCATTGAGATACCTAACCTTCGAGCACGGATTGAGGGCCTGGAATGCACCGTACTTGAATTGTCTTTTCGCATTACCCGTAAAGATAAAGGCGCAATGGCTAAAATACGAAAGGCACTTAAGGCACTTGGCAAGCTGGAGGGCGAGAATGGGAAATCAGAATCAGAATGATCTTTGGGATACGATAGAAGTCCAGAAGCGCGTCGAGGAGCAAGACAGGCTGTGGGATGCGCAGTGGGGCACGGCGGAAGTCCGCAAGCGCCTTGACGCGTTGGAAAGGCAGTGGGATGCCAAGGAAAAAAGAACCGGATGACTTTGAGCTTAGAATGCAAACGGCGCTTCACCTAATGGCGATGGAGATAGCGAAGATGCAGGAGCTTGAAGCCTTGTTCCGCCTTCGCCTCAAACACCTTGAAGACGCGCTCGGTATTGAAGCGCCGAATGAGCCGAAACGGGAACCGAATTGAAAACGGAGGAGTAAAATGGATAGAGTTACAATCGGACAATATGGTGAGGGTTTTAAGGAAGGCGTAGATATACCCACTGAGCCGCCTTCAACCCCATTGAATTATCGAGGCTGGATCGAAACGCCTAATTGGATCTTGTGGGAATCTAAAGACGGAACATTATACGTTGCCAATGGACGCCATCCTAAGACGGGAGCTCTTCTCGGTAAAACCGAAGTAATATTTAGAGCCAGGCCATCGCATCCCGCGTTATAAACCGAATTGACGGGGCCGGAACACGAGCGGCACGCATGGCCTTTCAGCCTTTCCGCAAAACTCGCTGGAAAGCTTGGCTACTACTCCGCCGGCCCCGTTGAATTAGAAGGGCATGAAGGATGAAAAAGGAATCAAGACTCACGACGGGAAGAATAGAAATCAGCGCCGAGGCACAAAGAATATTCGACGCCAATACGCCTCATTTGCCGCCGATAACAGATGAGGAAATGGCCGGAATCAGGAAAGATGTCAAGCGAATGGCCGAACTACTTACGCCACAGACAGGAAAAGATCGCCAAAAAGAGTATGCCAAGACGCTTGCAAGGCCGTGGTTTTATACGGTCCAAGAACTTCGGGAAGCGCTTGAATACTACGAAAGTCAAATAACGGGACCGTATGACATAGAAGGAGAAAATACTGCGGAAAGAATCGCAGGGCATTTAAGACGGCGGCTTGAAAGTTAGTTGAAATGCAGTCCCTCCTCGACAACCTCCGTTCCAAAATAGAGCGCCTTGAAATCCAACAGGCACCCGATGCCCTGCCCGATACCGAGCAACTTTGGGCGGGCTACACGCCGTTGCCCGTTGCCCTTCCGTTTCATGCAAGCAACTCACGATACAAGACGATCTATGCTGGCGTGCAATCGGGGAAGTCCTACACAGCCGATCGGGAATTTTTCAAGCTGATTTATGAGGACCGAGCGATAAAGAGCGGCCCACTTCAATACTGGGCGGTCGCTCCCACCTATCCGCTTACTCGCCGTCAAGAGTTCCTGATTCGACAATTCTTGAATCCGCTTGGCCTTATCATCGGCGAGACGAAATCGGAGCGGATCATCAGGCTCAAAGGCGGTATTGTCATCCAATTCAAAACAGGTGATCGCCCGGACTTGCTCGTTGCCGAACCCGTTGACGGTATGTGGATAGATGAAGCGGCCCGCCTCAAAGAATCAGCGTGGACGGATAATCTGGAAGGGCGTACAACTTCAACGCTCGGATGGTCACTTTTCACGACGGCCTCAAAGGGCCGAAACTGGTTTTACAAGACGCTAATCAAACCCGCCGAACAAGGCGACCGCGACTACTTCGCCTTGAACTGGCGCACCGTCGATAACATCTCAATTCCCGGCATTCAGGAAGAGGTCGCCCGCAAGAAACGCACGCTTCCGGCCAAGCTTTTCAAGAGGGAATACGAGGCGAGCTTGGACGCCTTCGAGGGACAGATATACGAGGAGTGGAGTGAGAAAACCCACGTCTTTTCAGGCGACCCGCCGCCGTTCAAGAGCGTGTCCTATGGCTATGACTGGGGCAAAAGAAACCCCGGCGTGTTGTTGGCCGTGGGCGAGGACGGCGATGGGCGGTTATGGGTCGTGGATGAACTCGCACGCACCGGACAAACCCTTGCAGCGTGGGCCGTTTACGCGGCGGAAATGCAGGGACGATGGGAGCGTGGGATTCTGTATTACGATCCGAGCATGGGCGATTCCTCAGATGAATTCGGACAAGGCGGTGTGTACGCGGAAAAGGCAAACAACGCTGTCGGCTTAGGTATCGATGCCTGTATGAAGGCCCTGCATCCGGTAGAGCAACCCGTTGGCAAGGACGGCAAGGCCGTAGCCGCTCTACCCGGTCTCATGGTCCACGAGCGTTGTGAATTGCTCCGAGAAGAGATGCCCGCTTACCGATGGGGACCGAGTGAGCAACCCGTCAAAGAAAACGATCACGCCCTGGACGCTTTGAGATACGCCGTCTACTCGCCGCGCGTCGGCATGATCCGAGCGTATTGACTTTAGCCTCAAAAGCGTTTACCCTTTCTCCACCATGTTTCTCCTTTGTTCAAAGGGCCGGGTGGAGACCTAGAAACACCCGGCCCTTCCTTCCCTTGAGGTGAGAAGTGGTCGACAAAAAAAAGTTCACTGACTTCGAGCACCCGGAATACTCGGCGAATCTCCAAGCGTGGCTTCGCTTCATGCGTGCGTATCGAGGCGGCATGGAGTTTGCGAAAAGCGCGTTGATCCAGAACGCAAGAGAAGACTTAGCCGACTTCCAGAAACGTCAAAAACGCGCTGTACCCATGAATTTCTGCAACAGGATTCCCGGAGAACGCACGGCGTTTTTGGTCCGCGAAACCCCGGTGATCGATGCTCCGAGCAAGACGCTGGCGCTTGTCAATTCCAACGTGGACCGCCAGGGAAATACGCTCATTCAACTGTTGCCGCGTATCTCCGATGAAGCGCAAGTCACCGGAACTTTGATCGCGGTCGTCGATAAAAAACCCTTGGGCGTGATCCCGGTCACGCGGGCCGATCAAGAGGAGCTTAACGATACGCCATACCTCACCCTGTTACCCGCAACGGCCTTGCAAAACTTCGCCGTGGATGACACCGGAGCCTTGACGTGGGCGCTGCTTAAACAGCCGGATCAGGTGGAGCAATTCGTCGGCGGCGAAATCGTTGTCGAATCCAACCCGGCGACCTGGATTTTATGGACGCCCGAATACTTTCAATACTTCAACTCCGAGGGCGTCGGCGGCGAGCAATTTCCGAATGTGATCAAGGCGGTTCCCGTGGTCCCGATCTTTTTTCATAGGATCGGGAACGACTTTTATGGGACTTCCGTGCTCACAGATATCGAGGGCATGAACGAGGAACTTATCCGCCTGCTTTCAGACCTGGGAGAGAACGTCCATAAACAGTGTTTTGGCTTGATGACCGGCCCTCCGCTTTTCATTCAGGCGGTGAAAAAGGGCGACGGCGATTCGGAAAAACGGATGGAAGTATCGCGCTCGACTTATCTTGAAATTCCGGCAGGCGCAAAGCAATCTCCGCAGTATATCAGCCCGCCAGCGGCAAACATCATGGCGATCCTCGCTTATGTGGAAGAGTTGATTGGGGAGATTTACGCGATAGGTCAGTTGAAACGCCCGACGGCCCGGAAGGGCGGGGAGCTTGCCAGCGGTTACGCCAAGGCCTTAGACCTCCTGGATACCAATGCCTCCATCGGCAAAATGGCGCGGGACTTTGAGGCTTCGCTGGACCGCGTCTTATGGTTATTCGGGCGATGGAACGGCGAGCCAGACAACCCGGAGGATTACTCAATCCGTTGGCCCTCCGACTTCGGCACCACGACGGCGAGCGACTTGGTAGATGAAGTCGTGAAACTCAATTCGTCAATGCAGTTGGACACGCCCAACGAGGTATCCGCGACGTACCTGAAAGCGATTATGAAACAACGCTTCCCGGAGTTATCAGCGGATGAACAGGCGCAGCTTGCACGCATGATCGACGCGAAGATGGTGGGCGACTTCCAGGCGGCGCTGCCGCCTCCGGGAAGCGTGGAGGTAGAGGCCGAGGTAGAGACTGAATGAAAAAGTCCAAGTGGCCAATTGTCTTTAAGCTGCCCTTGCAAGGCGGATGGTTTTACGAAGTGCATGTATTTTCTACCCGCCCTAAAATGTGGGAGTACCGGAAAAGCCTGTCTCGGCACGAGGGCTTTTTGCGAATGAAAAAGAACAGCGGGTATAACGCGCTGGTCTCTACGAACTCCTACGATCATGGCAAGAGGTTTGGCGTGATTTTGTTTACGAAGTGGTCTGCTCAATTAAGCGGCGCGGTGGCCCACGAATTGACTCATGCGGCAACTATGTGGTGGGAAGCTACCCGGAGAACAAGGGACATTTTCAAGCGACACGATGAAGAGTTCGCCAGGGTGATGGAGCATCTTACGGGCCACTACTGGGCCGGGTGGTGGAAGAAATTCCGGGGTCCATTCCCTAAAAATTCGGTTGAGGTACGCCCTTAAAATGCCTACCCCCACCGCTCGTTTGCTTGACTCCGACGTTCAAACTCAGACCATAATCCGCGATCATTTAGTCAAGATTTATCAGGCGCAGTACAAGAAATTTTACTCCGAGCTTCATAAGCGGCTAAGGCACACCGTCCTTTTGCCCGATGGGACGTGGACCGGCCCTGCCTCAAGCCGCACCCGTGTCCTGATTCAGTCAATGAAGAAATTAAAAAAGGAATTGACGGCCCTAGCGCCCACGGTCGCCGCACAAACCCGTCCACTTGATGCACTGGTTGACCGAAACACGCGGGCCTGGCTTGCAGCTGAGGCGAAAAAGGCACCGGGGTATGTGGCCACAGCGGGCGCGGCTTCACTGGCAAAGGACTTCTCGGCAACGCTGGCGGCGACAAAGGTCGAGGAAAAGATCGTGGCGGGCGCGTACAAGTCCCTGGCTTCCCGCAAACAACAATCCCTTAAACGTTCCTTGCAGGCCCTTGAAACGGGTGGCGATGTAGAGGCCCGCGTTTACCGAGGCTTGATCGGCAAAAAGGGCGCACACGCGGAGCTATTGGAACGGACACGGCACTTGCTCCACGGGGGGATGCAGAGCGGGCGGAACTTTAACGATCTAGCCTTCGATCTGGAACGGAACGTCTGGGGCGTCGATTTTAAGCGAACCGGGACACATAAGGGCGTGCTATCCGCCGCGAAGAGGTTGCTTAGAACCGAATACCAGCACGCCCACAACGCGCAACGGTATGCCATTGGCGAAGCCGATCCCAGGGCGACGGGGTACTACATTTCGATGGACCCGACGGCGTGTCCTGAATGTGTTTCTGAGTATTCGCAGCGTCGATTTACTTACGGAAAAGATGAGCCTTCACCGCCGCCACTTCACCCAAATTGCCATTGCTCAGTGACCGGCCTCATCTTCGCCAAGCCCAAGATCAGGGCCGTCGCTTAAAGCCCTCACCCTCCACCGTCCGATGCCCTCCCTTCCGTCTCGATCCCGAAAAGGTATCCTAACCCTCCCTTGATGCTCCGGCCCGAATTTGCCCTATTTCCGCCGAAATTAGATATACTTGACAAGACATATTAAGCCGCTTTATAATTTCAAATAAGAAATCTCTAACTGCCCGGACGGGCTGGAGGATCACAATGGCCGAAGAGAGTCAAACGGGCGCTGCTCCTGTGCCGGAGGATTCCGGCATCAACCTCCCGGATGCGGAGGTTGTTGATCGAAGTGAATTAACCGAATCCATCAAACGACGCGATGCTGCCCTGACACGGGCGCAGGTAGCGGAGAAAACGAATCAGGAAATGAAGAACCGCCTTGCGAAATTCGAGGCGGCGGAAAGTGATGCGGAACAAAAGCGGTTGGAGAACGAAGGCAAATACCAGGAAGCCTTGACGAAAGCACAGGAAAATGCGGCGGTAAAATACGATGCCCTCCATGCCCGGCATGAAGAGTTGACGATCCGTGAGGAGATACGGAAGGCCGCGACCGAAGCACACGCCGTTGAACCGAATGACGTTGTGTTGGCCTTGGCGCAAATGTTCTCGATTGACCCGAAATCCTTGGAGCCGGTCCCGGACGAGGCACGGCTTAAAAGCGCGAACTTATCCGCGAAAGACGACGGATTGCGGGCAAAGTCGATTGCTCAAATTGTCCAAGACTTTCTCGAAGCACGCCCTCATCTTCAAGCCGCACAGTCCCCCGGTGGAGGGGCAGGCACGACCACTACGCCCGGTGGCAAAGAGATTCCTTACGAGCCGGGCAAAACACCACTCCCGGAATACGGCACACCGGAATGGGATAAAGAAATGAAGCGTTACCAGCGGATGGCCGAACAGCAAGCCGGGAGATAACCCGGAGGTAAAAAATGCCACTCGGCACTGACCAAATAACCGTGACCACAGCCACGAGCTTCATCCCGGAGCTTTGGTTGATGGAGATTATCGCCGCTGCGGAAGCGAATCTCGTTATGGCGCAGCTTGTCACGCGCTTCGATAATTGGGCGCAGGGCAAGAGCTTCGGCGACACAATCTACATTCCCAACCTTTCCAATTTAACGGCCAACAACAAATTGGCCAACACGCAAGTCACGCTGCAGGCTCCGACCGAGACCAAGACAACGATACTTCTTGATAAGCACAAGGAGACTTCGTTTTTGGTCGAGGACATCACCAAGGCACAGGCCAACCAAGACCTGCGGACGTATTACACACAGAAGGCAGGCTTCGCCATCGCCTCGCAGATCGACACGGACTTGCTCGGCCTTTACTCGGGCTTGACGAACTCGGTGGCAGCGGGTGCGGCGGTGTCCTACTCCGAACTCATCCAAGCGATGACGTTCTTGGATCTCGCCGATGCGCCGGAAAAGGAACGGTATCTTGTAATTCACCCGACGGTCAAAGCCGACCTGCTCGACGTGAATGAAGTCAAGGACCGTGATTTCAGGATGCCCGCAGACCAGGCCCCGACGCAGACCGGCTTAATCGCTGACGTGCTCGGCTGCAAGGTCTACTCCACCAATCAGGTGGTCGGCACCGATGTTTCGGCGGTTACCACGTATCACAACCTGATGTTCCAAAAGGGCGCATTCGGGTTGGCGATCCAGCTTGGGCCGCGTGTCCAGGCCAACTACATCCCGCAATACTTGGGAACGCTTGTCACCGTGGACGTGATCTACGGCTTCGCGGAACTCCGCGACGACCACGCGGTTGACATTCAGAGCATATAATTTGATCTTTCGGCGGGGGAGGCTTGCCCTCCCAAAACCGGCTTCCCCCGCTCTTTTCTTCCGAGGTTTTGCGTGAATGCGATTCGGGTCCGCAATTCCAAAGGCCGGGAAATAGACGTGGCTCCAAAATGGGTTGAAGCTAATAGCCGTCTTTTTGGGCCAAAGGGAAAATGGAAAGTAGTTGATTTACGCGGGAATCCGAACCCGCTGAAAGAAATCGAATTGCCCGAAAAGCCGGGCGGCGATCCCCCAAAAACTGCACAATCCCTTGTTTCTCTAACCATTGATCGCCGCCCGGTTTTGATTCACGTCATCGCCGAGCCGATCCGGGCAACGGGCCTTGTGTACAACGTGGCAGAATGCGCGGAATGGGCGGCTGAATCTTACGAAGTCCACGTGATCGCACCGGCCAAAGGCTCGGTGGACGTTCCGGTTTTTTCAAGAGCAAAGCTCCACCTTGTGAAGTCCGATGATGAAGGCATTGTTCTCATACGTTCCCTGAAGCCCGCGTTGATCCGCCATCACTCGCCTGCTTCCCGGTGGCTCCTAGACGGGTACGATGGGCCGCTGATCGGCACGTGCCATAATTGGCAGGGCAACGTCGATCCCGCGTTCCCCTGGGTTGTGCCTGTGTGCGGGCCAAAAGCGCAGGCGCGACACGGCGTGGACTTAAAGAAATTCAAGCCCCGGCCTTTTCAAGTTGGCATCGTCGGGCGCATTGACCCGATGAAAATTCCACTTGGTTTTCTCAAAGCCCTGGCGTCTTTTGATTCAAGTGAAATCGAATTCCATATTTATGGCCCGACCCTGGGGATTGCATCCGGCGAAACGATCAAGCGCAAGCTCGCGGCGATCTCGCACGTTACGGTCCACGGCGAATTGCCACGGGCAGGAATGGTGGACGTGTATCAGGGCCTCGATATTTTGCTTGCGCCGTCGTCACAAGAAGCGGCGCCCCTGGTTGTTATGGAAGCCCTTGCCTGTGGCTTGCCTGTCATCGCCCGGAACATTCCGGGCATGGAGGATATGATCGGCGAAGGCGGGCGGTTATGTGATGATGACGCTAGGATATTTGCAGCTATCCAGCGGTTAAACGCGAACCGTTCTTACCTCCATACGCTCGGCCAAAAGGCGCGGGCGCAAGCGGAAAAGCAATTCGATGCTAAGCGAATGTTCGCAGATTATCATGCGCTTTATAAGGAAAAAATAAAGGCGGCTTCCGCCCCTGTGCCCGTCCTCGTTCCTCCAAATTCCGTTATCGAGATAAAAGGGCGACCTCGGATCATGCTGGCCGTGGATCAGCTTGGACGGCCATTCGGGAACATCGCCCGACAATTAAAAAAGCATTTATCGGATGAATTTCAATTTATCATCAAGCCATACACGGAATTGAAAAAGGAAAAGGCATCAACAGATTTATGCGTTTATTTTTGGTGGCACACGTCGTCTTCATGGCATTACAAAAAGGAGGCTCGGCACACGGTCCTTTGCCTCTACGATACGTTTAAATCGTCTGAATATATGTCATGGCAAGAATCGCCCGACTTTCCGACAATGGCCGAATCCGCTTCTGTCATTATCGCGGGCAATGACCGGATTGCTCGATTGGCCCGGAAGCGGACGCATACCCCGGTGTACATTTGCGAAGACGGCGTTGATCTCGAAATGTTTCCTGCGTTGCCTTTGCCGCCGGAATTCTGCATTGGCTGGACTGGATCAAATAGCACGGTACCAGGGAACAAGGGCGTGGAAATGATCGTCGAAGCGGGCCGGGCGCTCGGTGTACCCGTCCTGATTCACGATTGGAATAATAATAAAACGCTTCACGAAAAAATGAGCGCCGAATTTTATCAAAAGATTTCTTGCTACGTTTGTGCATCAAAAGAGGAAGGCACGCCTAACCCGGTTTTGGAAGCCCTAGCCTCCGGGCGTCCGGTTGTTTCTACGAATGTCGGGATCATCCCCAAGGTTATAAGCGAAAACACAGGCGTCATCGTTCATCGGTCCGCCGGAGAAATCGGGCGCGGCATCTTAAAGATCATGTGCGCCGGGCCTGAGAATTTTCAGGCATCGGCCCGCCAAGCCGCCGAAGCGTTTTCATGGAAGCTGAAAGCCGAGGATTGGCGCAAAGCATTTCGATTCGTTTTTGGAGAACGCAGATGAAAGCAGATTTACGAGGGCAATTGACAGTGTTCGTCATTTCTGTAGATGATGAATCCGAGAATCTTCGTCACTGCATGGGAGCCTTGGCAAAACAAAACTGTCTTTTTCGCATTGAATACATCCACAATATTGCCCCGATGGATCGTGCTTTCCAACAGATGATCGACCGTTGCAAGACGCCTTACTTCATTCAAGTGGATCACGATATGATCCTTTATCCCGATGGCGTACAACGGCTTTTTAAAGGCTTGATTGACAGCGATGAAAAGACGGCGATTTACTGCCTGCCTTTGTGGGACGTGCATCTTGAACGCACGATTTTGGGATGCAAGGGATACCGGCATGAAATCGTTTCACGCTATCCTTACGCCGCTGCTTTCACTTGTGAAATGGATCAAGTCAACCGGATGAAAAAGGACGGGTTTAAAACAGCGGCGATTTGGAAAACCTTTGGCCGCGATGAAAACAGCGTTGGCGAGCACGGGAAATATTTCACGGATCGGACAATTTTCATCCGCTATAAACGTTTGATGGAAAAGTCCCGGCTATATCCGTGGGTCGGGTGGGTAAACGTATTGCCCCATGAACTCAGAGCGCGTTTCGCAAAAGACTCGTCGGTTCTGAATTTTTGGGCGCTGGCCGGAATCATCGCGGGATTGACTTCTAGCTTATCGGATTGCAACCAGGAACTTGATTACAGGGAGCTTGCCAAAATGCCGGAGTTTGATCGCTTGTACCACGTCATGTACCCGCATGATCCCTACGAATTGATCCTTTACATGACGGATGATTGCAACATGAAATGCCGGTGGTGCCGACGGACGATTGCGGAAGCGGAACCGACGGGAACGGTTGGGATAAATCATCTTGAAACGATGTTGAGGCGCTTCCCCGCTATTCAAGGCGTGTGCATCGCGGGCTTTGGCGAACCGCTCTTGGCTTATAATCTTTATAAGATGCTGGACTTTTTGAATCAAAATAAAATGTCCGTTGGGCTGATTACGAATGGCTCGCTTCTCATAGATCACATGGCCCGCCTCAAAAACAAAAAGATCGGTTACATCTCGGTTTCGCTGAACGGACTGTCGGAAAAACAGTACGAGAAAAACACCGGGACGCGGCTTTACGGGCAGGTTGTCAAGGGCATCAAGGCGCTTATGACAGCGCCTTTTACGCAAGTCCACGTGTCATACGTGCTTTGCCGCGATAACGTAGATGACGTGCCGGAATTGCTAGACAAGGCGGCTGAATGGGGCGTGAAGATCGTCGATCTTTTCAACTTACTTCCGCACGCCGATAATGAAGCCGACGATGAAGGGTTCTGGTCGCAGGTTTTGCGACGGGACGATCCTGAGATGGTTGCCAAAATCGAGGGGTTCAAGAATCATCCCGAAGCTGAAAGGGTGAGAAATTGGCCGATCTTGATTGATCGAGAACCGCCGCCTTGCTGGTGCCGATCACCCTTCATTTCCATCGGCGTCAATGGCAAAGGGATCACTGGAGGCTGTCGCCGAATTTATCCGCCTGCTGCGGGAATGCCGTATATCACCGCCGGAGAAGTTTGGCATAGTCCTTTTTTACTTGATCTGCGAGCGCAGCTTTTGGGGGATCGGTCTTTGAAAGCCGCTTGTCAAATGTGCTTTGGGAATTGGAAAGCGCAATGAGCTACGTTATTAGGCATCGGGAAATCGTTGGGGACGAATGGTTTACGATGAGCCGGAATAGCGGCCCCTGGACCGACAAATTTCTCGATGCCATTTCAAATGGGGGCCTGGGGGATGTATTTCGTAAAGTTCTGAAAAATCCCGATGCGGAAATCAGCAAGCATCCTTATATTGATTATATCCGCCATAAATTCAATTATAGCGATACTGCCATCGCCCACGAAATCGCGCGAATAAAGCCCCTCGTTGTCAGCCTGATCAAGAATTATGATGACAAGACAGGGATGCTCCTTGAAAGCGGCCAACGAGAGGGCGGCGGTCCTTTCGATCAAGGCCCATTATCACTGGAAATTGCGGATGACGGCTATTTTATGAAGGACGGGTATATCCCGGACGGGTTTCATCGGATGGTTTGTCTTTCGATTCTTGACAAATCCTTTCGCGTCCGCGTGGCAAGGCGCTGGCCGGAATGGAATCAATTAAAAATCGACCTCTATAAGGTATGGAATCGGAAATACCTTTACCAGCCGATCCCGCACCCTGATTTTGATACATGGGAAGTCGGCCACGGCAAGCCGGATCGCTTCGTTGCGATTGCGAACCTGATTACCGATGTTGGCGCGGGCAAAAAGGTTTTGGACGCGGGCTGTCATTTCGGATATCTGCTTTACCAATTGATGAAATCGGGTACAGCGAAATCCGGCGCGGCTTTTGACTTCGATGCGTTGCCCTTGCGCGTGGCGAAACGGCTGCTTTCATTCGTCGGCGTTGAGCCGATACGGGAAGATGCCTTTAAATTCTTTCATCGTCCCGACGCGGAACGGTATTCCGCTGTTTGCGCCGTGTCCTTGGTTTACCATTTCATCGAGACGTATCCCATAGCGAAAACGATCAATTTACTACAGCGCATGGTTGAATCAAGCGGGCTGTTGGTATTCGACGATGCGCCGGTAAAAACGGACTGGCCGGAGGAAGTCAAGCGCGTCGGCCTGGTTGAATTTGTCAATCACGTAACGAACTCAAAGGCCGTGAATTTTGGCCGTGATTCGGAATTTGGGCGCGGGCTTTGGGCGATCTGGAGTTGAAATGAGTTATTGGATTAACAACCCAGATGTTTGGGAAACGGCTGCCTGTAACAGGTGCGGCTGTTTGCCTGAAAAATTAGTGGAAATTAAAAGCCCGGAATTCATACGGAAGCTGAAAGGCTGGAAAGTTGGCGACTGGCGTTTTGTCGAGTGTCCTAATTGTCGCCTACGTTTTTATTCGCCGCGTTTGAAGCAAGACGAACAATGGTTTGATGCCTGTATGAGAAACGAAGCGTCAAGAATTCAGGTTCAAAAAATATTTGAGCTAGGGACTTCTTTGCCTATATCGAAAACCAGCACCTTTGATCGCGTTGAACACATCGAGAAGTTTTACGGAAAATATCTGAAAAAAACGGTGGAGTTTCTTGGACATAACCCGCGTAAATTGTACGAACTCGGCTCCAACATCGGGCGGCTATTGGATGTAGCTGTCAATCAATTTCCGGGCATATCCGTTGCCGGATGCGACCCGTGCCCTTTCGCCGTGGAAATCTGCAAGGAACACTTTGGGATCGATACCGAGGAAGCCCTTTTTCAGGATATAAAAAACGAGGAAAAGGATTTCGACATCGTTATCGGGTGGAATTTCATTGAGCATTCTTTTACTCCATGCGACGACATTAGAAAGGCTCATTTGATGCTGGCTAAAGGTGGGATTTTGCTTTTGAGGACTTTCCACGAAGAGGGCAACGCTGACGATTATCAGACTGGTCCCGTCGTCCACCAGCATCACTTTTTAAAGGATGTTTTGTGTGGCATCGTCGAAGAGACAGGGTTTGAAATCACACTTGAAGTCACTGGCCGGGACTTTTTCGTTTACGGAAGGAAAAGATAATGCCGTGGGATCAAACCGCAAACGAAATCCGCCAGCCCGTCCGGCCTTCCACATATTTCCGAGACGGCACTTTCCGCACGATGAAACTGAAAGGGACCACCGGCGTTTCTATCGTCATGGCCAAGCTCAAACCCAGGCACCTCAAAGGGCGGGAACCGGGAAAAATGGTTATCCAGGCATACCGTTTCGCCCGCCCGGAGTGGACGGTTGAACGGGCAAAGGCGTGGTTTGCGCGAAACGTCTTGGAAAAGGGATGAAAGTGGAGTACGCTTGTAGCGGAAAAGCGAGGTGACTGAATGGCGCTGAATACAATTCCCGGAAGCCCGGACGCCGATTCTTACGTGAAATTGGCCGATACCGTGGCGCACTTTCTTGCCCGCCGGAACACGGCGGCATGGGATGCCTTGGCCGCTGGTACGGAGCAAGAAACGGCGATCCAAGACGCGACGCGTTCCATTGATCGTTTCTTTCTCCAGCATATCGCTAACGAAGGCGTGACCGGCAACCGCGTGGTCCCGAACCAAGCTCTTGTATGGCCGTGGTGGTGCTCTGAATGGGTTATCCGTATCACAGCGGAATCAGGCACGACGACAACGATCACCGACGATTATTTGGAAAATTCGGATTGGCCGGATGATTTTTTCAATTCGGGATCAGCGTGGATTCACGACGCTTCCAGCGTTGCCCCCGAATTTGAACTCCAAGCCGTCTCGGATTTCGTTCGGTCCACCGGCGTCCTTACCACGGCGGCTTTTTCCGTCGCGGTCCCATCGGGGGCCACGGTGTATTTGACGACCGATGCTCCTGTTTGGCTCAAAATCGCTGTCTATGAGCAAATCATTTGGGAATTAGAAGACAAGCACTTGGCGACCGGCGATAATATTCAGGCGGGCGTGATTTCAACCTCCAAAATGGAAGGCGGTTCCGCGTCTTATGACGCCACAGCACCCGCGACTTGGCTTGCATCGGCTGCATACCAGTCAATCCGCCCGCATTTGCCGCAGGGCTTGCGATTGGAGAACGGGTAATGCAATGGGACGGTTGAAAACGAAGTCGATATTTGAGCACTTTACGGGCTTTTTAGAGGCATACTGAAATGGCGGTTTCGGGCATCAAAATCGAGGGCTTAAAAGAGGCCCAAAAAGGGATTCAATTGGTCGGCAAATTCTTTGCCGGACAGAAGCGCTCCGTCCGTGGGTTGATCGAGGACATTATTGGCGATGACCTGGCCCGCGAAGCGAGGGCTAACGTCCGGCAATTTCATGGAGCACAGCGGGCGAAGGGCGGCGGGCGGAAATTCTCTTCGTGGAAATTCACTTCTGCGAAGGGCCGGACGAACCGCCTTGAACAATCCGTCAATTACGGCAAGCGCGGCAAGGGCGTCCTCGAGCTTTTTACCGATCTTTCCATCGCGCCTTACGGTAGAATCCGCGAAGTAGGCGGCACGATTCGGGCTTCAATGTCGGCGTTCCGAAACCGGAAAACCGGACAGCCGCTGCTTTTTATCCCGCGCCGGGCAGGTGTTTCCCCGCGTGACTGGAAGGGACTGAAATTCGGAGTTGATTATGTTTTGACGCCGCAAGTCGAACAAACCGGATCGTTTTATATGAAGGTCGCTATTGAAACACGTATCCAATATGACGAAGGAATGCCGCCTCGTTTATCCGAGCTTTTGGGCTTCCCGGTCACTCACATTTTTCAAACGGAGTCCTTGCATTAAATGGCCGTCACGTCGTCAAACACCATTGCAATCCAAATCCGGGAGCACCTTGCGGCAACCATCGCTGGGATCACCACAGACGCCGGGTACAACGTCACGGTCTTGGCCTCCACGACCGGGATTTACGTTGATCAACACGACAGCGCCCGACAACCAAGCGTACATACGTCTTACACCGGAACGGATTACGTTGGCCGCGATACGCCGGTACAAACGCGGTATCCGTTGGCCCGCTTTGTGATCCGCGCGGACGTAAAAGATTCGACGGACCCAGAGGCAAAAGCCGACCTTATGGCTGTCGATATTGCCAAAGCATTCGCTGTAGATATTTCACGCGGCGGACTTGCGATCGATACAAAAATTTTGAGAACAGAGCTTCACTTATCCGAAAATGGATGGGCGACGGCTTGGATTGAAGTCACAGTAGAATTTCGACAATCATTCGGCGCAGCCGCCGGGTAAGGAGGTAAGAAATGTCCATTTTTCACGATTGGTGGCTTGGCCGGAAAGAGGTGTATTACGTCGTGGTTCAGCCCACGGATATTGAGACGCCCGTTGACGAGGCGGCAGCCGATGTTTTCCGGGCGCTGTCAATGGATTTCGCGCCCATTCATGCGTCGCAGCCAAGGATTGATCTGCGGGAAGGACGGGACATTCTCGCAACCACGGACTTCCAACGTGGCCCGCATGAAATCGCAATCGAAAAGTACGGTATTTCAACCGGGTTGGTGGCGACTATGCCGGATGAACGGGTCATCTACGATGCGCTGTTTACGTTGACCGAGCGCGCTCCCGTAGTAAACATCACGGGTATCGACAAGAAGACGTTTTCCGCTGCTTCACCGTGCGGACTTGCCGCCGGGGACGTAATCAATGTGCCTTTGGAAGACGGTGCGACGGAGTGCGAACCGGGGGTAGTGGCCTCCGTTACGGAGGCATCAGCCGTTGATACCGTCGTCCTTGAATGGGACTTGGCCTTTATTCCCGAAACCGGATCGGATATTCCGGGTTCGGTTCAAATGGAGCCGCGCGAAGTGCTGACTGCAACAAAATTCTTGGGCTTGGTGAAGGCGACGCCAACGGGCATTGAACGGATTTCCGGCTGTTGCCCGACTGATTTCACGTTTGCCGTTGCCCGCGATGCTCACGCGAAAATCAGCCTTGGTTTGTCGGGCCGTCATCACTGGGGCGCGGGTGTGACGGAACTCAAAGGCGCTATTTTGCTTGGCGCAACTTCCATGACTCTCGACAACCCGCAGATGATTTTCGGCGTCAACACCGCGCACCCGATTTTCATGTATGTCGAAGACGAAAAAGTCACGGTAACAGCCGTCAACAACACGACCGGCGTCTGCGTCATTGATGCCGTTACCGCAGGTCACGCGGACGAATCGGTCGTCAAGTTTTGGCTAGATGAACCGGATTACACTGATTATCATGGCGATGAAATCGCGGGTGTGCTCGGCACGTTTCGGATCGGTGACGACGGAGCGGCATTCGACATTTCAGAAGCTAATTTCACTACCGCCGAAAACTACACGCCGCAAGAAGTGTACGGTGATGATGAATTGACGACCTACGTAGCGGCGGCGGACCGCGAACCCGTAATCACGGCGACCCTTAAGGGGTACGTGAACGACTTCCAGGCAATCGCCTGGGGCGTGACGCGGACCACGCAAAAGGTGTTGATGAGCGCTGGGAAGTTTGCAGGAAAAACGGTCGCCGTTTACTGCCCGAAAGTTCTGGTTGAACCACCGGCAATCACAGGCGCGCCGAATGAAGTTGTGACAATCCCTTTCGGCTCGATGAACGTCACGGGATCAGGCGACGGCGATAACAGCTTTCGCGTTGCCTTTCTTTAAAGGAGCAAAAATGCAGTTGAAAAAGTTTGATCCGATGCCGGAGGCTTTCACGCCAGAGGGCAAGGAACCGGAAAGCAAGGAATGGGAGGGTGTGGTTTTCACGCTTCGTTGCCTCACCGCTCCACAGTTGGCAGCCGTACACACGACAATGGCGCAAGGACTGGGCCTTGAAGCAGAGCGCCTTGCCATTCAGCATGGCATTCAAAGCGTCGCAGGCTTGACAGACGCAAGCGGGAAGGAAGTCACGGACGGTTTGCGGCTGTGGTTTGCCTTGGCGGATTCAGGCGGACTGGAAGCCGTGGCGTTGATCCAAACGCTTGTGACGAAAATCATCATCAAGTCGTCGCTGGATGAAACCACGGCAAAAAACTCCGAAAGCTCTGCCGGTTCCTGAGCGATCCTCCAGCGGTAGAGCATAGATGCGAGACAGCGGATTCGGCGGAACGGAGGTATTGGAAATGCGATTCTGGAGAGTGCCCGCAACAGTGGCTCCAGGATCATCCGGGCGAAGTGGCGGTATGGAACCGCTATCAAGCGTTTTCCAACCACGGCGTCTTGCCGCACGCGGGCGGATACGATGATCAACCGGAGGCTTTGATGCGTGCTTTTACGGTGATCGCAAATGAACTTCACGCAATCGACGGCGAAAAGATGACGCTCGAAAAGGCGAAGGCCGACGCGAAGGCGCGAACCGCCGGGAAGCGGAGGCGATAATGGCGGGCGGACGCTTTTCATATCAGGTGAATTTAGTCACGGGCAAGGCGGAAAAGAACGCCAAAAAATTAACTAAAACACTTGATAAGCAAGGAAAGCAAGCCAAGAAAACCGGCGGCGCTTTTTCAAGCATGGCGGCGAAAATCGGCGGCATGGCCGTTGCTTATCTTGGCCTGAGCAAGGGTATCAGCTTAGTCACTAATTTGTGGAAAGAGGCTTGGAATTTAGCAAAAGAACAGATAAAAGTTGAAGGTCAACTTGCCCTGAAATACGGCGAATCCGCCGATGCCCTTTTCCGCCAAGCCTCGGCCTTGCAAAAAGTAACGACCTTCGGCGACGAGATGACTATCGGAGGCCAGGCCCTCCTTAGTTTCTATAACCTTGAATTGGAATCAGTCAAAGCATTAACACCTACAATGCTCGATATGGCGGCGGCTGGCATTCAAGTTAAGACCGCGTCGGAACTCATGGGTAAGGCCATGAAGGGCGAATTTGGGACATTCTCCCGGTATGGTATTCTCATATCCGATGTTCAAAAAGAGATACTGAAAACAGGTACGGAATCTGAAAAAACGGCTGTTTTGATCGGCGTTTTGCAGGCGAAATTCGGCGGCTTGGCTGAGGAGTTGGCGAGCACTTCTGCTGGAGCGTGGGAGCAATACAAGAACGCCGTGAGCGATGCGAAAGAACGTATTGGACTGGCAATTCAGGCGTCAGAGGAACTGGAAAAATCTATTCGGAGTACAACTAAAGCTGTTGAAGAGTCTTTCCAGGACACTAGAGGCTTAACAAAATTTATTGATTTAGTGATTTTAGGCGGAAGGGCTATAGCAGATTTTGTTGAGTGGGAATGGATACCCACTAGTGAACTTGAATCTTTAATGAATACATTGATAAAAATTGGAGTCTTGGAAGCACCGGGTGCGGCGCAGGCCCTCGAAATAGCCGAACTCAAGATGCGCCTGGATTTGAAACTCTCGGATTATGAGTTGGAGTTACTCGCTCGGAATACCGAGACAAGCAAAAAAGCAGCGGACGAGGTATTTGAGCATAAAAAAGCCCTTACTGACGCGGAAAGCCTGGACGTACTCAAGCGGATGGATAAGGCGCTTGATGAACAGGCTAAATTAAACGAACAATTAGGAAAGGAATTGACTCAAAGCGAGCTAATTCGCCTTGATGAAATGAAGGAAGCCAAGGAAAAGGCTGCCCGTGAGCAGGCTGATATTCAGGCGCAGCTTGACAAGGGAATAGCAGGCACCAATTTGGCCACTCTTGAAGTGATAAAAGAGAAAAATATTGAACTCATTGAGGCAATAAAGACACTCGATAAAACCCGGACGGAAGAGAAGCGAGAAACAGCGCTAGAAACCGCAGAACTCCAGAAAATTCTTGATAAAGAAGTGGCCGATAATCTATCGGAATTGGATCGCCAGCTTGCGGCCAATAAACGCGAAGCGATACGGGTCTTCGGGGAAGAGGCCGTTACAAATGAAACGGCTTTGAAAGAGCAAAAAACCCTCAACATCGAGGAGCTATCCGCCCTTCAAGACGCGGCCCTGGTTGAAGGCGCTGAAAAGCATATGGAGCTGATCGCCGAGATTTTGGATTCTCAAAAATCGCAGCAAGACGATTTGAACAAGTTCACGTCTTCGGGAATGCAGAAAGTTGGCGAAGATTTCTCCGGCGCAATGTCGGATGCCCTTGGCGCTGTGCAATTGGACGTGATTGCAGCCTGGGGATACGCTGCGATGGGAGCCATTGACCTCTCGAATTTGATGAATCCGCTGTTGGCAAAGTCCGAGCAATTTAAACGAAACATGCAGGAATCAATGCAGCCAGCGGCGGGATGGTGGGGCGCGGGCGAATTTTTCCCCGGACAAGCCGAGCCTACAGTCCCGATGTTTGGCGGGCAAATACCAGGGGAAAGTGCGTTCCATAAGGGCGGCATGATTACCGCTCATTCGGGCTTGTTCCTTCGCCAAGACGAAGTAGCGATCCGGGCGCAACGCGGCGAGGGCGTGTTATCCCGACGCGGCATGGCAGCTTTGGGCGGCGAATCCGCGTTGAATGCTTTGAACGCTCCGGGCGGCGCAGTTCGCAATGAAATCAATGTCAGCGGCATCACTGTGATCGCTGGCCCCGGACAATCTCCGGGACAGATAGCGGATGCCGTTTTTGAAAAGTTGATGGATGAAACGCGGCGCGGTATCAAAAAATTGAATTACCGAGGCATCGAAGATACGCCACCGTCTTGGCCTGCTTAACGGAGGTTTGAATGCCTGCCACAAACGAACAAAACAAGCCCGGCGATTACGTCCGCGCAACGACGTGTACGGCTATGATGGAGCCGTTAAAGGAAAGCATCCGAGATATGCGTGCCGACATTCGCCGCGTCCATGAACGGATAAACAAGTTGATCATGGCCGTCACAGGCACAGGCTTGGCCGTTGCGGGCGGGACGGCGGTGCTGTTGCTCAAGGGCTGCGGGGGCGGGTAATGGCTTACGAGAACGCGCTAATCGCTCATGGCTACGGGAGTCAATCCGGGACGGACAGTGACTTCACAAGCGATGCCCTGGACGATACGGAACTCACTGCCTATGATGAAGACGCGGATTTTCCCGTTGCTAATATCCAGCAGTATGACCCCGGAGAACCCTGGCGATCACCGGCAACACCGCCGACCGCAAATATCGGTGATCGGGCATTTAACGCCGGAACCGGCTTGTGGGATTATTCTACATGGATTAAGTTTGACTTGGGCGTAGAGCGAGAAATCAAGTTATTTGCCTTGCTGAATCACAATATCCATGAAATGAGGCTGGCGCTTCATGCCGTCATTCCTGGCATTGAGGACTTCGGCGTTTATCTCGAAGCCGACGTTGCCGACGGTACATGGACTCCGCCGCCGTGGAGCGCGAATTTAACAGGATTATTCGATTTGGATTGGCCGGGATACCGTACCAAGCTGGACATCGTTCATCGCCCGGAAGCAAGCTACAAATGGTGGCGGTTCGTAATCAAGTGGTCGGCGGTTGGCGCCTGGGACCCACCTGACGATGCGTATTGGTCCATTGGCCGGATGTTTTTGGCCGGTGATGTCTGGCAGCCGTCATACAACTTTCAAGCGGGATGGGCGACCCGTTTGCACGATCCTTCCATCGTGTCCTACACCGCAGGCCAGGCGCGGCGCGTTACGGAACTCGCTCAATTCCGTTCCCTGTCCCTCCCGTTCAGCAACATGACCGAGACGGACTGGCAATCCCTCCAATGGATATTTTCGCATCAAGGAACGAAGCATCCGATTTTCATTTCACCGGAACCTCATTTGATAAAGACAGGTGAGAATGCGCCGCTTGTAACGGACTTCGACCGCGAGGCTTTTTACGGATACTTGGATGAGACGTTTACCGTTGCCCGGAGCCGTGCTAACTCATTCGGATTTTTGACTGTGAACGCCACGGAAGTTAGAGGCTGATCGTGGCCGCGCCTGATACCAACCGCCTCCCGTATAACGTCTTGCTCTACGGTGTGCATCCCGATCATTTGCCCGGCGGCGCCGATCCCTGGGGCGTGTTTAAGTGCTCGCTCGCAACGCATGGCTCATATCCTGTGCATGGAGCGGATGACAGCGCCCTCGACGGCACATACGAAAACAAAATGTCGGAATGTACGCACAGCAATCAGTGGGGATCAACGACTTCGCCGAACATGATCGCCGGGAGATTAAACGTGCGCCTGACGTGGGAAGTTACCGAGCCGTGGATTGATGATTACAGTCACGACAAGCTTCCAAGCCTGATAATCATTGGCTACAATTTCCTGGTTGGTTTTGAGTTCCAGGTTTTTTTCGTTGATGAATCCGATCCTTTACCGCTGGCAACCGGCGTCGGAGCAAATCTGATCTTTAAAAGCACCGTGACGCCGGGCGACGTGGATATTTCGCTTGCGCCGGAAGGCAGTGTCTCTAATCTCACAATGCGTTTGGGCGACCGGATTGAATTTGATAGAGAAGCGCTTGTTCTACGTCAAAGATATTGCACTTACGAAGCGGCGTCCCGATGGGAAGGGAAATTAAAACCCGCGCTTTTCGGGCAATGGAATCCGTTTGAAAACTGGGACTGGGATGTCGATGGTGAGGATGATCAAACCGACCAATGGATTGAGGCCCCGATCGTGCGCCGAGCAGCCGCCGATCCTTGTCGCTTGGCGGGCGCGCCTGAAGAGTGTGTACTCGCCGATATGGGCGCGCGCTCGGACGATTGCCCGGATTCCCGTCGCGCGGTCGTGACATGGGCCGACGACGGCGGATTCAAAAAAGCCGTGGATGAATGGCGGCGCGGAACCACAGGCGGATGGTCGAAGCCGATGTCGGACATATGGGCTGATCCGTCGGGTGAAATTATCCGCGATCTTTTTCATGCGACAAAGCCCTTGGCCGCGTGGGAAAATTCCGTCGCTGACAGGTGCGGGCGAATCGGCAAATACTCGGCGATTGCGATGGATTCAAACGGATTCCTTCATGTTTCAGCATGGTGTGAAGTGCGAGAAATGTTGATCTATAATACCAATGCCTCCGGCGAATGGAAAGAAGAGGTTCCTGATCCAGAAACGGGACGCGGAAAATGGACTTCCATCGCCGTGGATTCTGACGACAACGTGCATATCTCTTACCAGGATTATGTCAACGATCCTGTTTTTAAATTGCGATATGCGACCAATTCAAGCGGTTCATGGGTTGTATTGGGAATTGATACTACTGCGATTGGCAATGCGACTTCGATGGCCTATTCGTCTATCGCCGTTGGTTCCGATGATAAAGTCCATATCGCTTATCGTGGTACAATTATTCTAAGATACGCCACTAATGCAAGCGGGGCATGGGTTGCAGAGACAGCAGACCCAGTAGGTACTTCCAATTCCTCTCTTGCGCTTGATTCTGACGATGACGCCCATATCAGTTATATTGATATCGCTACTTCCAATTTAATGTATGCTACTAACGCAACCGGAGCATGGGTAATCAATTTTGTTACTTTACGCGCCGGGGTCGAACCGCAGACATCTATCGGGCTTAATTCCGACGGGGTTGTATATATTAGCTTCCATGATCTTTTTGCTGGCGATAGGCTTATGTGGGTTATAACTAATATTACTGGTCTTTGGGTATCTAGCCAGGTAGAGCATACTGTCGGAAATGATGTCGGAAAATATTCATCCCTTGCTATTGCCTCAGACAATACGCTTAGAATCAGTTACTATAATGAAACGACAAAGAATCTCCGATACGCAAGCAATGCTGGTGGCCCTTGGGTTTGCGAGGACGCTGACGATGATACCGACGTTGGCGCATACGGCATGGATCGCTCCCTTTTCCTTTCATCGCTGGACATTCCGCATATCTCGTATTATGCCTACGAATCTACAACCGGAGCATATCGCTGGCTGCATTTAATCATCGACACGCCGCCTGATCCGTGGGAACAGTATCATATCGCTTACCTCAAACAGCCGTTTGGATTCACGGTTTTCGGAACCGGGCCGGATGCAGCTACGGCAAAACACCCGGTGGCTATTATATTACTTTTGTTGAAAGATTCGCAAATCGGTTTAGGCATCGGGACAGATGCAGCAGGAGAGCATATCGACGCGGATAGTTTCACTGCTGTTACTCTGTCCCTTGGCGTCACCGTCGTTGCCCGGCGATGGATTGATACCTCAATGTCGGTCTTAGATGTTATCGCGGAAATCTGCTACGAGTATAACTTGAAACTCATTGTCGAAGCGGGAATATACAAGTTGATTTATGTAAACTGGACGACGACACCGCCGCCGGTTACGATTCAAGCCGGGCAAATAAAGTCGTTTCGTCTGCGAAGCGACGTGGACCGGATGACGATGGGTAAACTCCAGATCGGTTATCGTTTCAATCCGGTTGAAAATCGGTATTTCAAGACCTATACAGCGGATTCCGGCTGGGATTCCGGCGCGGCTCCGACGTTGATTCGGAGCAAATGGATTTATGAAGAAACGACAGTGAAACTTATCGCAGATCGGATCGACGCTTTAAGAAACGGCGTGATCCAAGATTATGAAATGGTGTGCGATGCCTCCATGCTCGGATACCAAGTTGGAGACCGGCTCGGCTTCGCAGGCGATACGACGGTGTTTCAAATTTGCGGATATGAAAAGGATTACACGACAGGGCGATGCGAACTGACTTTAAAGGCGCTCAATTCGTGGAGCGCTTGAAACGCCCTGTACGCCCTCCGAACTCCCACTCTTCCCCCTTATACCTTTTACCTTTCCAAAGCAATCCTAGGGCATCCAACGGCCTTTCAGCGCCGGATTAGCGGGAGCGCGGCGATCCCGGTATCCCGCGCCTGAAATCCGCCGCCCGCTTTCCCGTCCATCCCGATGCCGTTTTTCCGGCGAATGTCACTGAAATATCGCTCTGGAAATCCAAACTATTTTCAGGCTGTCGTGTAAGCACTTGATTTTAAAGGTAAATAAATTTTGAAAATATCAAAGATTTTTCTTGACATACCTTTTCAAATATGGCAAGATCAAAATTATGGAAGGCAAAAATCAAATTCGATCAGCCTGCGGTCTGATAGGGCCGGGTCGAAGTAGCGGGGCTGAAAAAATGCCAAATGCCGTGGAAAGTCAAGGTTGCCATACGAGGGAAGCGCGGGCGCGTCTATCAATACGTCCGATGCTTCGGCCCTCTGGAGTAGTTAGGCTGGAAGCGGACAGGCGCAGGGGTGGGGAATCCTGCCAGGCTGATCGAAAAACAGCGAAGATGATACGCGAGGAACTTCTGGAACTGCACGCGGAATTTTTCTAACCGAAAGGACGGTGAAACATGGAATTCATTCAATTAAGCGACAAGAGATTCAGGCCAGGAGACAAGTTCGTCTTTTGCTTTACCGACGGGGTCTCGGAGCCGATGACTTATGACATGAATATGCGGGAGTCTGTTGGGTTTATAAACCCAAACAGCGAGTGGGTACGCAATGATAAGCCCGACATAACCACGGTGTTACCTGTATATCCGGTCCAACGAGATGGTAAAGAACTCTACCGACTTTGACCCCCGCGCCTTGACTCCACCGGGGGCTTGGCGGGCGGATCAACGCCTGATGAAAGGATGGAGCGATGAAAACAGTTATGAAAGTGCTAATCGAAGTCGTAGCATCCTTGGAAGATGCCCTTATAATCTTACAAAAAAACGAAGAGCGGATGCTGGACGACGACAAACCCGAAGCGGCGGCGACGATAGGGAAATTTATCGAAGAACTCGCTACGATTCAGACCGAAATCGGGAAGGTGCGCAAGGCGATAGAAACGCTTTGAAGGGAGGCATGATGAAATCATTTGAATCCCAGATCGTAGACGGAAAACTCTACGACTCGGAGAAATCGACGCTTCTTGTGACGCTCAGTGAGTGGGGATGTCAGATGCGTTGTCTTTATCGCACGCAAAAGGGGGCCTATTATCTAGCCTATCGCTCGGTTATGGCCGACGAAACCCTAACTTCCGTCACGACAGAAGCGGCAAAAGAGGTGGTCGCTCTTCATTGCTCCGTCGATACTTACCGGGAGATATTCGGCGAGCCGGAGGAGGCATGAAGCCGCTCAAAAAAAGGACTTTGTGGACCGTCGTGGCCCTTCGAGCCTGCAAGCTGATTGACACGACGGGCGATTTCTACATTTTTGAGGCCGTCGCCCACGACGGCGGGACATTCGATTACAAGGTAAGGAAAAAACCTTGACATTATCAAAAATTTATTCTATGATCCCGGATCGGAGGTAAAAATGAAATTAACAACCCGACAATTAGCGGAAATTCTCGACGTTCCAATCCGCAATATGCCATATCGCCGGGACCATAAAAGCGTCCCGCCGGGAAAGCAGGAAATGGCCGACGGTATCGCCTGTTGGTTCTATGCTGCCCCGGCGGTACGGGCTTGGATCGTCGTAGAAAAGAACAAGGCCGTGAAAAAAGCCGATGAGTGCCTTGCGCGGCTGGACAAACTCATCGAGGAGGGCGAGAAATGACTGTCCTAAGAGCATTTCGAAAAACGGTTTACCCGAAGAGCGACGCGAGCATGGGCGGTCCAGCGGTGGACCCGCCGGAGCGATTGGACCCGCGTTTGCCGAAACATCCGACGGACGCAGAGCATGGACAGCTTCAAGACCTGGATGATGAACTGAATCAGCTTTTAAAATCTACCTTCAAAGAGCCTCACGAGATAACCCTGGCCGAAACTTACGAACAATTTGAACTCCAGACGCGCATTTTCCGAGCGATGCTCTACGCAGACGCCTTTGATTGGCCGGAATTTGTCGAACAAGTTCAGGAGCGAGCGGGAGACTTGAGCCTGGGAAGGCTTGAGATATTCGTTAAGCGCATCAAAGACGGCGTGATGTAACGACCGATTAACACCCGGCATTAACCGGGAAAGGGAGGGCGACCATGGAAGCAACGGACAGAGCGAGTGAGATATTCCAGCCTCAAAAAGCGGGGGAAATGATAGAACAGGATAAGTTGAAACTGCTTATCTATGGGAAAACTGGCAGCGGCAAAACCACGGCTTGCGCGAAACTTCCGAAGCCGATCATCCTTTTAACAGAGATCAACGGCTTGGCGTCAATTCGTCGGGCGAATCCCGATGCCGACGTTATGATGATCAAGTCGTGGACCGAATTCAAATACACGCTTGTCGCCCTGGAAAATCAGTTGGCCCAAGGGAACTGCCCTTATGAATCTATCGTCTTGGATTCGCTGACGAACTTGCAGGAAATGATAATCGAGGAAGTCAAGGTCGAAACTGGCAGCGATCACCTGGAATACAAGGGATGGGGCATGGCGATCAACCGGACGGTAACGGCTGTAAAATCAGTGAATATTCTTGCGCTCCATTCCGCCGTAATCTGCTTGGCCGATGAATACATGGACGGCGATAAACGCTGCATCGCCCCATCGGTCGCGGGCAAGAAATTGCCGGGGCAACTCGGAAATTATTTTTCGCTGGTCTTTTACCAGTACGTCCGGGTAAAGGATGAAAAGTCGGTTTTCCTCGTAGCAACATCGGCACCCGAAACTCATACAACCAAGGGACATCCGAACCTGAATCAAAGGGAGTTCCCGGACTTCCACCGCCTTTTTCAGTTGACCCAAAGGCCTGTTGCGCCCGGTGCGATTACCGGGTTCAATGGCACGCGATACGCAGACGAAAAACTCACTCAAAAAGAGGAGACTGCCGATGCCAAGAATTAATCTTTCCGACGTTCCCGATACCGGTTTTGACCCGATCCCGCCCGGCGACTACACCGTGGAAATGCTCACCTTCGAGCGCAAAACTTCCAAGAGCGGGAATCCATATTTGAACTGCGAATACGTTGTTTTGACAGGCGAATACGCGGGCCGGAAATTGTTCGATATGATTTCCCTGACAGAAGCCGCCGCGTGGAAAATCAAGGCATGGTGCAAGGCCGCTGACTGGCCAAGGAATTTAATCATCGACACGGATAACGACGTTCAACTCCGACAGATATTCCTTGGCATCGAAATCCTGGTACGGGTAAAGACCGAGAAGCAAGAGGGCTACGATCCCAGAGCGAGAATTGATCGATTCCTTCCGCCTAAGGAAAAACAAGAGCCGAAAACGGCACCATCGCCGGACATGGAAAAGCCGCCCGTTGATGATGACGACGAAATTCTCTTTTGAGGTAAGCCATGCTGCTTTTAGCAATTGACGCCGCTGTGAAAAACGTCGGGATCATGGGAGCGCGGATCGAAAAGCCTGGTGGTCCGTTGGAAAGTATCGCCTTTATGACGACGCCGCTTGTGCGTTTCGGGATAATGGCGAAGACACTCAAAGAGCAATGGCCTGGCGAAAAGCTCCACGTCATCATCGAGCGTTCCGCCTCCACGATCCCGCGTTTCAGGGTTGCGAGAGCGGCTGCAAGGGCCTGCGAGGACGAAATCAAGCGCGTATGGAAGGCCAAGGAGCGGAAGATTTACGTCGTCACGCCCTCGGAGTGGCAAAACGCGGTGCTAAAAGGAATACAGATTGAGGATCCAAAATTGAAGGCGCTTTACATGGCGCGGGATGTTCTGGGTTACCACGTGGCCGACCACCATCAAGCCGACGCCGCCTGTTTGATGCACTATCTGACGACAACGCTTTTGAGGGAGGGAACATGATGTCGTTGAGCGAACCAATGACCGATGAGGAGCTTGCCGCAATCGAAGCGCGAGCGGATACTGAGACGGACTTCGGTGCCTTCATCGCTCACGCCCGCATCGATGTTGAGCTTCTGCTACAAGAAATCCGCGCCCTGAAAAACCACGTGGCGAACCTTGAATTGAGCTTGAAGCACGCAAGGGAGGGATGACAAAATGCAATGGATTATAGGCGAAGAGGCGCTTGATACGATGCAGGAAAGGGCAAAGGAACTTGCTCTTATCGGGTACGATTTCGAGTTGCTCGTTGCCACAGTAGTCGGTTTGCAAAAAGGATTCCGCGCCCTCCAAAAGGAAAACGACGCCCTGCAAAAATACATCCTTTGTCTTCAAGCCGGTTGGCGGATAACGCGGGCAGAGTTTGAGGCGCAGGAAGCGGAAAAAATAATCGAGAAGCCGGGAAAAAGGGCTTGACATAGGCATAGAAAGGGCATAAGGTGGACTTATGATAAGACGTAGCACGCGAATTTACCTCGATCCTTACTTATGGGCTTGGCTTAAAAAGGAATCCGAACGCCGGTATTGCTCCATAAGCCAGCTTGTCCGGGACTTGATCGTAGCTGAAATAGAGCGGCGGAAAAAGCCGGGGCCGAAAAAGGAAAGCTGAATGGACTCGATCAAGGAGTTTGTCAAAGTGAGTCTTCGTTTACCAGAGCACGCCAAAATCGACGACCTTTCCGTGATCCTGGGAATGAAGCCCTTGGAAGTATGGCCGCGCCTTGTCCTGCTTTGGATATGGGCTTTCCGAAACGCGCCCGACGGCGACATTACTTCCCTCTTCCAAGCTGGCCTTGAAACCGGCAAAACGGGCAGGATTTTAGAGCTTCCGAAAGAGGACGCGGAAATATATTTGAATGGCTTGGTCACAGTTGGATTCGCCGATGAGAAAGACGCCATTTTCATCCTTCACGATTGGCACGACGGGAGCGGTGATTACCTATCAGCGTTAGAAAAGCGTAGAACGCAAGGTAGAATCCGCGCAAAGCGAGCTTATGACAAGAAAACAACCAAGGAAATACCGGAAGGAAATCATGCAGATACAGAACCTAACGCAAACCTAACGCGCGAGAACGGCGTAGACGGAACCGTGTCTAACGCAGACCTAACGCAAATCTCTTCGCGCGGAACTGGAACTGGAAGTATAACTGGAAGTATAACCATGAAGGACGGTAGGACCGTCCCTGCGATTCCCTATGCGGAAATCGCGGCCTTGTGGAACTCAATTTGCGTTCCTGCTTTACCGGCAATCCAGGGCATGAAGGATGCTCGAAAACGGATGGTGAAATCCCGGTGGTTTGAAGCCAAGGAGCGGCAAAACCTGATATGGTGGGAGACATATTTCAGAGCCATTGTCGCCTCTGACTTTCTGGCCGGGCGTGAAACCAAGTTCCGCGCATCCTTCGATTGGATTCTAAAACCCTCAAGCATGACGAAAATCCTTGAAGGCAATTACACCAATCGCGCCGCTCCTGGACAGGCCGACCTTTATCAGAACCTCCCGGTGATACCCGATGAGCCTGTCAGACAATCAGGCGAAAGCGATGACGCCTTTGACGCACGCATGGTCGATTTCAAAAAAGAGTGCGAGGTATTTGACGCGAAATATCCGGGCGAAAGGGAGCGCTACGAAAAACAATGGAAAAAGGAGTTTGCCGATGCGTGAAAACGATCCTCGGCATATCGGGAATATCGTCCGGGACGTGGTGAAAAACGATATGTGGACACAACACTCATATCCGAAAAAGGCGCCGGAGCGCCGATGCGATAAACACAACGTCGATTTAAAGCCGGATTTTTGGGACACGCGCTTTTCATGGTGGACGCCGAAATTCTGTCCTCAGTGCGAGGAGGAACGCACCGCGCCCAAGAAAGGCGCCAAGGAATTGCAGCGCGAACGGCGCGAAGCCGCCTTGCTTTCAGCCTTCAAGCATTCCGGGATCGGTGAAGAGTTTTACAAAAAGCGGTTCAAGGATTTCGATAGCCAGGGCGCAGGACGTAATAATGCCCTCAAAGCCGTCCGGGAATTCGGAGCAAAAGTCTTCCACGGAAATTGGAAGGACAAAAAGCTGTGGCTTTTATTGCACGGCACAACCGGCACAGGCAAAACCCACCTTTTAGCCGCGACGATGCGAGCGCTTTTCCACTCTGGAAAACGATGCGCTTATTACGAGGGCGGGACGCTGATCCGCGCGATCAAAGACCGCGCCTACGGCTCCGGGAAATCCGACACAATGGATGAATTTACGCAGCGATCCATCGGCGGGATTATCGAGAACATGGTGGGCAAGAACCACCTGGTTCTGATCGACGATTACGGCATCAAGCCCACGGCCACGGCCTACGATCAAGAGGTCATGTACGAACTTTTCAACACCTTGCACAAGCTCCAGCTTCCCGTCTTGATTTCATCCAACAAGCCTTTTACGAGGTGGCCGGTGGATGACCGCGTAAAGTCCAGGATCAAGGAGCGGACGCGGGAAGTCGAGATGCGATGGCTTGATTACCGGCAAAAAGAATTTGATACAACCCGCTCAATTCCGGGCGGGACAAAGGAGGGCGAATAAGATGGCACAGGTTCACGTAATGCACATTCCAGAAAAGATGGATGCCGAAAGGCGAATGAAAATGCAAGGTATTCTTTCACAGGTGGAAGGCTTGGGTCATTATGCCGTGGATACCGAACAAACCTTGTGGATCGGACTCGCCGCCAAACAGGTGGACGCGGTAGCTCAAGCCCTGGGCGACGAGGGTTATTTGATGAACCGTGACTACTGGATCGTCCGGGGCCGGTGGCTCATGGCGAAAGTGAACGTCAAGACGATGGTAATGAAAGAAGACTAAATCGCCGTGTTAACCCTTGCAACTCTTGATACTTACGTAGCTCTCGCCCTGGCCGTCATTCTGGCCGTCGTCGTCATCGTGCTGTTGGCCATGCTCGGAGCGTACATCCTTTTCGTGGTAACCAGGGCGGCGGTGATATGGATTGCGGAGTGGCGGAAAAAGCCGCCGTGGAAAGAGAGTGGATTCATTGATTCAGCGGACCGGAAGGAGGAGGAATGAAACTCGCAATAGACACTCCGTTTTTGGTGATCCAAGACCCGCAGGGCAAAGGGCTATTTTGGTTTAAGGGCGACGATGAAACCGTCGCATGGGACTTGTTTTCAAGCTGGGACAGAAGGCATAAAGTCGTCGATTGGACGGACTGGGACGCTGATGAAGGAAAACGAGGCGCTGAAAAAGGGGTTGGGGAGGACGAGTGAAATAAACTTATCATGTTCTAGCCAATTATTGAGCGTCATTGAAGAAAACGAGGCGCTGAAAAAGGAAAACGAGTGGATAGCTAAAGTGGCAAACAGACACACTAAAACAGCGAAGAAAGAAGAGAAGGAACCCGATGCCTGACCGTTCCCTTGGCTCCCTGACTCCAAAGTTCCGCAAGTGCGTCAACGCCTTCATCCGTTCCCTCGAAGCCGCCGGTATCCCGGTCGCTGATTCGACGCGGGATAAGCGGTTGCAAAAGGCGGAATTCGGCGTGCTCATAACCGAGACGTTCCGTTCCGTTGAACGTCAAAACGAGCTTTACGATCAAGGCGGGGTAACGCGGGTGCGAGGCGGCGGATCGTACCACAACTACGGCTGCGCGGTGGACGTGGCGATTACGCACGGCGATCCCGAAACAGGAGAATGCGTGATCGACTGGACGCCGAGACCTGTTTACGTATTTGCAGTCCACGAACAAGCCACGAAACATGGCCTTTCATGGATTTTCGGTTGGGATGAATTGCACTTTCGGCCCGCCGGTAAGCTCCTCGCTGAATGCCGCGCCGAATACGAGAAGTGGCAGGCGCGGAAAGCATCCAAAACCGAAATGGCAAAGCGATTCAAGACGGCGCGGGTCACGGCAAAAAAAGCATCCGTGCGTTTACGTGAGGCACGGACGGTCCCGGAGGGGGGAAGCAAGTTGAAGCTGAGGCGGCAAAACGTGGAGAAACGGAAGGGAGAAAAGGGATGATACCGTTAGGATCAATTGTGAAAGACAAAATCACTGGATTGGAAGGCACAATAACAGCATATTGCCTGTATCTGAATGGCTGCGAATGCTACGAGGTTACGGCAAAGAAACTGTACGATGGTGGCTTAGTCCCGCCGTTATGGGCGGATGCCCAACAATTGACGGTGAAACCCCTGCCGAAAAAGAGGAAAACGACAGGCAATGGGCGGACTAAACCCAAAGGCGGATCGCAGAATCCGCCACCCGGAATGAGTAGGCCGCCAAGATAAAACGCATCGGTACGCAGAGAAACGGAAGGGAGAACATGATGCCTGACGACGATCCCAAGGCGATTAAATCTGAAATACATCATATGTATTTGGACGATGAAAGAGTGAAGTGTGAAGCCTTGATTGTCTCCTACGATGAAACAAAGAACGTGTGGGTCTGCCCTGTTTGTAAAAGGCATTTTCCTTGTGCATATCGGGTGAAAAATCGCGGGGCTAAATGTTTCAATAGCCACAAGGTTTACGGAACAAAACAGCTTATGGCTTTACATGCTTGGAGTAATTTCAGGAAGCATGCGGGGGCATGTAAACGGAAGGGAGGCACGGCATGAGGCTTACGAAGGCAATGAAGCGAGAAATCGTCGCGGCAATCGAGGCCACGGCGGGGAAAAGCGTG
>SDBU01000878.1_pt1 | contig 43789 bp, 36 predicted proteins | sample 2277071 | NCBI WGS metagenome assembly SDBU01 (sample SAMN10397929, study PRJNA504765) | marine sediment metagenome | isolation source: marine sediment core GS08_GC12, 126 cmbsf | place: Arctic Ocean: Gakkel Ridge, Loki's castle | collected 2008
TGGCCTTTCGAATATGGCTTCGTTGACGTCCTTTCCAACTTTTCTTTTGTCGATATCGAACGCAGCTACCACTTCAATATCATATGGTTTATATCCATTGATGTCCCAGTGCATTAGCCCGATAATATCTTTGCTATTCTTACTTTTATAGTACTCAATACCTTGGAGTAACGAACTTGTACAGTTACCGACACCAACAATCCCGATTTTAATCTTGTCCATACTCTTTTGCTCCTTTCATTTCCTTAATTAACATATTTTTACGCATCAAAATTCCACAAGAAAAGCCCATTTTGCGACTTGATGTTCCAACAAGATGTTGTCACACAAACAGAAACTAGTGAATGTACAGAAAATAGCTTCTCCTGTCAAGGAAGAACTTTCCAAAAACAAGGATTATACGCTTCACGAACTTGCTTTCTAACCGGGCTAAATTCTCCCTTCTACATCCTACCTTCTTACTTCTATCTTCCGCCGCCTGCCCGAAACCGAATCCCTGTAGGCTGTAGACAGGGACCCAAAATAAGATGTCATTCTGAGCGCAGCGAAGAATCTCCGATAATTAATCAATAATCATTTATCCTTAATCATTTATATGGCGTGGATCCAGCTATTTATGTGCTTATAAAGCACTTTTTGCTCTTTGATTTTTAATTTCCCTTCCCGTTCCCCTGTTCCCCTGATATCCACTTCCTGTTTACCTGATTACCTGATAAACTTTTTTTCTTTCCCTTTTCATTTCTTTTATGTTATTCTCTCCCCATATAGGCTTGATTGACAACTGGGATTTTCTCTTGAAATAATGCCGGCTTTGCCGGCCTCGTCTGGCGATTCACGCTTCACGAGATACGAGATGCGATTTTTTAATATCAACATTTACACAACCAGGAACGGCTATAAAGTGAGTAAAAAAGGATTGTTTGGCTGTAATTGCGGATTTTGTCCAAAATGAGTATAATTACTCGAATCGTACATAAACGGTTGTCGATAATAATTAGAGGGACTATGAATTGGAGTTGCATTTTGTGTATGAGAATGAGAGAGGTTGATACTGAGAAGGTGCTGAACATTAGGAAAATAAGGCTATAAGAATGGGAATAGGTAAATATATAACAGAAGATGTTCTTGTAGAGGATTTTTGCTCCATTCTCGAGTCTGAAAATAGTCCGTGGGGTTCACTTGAATTTATTAGGGAGTTCCCTTACGGCCGAGGAAGAACAGACGTGGTTGCAGTGGACATTGAGGGGCGTGTATTGGCGTTCGAAGCGAAACTAGAGAGATGGACGGACGCAATGCATCAGGCATACAGGAATACATGTTTTGCACACCTTTCTTATGTAGTTCTCCCAGAATCAACCATTAATCGTGCACAGCGATATGTTTGGGAGTTTACTCGTCGCTGTGTTGGCATGTGCTACGTTAAGGATTCCGCTGTCGTAGTGTCTTTACCGGCAGCGTGGCAAAAGCCAATCCAGCCGTGGCTTTCGCGTACAGCGGCTTCAAAGGTTTGGGAGAGTAATGGGGATGGGTTCTAAAACCGACCTTCCGCAGGTAGCTCAGTCGATCTGTGATACGAAGGGCTTCTCTTTTGGAGGTTTCGTGGGCGGAGGATCATTCAAGAAGGTGTTCCGCGTCGAAGGCAATGATAAGATCGAATATGCTTTGAAGATAGTTAAGGGTCCTATCAGTACTCAGAGAACAGACCGTGAAATCTCAGCGATGCAGAGATGCAATCATCCTAACATTGCGAAGTTATTTGGAACGGGAACGTATGAATTCAAAGGGCGTAAGTATGATTTTACTTTGGAAGAGTTTCTTCCTGGTGGAACACTAACTGAACGAATCCAACGTGACGGATTGTTAGACAATGAACAGCTACTGGAACTGGGTACTCCATTAATCAATGCGATAGGACACATATCAGATCTAGGACTTGTACATAGGGATATAAAGCCAGACAACGTTATGTTTCGTCAAAACGGGACAACTCCTGTGTTGGTCGATTTCAACTTAGTAAGGGATCTGTCCGATGTATCACTGACACAGAGTTGGATTAATCAGGGTCCGGGCACGCCGTACTTTGCGGCACCAGAGCAATTAAACAACCAGAAGAAGCTTATAGATTGGCGAACGGACCAGTTCTCTCTTGGAGTGACGTTGAGCTATGTTCGTTTCGGAATCCACCCTTATCAACATCCCGATGAATCGAATTTATCGCATAAGACTGTCGAGAGAGTTGCAAAACGGGGGTATCGAAGCGATGATATACTTGAAAAGTTCCAAAGAGCAGGTCTTCTTTGCTTAAAAAGAATGACTAGCGTTTGGCCAGTTGAGCGTTTTCGGCGACCGCTAGATCTTGTGAAAAATTGGCTGGATAAAGGAGATATGTAATGGCTGTATATCATCAAATGGGACATGATTCACAAAATCTACTGTTGGAGGATAACTTGAAATTCTATAGAGGTGCCCTGCTAAGCCCTGTAAATTACAAAGAAGAAAAGGTCAAAGCTCAAATAGACCAGCACGGAAGTGACAATTTTGAAATGATATTCGATCCTCAACTGTACTATCCACTTTCTGAACGTGGGGAGCTTCCACAGTGGTTATACTTTCCTGCGGACGTGGATACTGCTGACCAGAGTTCGTTAGCTTGGTGGAAGATCCTGCTCACGGATATAGTTGAATGTGTAAAGCGGTTAAAGCCTCATGCGATATGTTCACCTGCGGTTGTTCCTCGGATATATTCTGACGACTATTATGTGTTGAACAGGGAGATTGCTGATGATTTAAAAGATCGACTTTCAAAAGAGGGTGTTGATGTGCTTCACAGTGTCCTTGTAAGTATGCGAGAGATATCAGAAGCGGATAGGGCAGCCGAAATAGCATCCATTGTTACTAGAGGTAACGCGGATAGGCTTTTTCTAGTGTTTGTGTCAGAGGTTGAGCCGCGGCGGGAGTTGCATGAAACCGAGGATTTGAAGGGTGCTATGCGTATGATAAGGTATCTCGAGAATTCTGAAGCCCGTGTTCTCGTGGGATTCACATCGTCCGATGTTTTGTTATGGAAAGTTGCTGGAGCCACAGATTGTGCCAGTGGCAAATTCTTTAATGTTCGGAGGTTTACACCATCAAGATGGAGCATGCCAGAGGAGGGTGGAGGTCAGTTACCTTATTGGTTTGAAGAGTCGGTAATGTCCTATATACGAGAGTCAGACTTGGTACGTGTGCGGAAGGCTGGATTACTTTCAGAAGCAAGCGAGTGTAATCCCTACGGGGAAGAAATTTTACGACAAATGGATTCAGAACCAGAAAAAGCATGGCTTGGCCTTAGCTGGCGGCAGTATATGTACTGGTTTGGTGATTTTGAAAAGCGGTTTGATGAAGGTTCAATCAATACGGACGTGTTATTGAAAAACGCCGAAAAGGTTTGGAGCCATCTTGAGGAGAAGAATATCTTGATGGAGGAGCGGCAGAACGATGGTAGTTGGTTGCGCTCTTGGAGACGGGCTGTTATCGAAGCATTCAATAATTCAGAGTGATAAGGGCCAGAAGCGTGAACAAACAAGTAAATTTGTGGATTTGATTTGATAGCACAATATGGAAAAGAATAACAAAGATCGAGAAGATGAGCATGATGATGAGTTGTTCTCCAGTGATGTTGACTGGTGGCACAACGCGTGCCTTAACCCTTTTCGCTCGGATTGGTACGTATATATTGAGGGCTATAAGCGGGCTGCAAAAGTGCTTGTTGAACAGGTAAAAAAGAACCGTAGTGATCTGGACGTCTTAGTATACCCGATCGTTTTTCTGTATCGGCAATATATGGAGTTGCTGCTTAAAAGTATCATCAGCGACGGAAGGAAACTTCTCGATCAAACTGGGGATTTCCCCAAACATCACATGTTGGACAAACTATGGGTTGAGGCAAGAAGGATTTTGGAGGAGGTATCTAAGGTTGATCCAATGGTGAATCTTGATAAGATACAAGAGTATATCAATCAGTTCTGTGGGAAGGATCCCTTTGGTAGTGCCTTTCGGTATCCGACGGACGTGAAAGGGAAAAAGTCACTTCCTGGATTGATGCACATTAACATAAGGAAGTTTTCAGAGATCGTGGAGAAAGCGGCATTTCTGATTGAAGGTGTAAGCATGGGAATCGATGAGCATTTGGCTTTTAAGATGGAAATGGAATCAGAATACTGACATGGGTACTATTAAGGAAGCTCCTAACCGCAAGAATGAGGGCTAAACGGTTAGGAACGGTGTGACGGTTGTATGGTGAGACAGTAATGGGGAATTGAGAATTTAAAATCTATAATTGGTGGCCAAAAAAAGCACTTTTTTTTCATTTTTTCCTTTACAATTGTTAGATATTCTGTTAAAATAGCTGTATGTATGCCAGCAGGCAAACGTAAACCGCCAGTAGCTTGCCCCTACCTAATTGGGGGGGCGAAGGTTTTTGCGGAGAACCGCAAGTTTTTGTATCAGCAGCGAGTCCCTGCACGCCTTAGGCAGGGAACCAGTTTTAACAACTAAAAAAGCATTATTTTGCATCATAAAAGGCAAATTTTTAAACATTTTGGTGTATTAATGACAAATAAACACTTATTTAGCCGGCTACAAATAAAAGTCCGCCCAAAGGGCCTCCACAGTTTTGCATTTTACATTTCAATCTTTGATTTCTCCCTCCAGCCCCTAATCCCTCGCCCCCAATCCCTAATCCCTCGCCCCCAATCCCTAATCCCTAACCCCTCGCCCCTGCCCCCTAATGTCATTGTGCACAAATACTTACGTGCTGAAAAGTTGCTTTACAACTGTAGAGAAACATTTACAGATGTAGTGAGCGCTTTACAAATCAAACTTTTTATGCAAAACAAAGCCAATTTCCGAAAAAGTCAAATGAACGTAAATAAGGTATTAACAAGGGATTACGAACGATTGGACACTTGGTGGAGCGGGAAAACAAAGCCAATTCAAAGCCAATTAAAGCCAATTCAAAGCCAATTAAAGCCAATAAAATGCCAAAACAAACCCAATTTCACACCAATTTGGGCCGGTTGAAGCTGGAATCAACTTCGCAGATGATAAAATCTTTTCTTAATATTGTTGGGCCTCCTTGTGTTATTGTCGGAAAAACGGGATTTCAGCAGAAAGCAACTCCACAGAAAACAACTCCACAAAAAAGAAAAAGTCCGCTTAATCACCAATCCAAATACCATCTTGCCAAATCAACAGGGGCGATTCGTGAGAATCGCCCCTGTATCTTTTCGCTCTCCACTCTTTCCTGCACCCAATATAATATACGAATATTACTCCCCGAGATGCCGTATAACGCCGTATTGCATCGCACGTTATGCGTAATTTCGGTCGTTAATGATGGTAGCTATTACATTTCGACAGGCTCAAGCACTCTCTCTGCACCGTATTCTCTTTCGCCGTCGGCCTGTTCGCCAGGTCTGAAAGGCAGCGGCTCGGCAAACTGAACAACAACACGGCGCAAGAAGTTATTTACCTCATCGACCCGTGAAATATGACCTGAGCGAGTAAAATTTGCCAAATCGAAGGAATCTTCCGGGCCAAAGCGAGGTACACTAAAGCGAGTGGTTATATGCTGGCCGAGGCTGGGACAACTGCCGTCGTCGTGGCAGGTAAATGCCGCACCCCTGCTGGAAATATCAACCATCTGACCCTGTGAAAGAGCTTCGTTAAAGTCCTCAGCGAACCAGATGGGCCAATAATAACGCAGTCTTTGCTCTGTTCTTCGCTCGGTTGTTTCACCCATTATAAATCCCCTTAAACCTGAATAACCATTTGCTTCTGTGCTGTCCAAATCGACAGATTTAAGGGGCTACTTTACGAGCCAACGCCGAAGAAATCACCGCTGATTAAGTTGGTAAGGCAGATTTGTCCTGTTTTTGCCTTAGAGCGATAAAATGGCACAAGCAGGTTTTCTGTAACTTTCTTGCCTTTTTTAATTTCTCGACAAGGATATTCCTATAACTAAACACTGGTATAGATTAAAAACTGCAAAAAACCATTTTTATTTAGATTAAAATAGGTGGTTCGAGTGTATTACAGGTGACGAATGTTCGTTAAAGATAAAGCGTACGGAATATAGATGATCGAAGACAAACTGCTTTTATGGAAATTTAAGAGCGGCAGTAATGATGCTCTCTGCCGAATCTATGAGAAATACAAAGATAATCTGCTCAGGTTGGCTTCTGCTCTTTTGAACGACAGAACCACTGCCGAAGACATTGTGCACGATTGTTTCGTTGCTTTCGCACAATCCGCCGAAAAGTTGAAACTCAGCGGTAATCTGAAAAGCTATCTGGCAACCTCTGTTGCCAATCGTGCACGCAACTGGAATCGTTCTAAACAACGGCAGAAAACAACAAATCCGAGTGAAACTGAATCTGCCATCTCAAATACAAAGAGACCGGAACAATGGATTATTGAAAACGAGCAATTAAGACAACTGAACAATGCCCTGGCCCAGCTTCCGTATGAGCAGCGAGAAGCAATATCTCTCCGGCTGCAAGGCGGAATGAAATTCAGGGAAATTGCCAGGTCGCAGGATGTCTCAATCAGTACAATCCAGAGCCGATACCGGTATGGATTGGATAAACTGCGGACAATTTTAGATAGTGAGGCCAAATTATGAGACCGGCAGAAAATATAGAAAAGCTAATAAAAAATACAAAAATCGATACCAATTCCAAAGTCGATGAAGCAGTTCTTAATGATACCATCAAGGTATTCGAAAAAGCAAAAAACAAAAAATCGGCGTCTCATCAGCCGAATATCTGGAGAATAATCATGAAAAACAGAATAACAAAATTAGCAACGGCAGCGGCCATAATCGTTGCGGCTTTGATCGGCATACACCTGCTCAGCTCTGTTAGTGGAACAAGTGTTGCATTTGCCGATGTGCTGGAACATATCCAGAGATCCAGTTATGCATTTGATTTAACAGTGGTTACGCAGGAAGAAGCTTCCACAACTGTGCAGGCTATGGTATTGGAGCCGGGCCGAATGCGGCTGGATGCTTCGGGAGGTCTGGGAAAGATTTCCTCGATCATAAATACCACGGAAGGCAAACACCTGATTCTCCTTCACAAACAAAAGGCAGGATTTATGTTCAACGAACCTCCAGATACAGATAAGTACGCCGGGGCGGTAGGGATTATCGCCCTGTGCACGAAACCAGTGGAGAATCTCTGGAATCTCCGGGACGGCACAGAGGAAAAACTGGCCGAAAGAAAGATAGATGGGCAGACTGCCGAGGGATTCAAAATCTTTCAAGAGGACCAAATTTTTCAAAATGACATTACAATCTGGGCACATGCCAAAACAGGAGAGCCTGTTCTGGTCGAGATGATTTCGACACCATTGGAAGATTCTTCGAAGTCGATGACATGGACTATGAACAATTTCGACCTCGAAGTTGAACTGGCCGAATCCATGTTCAGCTTGGTTTTGCCGCCTGGATACACTTTGTCCCATCAGTTGGATTTGGATGAACTGGAAACAGCCGCCGAGTCTTCAGTCGAGGCCAAAAAAATCGAAGAATTGCTGACGCTTTGGTCCCAGGACCAAAAAACCAAAGCTGTAGAAATCCTGCTTGGAATTGACTGGAAAAAAACCATCGAATTTTCCGACAAACCTTACGTTTTCACCATAACAGAAAAAGAATACGTCTCATTAAAACCAAAAGACCAAACGCAGGTCATGAATGAGATTATGTCAACGGCGAGCACGTTTCGAAAAATCGCAAGGCACGTCCAGGCTATGGCACAGACGGCAATATCAGCTAAAGATTATGAAAAAGCTGAGCGATATTTTGAAGCGGTATTGCAACTCGGAAAGTTATTAACCCGTGACGCTGATAACATGCTAATTGTCCGTCTGGTCGGCATTGCTGTTCAAAAACTGGCCTTGAAAGAGATGGTCGGCCTGTACACTAAAACAAACAATCAGGTAAAAGTCGAAGCCGCTGAAAACCAACTCCAGGCACTGAAGACTGAATCAGAGAGAATAAAAAAGAACCTCCAAGGCCAATAGCCAGGCAAATAATACAAGTGTATGAAATCAAACCGGTCCAACGAGGCCGGCCTTTTATGTGCTTTTCGGCCTAAAATCCCCAAAAAAATTGATTTTTCTCGACACATTTTGACCTTGAAGCGCAAACTATAAAGTAAAGGCTGAGCCATCAATGGCCCTGGAGGCTGGTTAAAGTTGTACTTGGATAAGAATACAGAGCGCCAAATAGCAAAGGGTTTGCAGGAAGGCAACCGTCAGGCCTGGCTGCAACTGTACGAGGCGTACGCCAAACCTGTTTGGAAAAATATCGCTCGACTTATGGGCGACCACTCGACGGCAGTGGCTGACGTAGTGCAGGAAACTTTTCTTGCAGCGGCCCGCTCAGCTAAGAATTTTGACTCTGACCGCGGATCGCTCTGGGTGTGGCTGTGGACAATCGCCAATCGTCAGGTTGCTCTGTACTATCGAAAACAAAAATCGAATCCGGTACTAACTCAGGCTAAAAACTGGTGGACTGCCCTGGACGGCGAAAAACTCGGTTGGATTGATGCCAAAGCAGACGCACCGCCGGATATTTTACAATCGCGCCAGTTGGCTACACTCATCAGATGCGCCCTGAGCAAACTACCCGGCGAATACCAAACTTTACTATTAGCCAAGTATGTTGATAGCCGCCCGGCCAACCGCATCGCTGAGCAAATGGATTGCTCCCCGGTGGCCGTGCGGTCGAAGCTGGCCCGGGCAAGGAAAGCCTTCAAAAAGGCTTTCAGGAAAATAGTCCGTTCCGCGCCAGGTGCGCAGGAGGTTTAATTATGAACGAACAAAATGATAAAAAAGTTGATAAACGAATATCGTCGTTTCTGTCCGCCGTAGACAGTAGCGCCATCCCACCCGATAAACAATCCCTCAATAAGCTGCAGGAACAATCAACGGCAGAATTCCTCGCCTCCTCGGCTCACAAAAATGTGAAATTAGAAATATCAAGAACAACCTCTTTATGGAGAATAGTTACGAAAGGCAGAATAACAAAATTAGCCGCCGCAGCGGTGATAATTATTGTGGTAATGGCGGGCTTATACCATTACACCGGATCATTTCATGGGACGACAGCGGCGTTTGCTACATCGGACGTAATCACCGCGATGAAACAAGTCCAATGGACACACGCAACACACAAATTTATAGATGATATTAATAATGTTCCTGTTGACAAGCTCAAATACTGGAACGGCCTCGAATTTTGGCAATCAATAGATCCTTATCGATCCATTTCTATCGGACTAAGTGGTGACATAGAGTTTACTGAGTTAAACTCAGAAAAGGTATACGACCCAAAGAATAACACTATAACCATTACATCTCCTCGTTATCCGGAAAAGGATCCACCTGCAAGCATGCGTGAAATATGGCTTGATTTTTCTGATTTTGAGAAAGACAAGGATGCGAAAGTTGAATATTACGACAGCGTATATGAAGACCGTCCCGCTAAGATTATAAAAGTGGATTACACCAAAGAAAGCGGCTGGCATGAGGAAATTACAGTTATCGTCGATGCCGAAACACACCTCGCCAGGAAAATGATGGTGTATCAAAAAACTACCAACGGTGAAAGCGGAACAATGTTAATATTAATAGATTACCCCCCCACAGGCCCAAAAGACATTTATGAGGCAGGCGCCCCGCACGACGCTGAGGTTAAAGTAATAGACAATCTTGACGAAGGAAAATGAATAAATAAACGTATAATTTAAATATTCTCAAGGCTGGGCTGGTTTGGCCCGGCCTTTTTTGTGCTTTTGTGGATATGCTATTATGATTGACTGGTTATCTCTTTTACAAGCCTGCAAAATTCCCGCCCCCGCTGCTGGAAATTATCGAACATATCGTAGCTTGCGCAGACAGGGCTCAGCAGGACAACATCGCCACTTTCTGCGAGCCGATTCGCCAATTGGACGGCCTCGACAAGAGATTTGACAAACTCAATTCGCGTCTTGTTTTTTGGACAAGCCTTAATTGCATCTGCAATTTTTTCAGCGGTCTGACCGAGCAGGATGGCTGCTTTGACGCTTTCGGCTATTTTTTGGCCGAGTTCGTTAAAGGGTAGGTTCTTGTCATATCCGCCGGCTATAATAATCGTGGGCTGCTCAAAAGCCCCAATCGCGGCAATCGCACTTTCGGGAGTAGTAGCTTTCGAATCGTTGTACCAGGAGATACCATTGATCTTCGCAACCAGCTCAAGCCGATGTGGTAATGCCTTAAACTGCGGCAACGAGTTTTTGAGCTGGCCATCGTCAACGCCAAAATGCCTGGCAACGGCCATAGCAGCAGCGAGATTCGAAAGATTAGCTCGACCGGGCAAGCCGAAACTCTCACGGATTTGCTCACTTATATCGTCGGCCGAAAACGCAATGCAAATCCTGCCTGAATCTTTTTTGTACTTTTCAAACCATTCCGCACTAACCTTGTCTTCGGCATTGAAGATTGATACGGCAGGGCAATTGCTGTCCAGTTTTTGAAATTTGAAGATATTCTCTTTTGCGGCACAATAATCAGCGAATGTACCGTAGCGGTCAAGGTGGTTTGGTGTAAGGTTTGTCAAAAGTGCAACTTGCGGTGCTTTTTGGATTTGCGCTAATTGTTCTATCTGAAAACTTGATAGCTCCAGCACAACCAAATCATCAGGAGCGATTTGATTTAACCTGGTTAGTAATGGCTCGTTGCCGATATTGCCGCCGAGCCACACCTTTTTTTCTCCGGCACTCTTGAGCAAGTGGGCGGTCAGGGCGGCCGTTGTGCTTTTGCCGTTTGCACCTGTTATGCCGATTATATGCGCAGAACAAAGCTGAAAAAATATGTTTATCTGGGACGTAATGAATTTCTTGTGGCGACGGGCGAGTTCGAGAAACTCATTATCGCCGGGCACGGCAGGATTGGCTATGATGATGTCGGCTTGTTCAAAATCTACAGGATTGTGTGAGCCAAGATGGAATTCTATATCAGGAAATTCTTCGAGATTGTTTATCGAATCGCTCAACTGCTCGTGCGAAGCCAAATCCGTTATTATTACTTTCGCACCGCTGCTTGCAGCAAATCTGGTGACATCAACACCGCCCCCAAATCGCCCCAATCCCATAACCAGGACTCTCTTGCCTGCGAAGAATTCTTTGTTCATATCAAGGTCTGCATTGCATTTGCCAAATCCACCTTCGCGTCGATAACTGCCTGCTCGATACATCTTTTCCAGTCGTCGCCGAACTGGTCCTTGTATTTTGGCTTTTCATAGGCATATATAATTGAGCGTGAGGCGTTGATTAAAGCTCCGGTGCCGTCGGGTTTGCAAAACCGGACACAGTCGGCAGCCTCAGCACCCTGGGAGCCGTAGCCCGGGACGAGAAACCATACCTTATCATACTTTTGGCGCAGAGCAGTTGTTACCCGCGGCGCAGTGCCGCCTACTACCATTCCGATGTTACTGTAGCCGTTGCTTCCAATTCGCTCGGCTTTATTGGCAATTCGGCCAACAACTTCGGCAAGTTTTTCGTACATTGCCTGGCCATCAGCGTCGGTAAAATCCTGAATTTCGGCAGCGGAAGGATTGCTGGTGCGAACCAATACGAAGAGACCTTTGCCCTGCTTGTCGGCCATGTCCGCAAAAGGCTCGATACCATCTGTTCCCGTGTATCCGTTGACGGTTATGGCGTCGGGGGCAAGAGTGTCCTCGAGACCGGCGAGTTCCGGATTTTCGAGGTGAGCAGCGGCGTAAAGCTCCGCGGTGTGGCCTATGTCGCCGCGTTTTACATCGCCGATTATTTCCAGGCCCAAATCGTCAGCCTCGGAAATCAACGCATAGTACGTCTCTATGCCTTCCCAGAGATACTTTTCAAAAAAGGCAATATTTATCTTCAGAGCCGGTATCATTGGTGCAACGATTCGCATCGCCTGCGTGCAAAAATCGAATATTGCATCCACCGCAGCATTTGCATCAAACTCATCGTTCATCTCGCGATGACTTCTTATCGCCGAGGGGAGCCTGTTGTAAACAGGGTCCAACCCGACAACCAAAGAAGTTTTCCTACCTTTTACGGCATCGAAGAGACGGTCGCCAAAATGACTCGCCATTTGTTAATCCCCTTCTAAACGATTATAAAAAAACAGATTTAACAATTTTGAACAATTAAGAATAATCAATAGTAAATTATCAATAATCTATTATAATCATACAAATACCTTCGGGCAAGATAGAAAATGATTATGAGTGATAAAGATAATAAAGATACAGACACAAAGTTAAAAGTTCGCAAAAAAAGGAAATTCAAAAAGAGATATTGGCTCTTACTTGATCTTGCTTTGGCGATTATTATCCTGGCTTTACTGTTTTACAAGCCCGCTCGTTATAAGCCGCTCGATATTGCTCCAGCCGGCAACAATCAGGACCAGATCAGTCCGTATCTCTCAAACGTATTGTTGCCTCAACTTCACAACGGTGCACAGCGCCAGGAACCGTTTGATCTTGTCGTAATCCAGAAGGGGATAAATGAAGCAATCGCTCGACTTCAATGGCCGAAGGAGTCCAACGGTGTCCTTTTGTCTGCACCTAAGGTGTTTTTCGTGCCTGAGAACATCGTATTGATGGGAACAGCAAGTATAAAAGGTGCGGAACTGGTCGTTACTGTTGTGGCCAAGCCCAGCCTTGATGAAAAGGGCCTCTTACATCTGCGGGTGGAGAAAGTGAAAATCGGCGCTATGAATATCACACCCATTGCCAGGTTGATGGCCAAAAGAATGTATACGGAGAGACTTGCAACCGTGCATGTAGATACAGAGAATTTGCGGGCGAAGATAGCAGCGTCATTACTGATTGACGAACCGTTTGAGCCTATTTTTAGTATTAAGGATATTTTTGATGATGTGGATAAGAAAGTGCGGATTGAAAAAATAACTATTACACAAAAGAAACTTTCAGTCCGACTGGTTCCAGTTTCTTAGCACACCCCATATTGTGTCCTACAGGAGATGTTTGTTAAATAGCCCCCCGAGCGTAAAGTCCAAAACCGCAATTTCAAACAACCTCACCCAGAAGTGAAATATACCTATATCGGGTCATGGCTGGGCAGTATGGCAAACAGCCCATGACCAACACCATAGTCAATTACTCTTGCTTGCCCCATCCTCAAGTGTAATTGCCAGCAAAGTAGGCTCCACAATATGTAAATTATTCAGCAAAGGCTCGGTATACTTGATGTCTCCGAACTCGGCTCCATCGAAATGATGCTGCTTGCCTACATGATTATTCCAGTCCACTCCTTCAGTGAGGAAACCGTATTCCCCATGATGATGCTTGGCGATTGCCCGCAGAATAGTGAGCGCATCCCGTAGATATAATTCATTGTTGGTATCAAGATAAGCTTCAAGATACGCCAAAGCGGCCTCAGCGTTTTCCCAGAGGTAGGATGTGTCCCAGCTTTTTTCCATGTAGAGCAGGCCCTTTGTCTGGACGCCATTTCGGTCATCGGTCATTTTGAACTGGTCAAGGCCCGCCAGGCACTTGTCGTACGCAAAGGCGCGGATGCCATCGTCATCGAGCAGTTTATCCGCCTGGCGCAGGATTCTAAACGCTACGGAGTAGGCAACGTTCTCGTGATGGTCGTAGGTGTCGTGATTGATGCTGCCGAAAATTCCACCTAATTTCATAAAGACTTTTAGTTTTGCCTTGATTTTGTCAGTGTAGTCCATGAGGTCTTTTTTGGTCAGCTCGGTCATAAGCTGGATGATGAAGAGACCGTCAGCGCTTTTTTCAAAGAGGATGTCCGGGTCACCGTAAGCATTGTTGGGGAAATGTTCGCCTGATGGTTTGCAGCGTCGCGGGTACCAGCCATTGGGGGTGGATTTTACGTTTTTGTCGATCCATGCCGCGGTTTTGCGGGCGATTTGCCGCATCTTTTGCTTTCTGGGATTATCCAGAAGGTCGCTGAAAATCAGCAACTGGTATGCAATTTTGGCCATTGAGCCGGGACAGAACCAGTTGCTTTTGTGCTGGTAATTGAGGCAAAAGGTATTGTCGGTTGTCAGGCGGTAGCCGGTGATGAATCCAGTTTCGTAGTCGATGAAACCGTCTTCGAGGACGTGGTCGAGCAGCAGAAGCGCCTTTTCGGCGAGACGTTTGTTTTTCGTAAACTTAGCGAAGGAGTATAGTTCGTATGCTCCTCCGATGGCGTTCGCGGCCCACCCGGGGCCTTCGAGGTTACCGAAATCGTGCCAGCCCATAATGTTGCCGTCTTTATCGACAAAGCTTGACTTACAGGCCAGCTTACCGTCAAAAGGGACGAGGGTGCCCTCCGCAAAACGCACTGAGTCTCTAACGGAATCAAGTATGGTATATTTTGGATTCTCCGGCAGATAGAAAGCGGAGGTGACCTCCTCCAAAAGCAGATAGTCGATGCCGAACATGTACTTCTTAACGGCCTTTTCGTTTGCACCGATGATTTCGACCTTGAGGACATGCTGGCCTTTTTTGAGCTTGTGGGTGCCCAAGTCGAGGACACCGGTGGGGATAACACCGTTGTTGTAGAGGTCGATGGGCTCGCCGAGCTTTTTGCCGTCGAGATAGAGCTGGTGGATACCGTAGTCGATGGCCTTAGTGAGCTGTGTTTTAAGCCTGTAGGTTCCGGTCTTTTCGACGGGGATTGCTATTTCCAACGTGTCGCCGGGCTTGGCTTCGATCCACCAAAGGTGTGCTTCGCCGCTCCAATTAGAGCCGTGGATGCTGAGGTCCTGCTGTTGGGGATTGCCTCCGGTTTTGGAGAGAACTTTTAGTTTTTCGCCCTCAAGTGCGCCTTTTACCCTGAAAACCTTGATCGGACCCCAGTATCCGAGCCGCTGGGCAACAGGGACCGGCTTGTAGGAATCGACCTGGCCAGCGGCCTGATACCAGTATGAGGTGGCGGCGTAAAGTGTGGGCTTACCGTTCGGGTAGTACTTTTCGATTGCCGCTTCGAAGGATTTCTGGAACGGTATATTATCAGTGATATGCCAGCGGTTCACAGAAACGTGCCCTTTGTTGTTCATGCTTATTGTCTGATTGTGGTAGCAGTTTTGGAAGAGAGTGGGATTGCACCAGGCGTAGCCAAAGTAGTCTTCAGAGCCGGTGCCGATAGTAGAGGGGAATTTCTCGCCGTCGACGAAGAATTTCTCGTCTCCTTCGCCCCACCATCCGCCTCTTGGATTCCAAACATGCAGCATAACGCCACAAAACCGGCCTCGGCCTTCTGTCTTGAGCATAGTCCAGTCGATGCAATCTGGGGAGGCATCGCGCCCGGGCTCTTCGGGCAGGAAGGCGTCGCGGTGCCATTTTGCGTGAAACCTTCCGAGCGTTTCAATCGGTTTGTTAAGCGGGGCGTGTGTGATCGAAAAGGCGACTTGGCGTTCTTCATCTCCGTCATTGGTTAGCTCTATTAGGGCGCCGTTCTCAAAAGGCATATACCAGAAAGAATAGAAAAGTCCATGCCCTCTCATACCCAACGGCAAAGACTTATATATGTTCACGCCGGGAGCAGTACCGAAGAAGTCTCCCAACGGCACCCACACGCTTGGTTTGGTTTCGCCGTCCCAGGAGATTCGCAAAGCAAGCTCACGCAGCACGTCACGATCATCCGGAGATTCGGGCAAATCTATTACATAGGCCTGAAGAATTATGATGGCCCGCTCGCCATTCAACCTCGCAACCGTCGCCGTCGCACCGGGAGCAACCATCAAGGGCTCTGCCTTAATGGTAACTTGACCTTGACGTTTCCCTCCGGGCAGACGCCCACGAGTAAGGATTTTGGCGGCCTTGTCGAGGGCTTTGGATTCGGCGGCGGAAAAATGCTGTTTGAAGGTGGGCAGGACGGTTCCTTTCGGGTAGGTCGTGTAGGTAAAATGGTAGTACCTGCCCCAATCGCCTTGTCCCACTATCTTGCAGGATTTTTGGTAGGGGATAGGAACATAGCAGTTCTGGCCGCGTGCGGTCATGTGTACAAGGGCCTCGTGAGTGAAGGGCTCGTTCTCACGGTTGAAATAGCCTATAAATGGCAGGTCAACGGCGGGCTCGGCGGCGCCGTCGAGGTAAATCTTTACGTGGCCCTTATTAGCAAGCGCCGACCATATCCGCCAGATAACACCCGGGCCTTCCATTTCGGCAAAGACCTGGGTATTACCTTCTTTGCGAATAATACCGCCTCCGTCGCCGTTGGCAAACCAGCCGACGTATTTTCCGGAGGCCTCGTCGTATTTACTCGCCCTGTCGTAGCTGGACCACTGCTGGCATTTTTCACCCGGGGCGGGTAATGTAGCCAACTGCTCTAAATCGGTAAGCCGGTTTATAAGGTCGATATAAGTCAGTTTTTCTCCACCCGCAGCATATACCGGCCGCGTACATAGTGCGGAAATCAGCAATGTGCACCCACAAAAACTGCAAGCCACAATCATCCAAAACTTTTTCATGATTCACTCCTTCCTTTGTTTAGAGTTAATTGCCTTTAATGTTTCGGGGCTTCGCGAAGCACGAAGCTCTTGAGTTGTCCGTAAATATGTTGTTTTGATCCTTCATCTACCCTCTTGTTTTCTTCTACAAAGATTATGTGCAAAATTAGTACTATCTACAGTGATTAGTGTGAATATAAACACCGCCAATGTCCAGAAGTTTTTTGCAGATTATCTTCAAATATTTGGCTAAGACCTTATTATTAATGAAGTTAGCGAAAACGCCCTCAAGTATAAGCCAAATGTCGGGGCTAAGCTGGGACATTTAGTAGCTTAATCTGAAGGCTTTCGAACAGCCCAACTTATAAAATTGAGGCGAAAACAGACTTTTTTTGGTAAGGCCACAGGGCTATACAGGCATGGATATTAGCTGTTTTTAGGCGGTTATTTGGCCATTTTAACCATTTTTGGCCATTTAACATGCGTTTTTCTGTCGAATTTGGGCTGGAAATTATACAAATTCGACAAAAAAGTTATTGCTATTGAAAAGTTAGACGATTATCATAATGAGTTTGGTTATAAGGATTAACGGCTACCAAAGCTAAACTTTAAATTAAGGCGGCGCTTGAAATGGTTTTGACAGGATTAGCAAACAGTGCAGAGTAAACGAACAATTGATCTGCATGGCTGCAATTTTGTGCATATGGTGGCTTGGGAATCGGTGTTTCTGCTTCAGTGTCGGGAAACGAACGAGGTTTGTTACTGGCTCCCCATTTTGCAGCAGATGACAGAATGGGTGCTCCAAGGGAGGAGACTGATGTAATGTAAGGATGGCTACAACCTCGATTCGTCTTGGGCTTTTTTTGAAGTGGAAACTCTTTAGGTTTCCACTTTTTTTTGGATTTTGTAAAAAAGTGTAAATTAGGAAAAGAAAAAAGAATGAATCAGGAACTGATCAGGATTGTCGACAACATTGCACGCGATAGAAATATCGACAAGGAATCCTTATTCGTCGATTTGGAAGAAGCTATGGTCTCAGCGGTCCGGAAGCATTTTGGTGAGCCGGAGAGCAACATAGTCGTGCACATCGATCGGGCCACCGGGCAGGTTACAGCCTCCAGGGACGACGAACAAATCGATATCAGGCAGCTCGGTCGAATCCCGGCCCAGACAGCCAAGCAGGTAATGATCCAGAAGATAAGGGCCGACGAGCGGGATAGTATCTACGCCGAGTTCGTCCAGCGAAAAGGGGAAATCATAAGTGGCTCAGTTGTGCGATATGAAGGTGGAACACTAATCGTTAATTTGAGCCACTGGACTGAAGGCTTCATGCCAAAAGGCGAACAGATAATGGGCCAGGCACATCGGCCGGGAGAAAGAATTCGATGCTTGATTCTTGATGTAAAAGAGTCTTCGAATCAGGTCAAAATTATTCTCTCTCGGACACACCCTGATTTTATCCGCCGATTGTTTGAGTTAGAGGTGCCGGAAATCGCTGAAAATATTATCGAAATACGAGTGCTTGCGCGAGAGGCAGGATACCGAACCAAAGTTGCAGTAGCTTCGCTCGATGAAAAAGTCGACCCTGTTGGTGCCTGCGTTGGTGTGCGAGGCAGTAGAATAAAGAACATCGTCGATGAGCTTGGCGGAGAGAAAATAGATATTGTGCGGTGGAACGAGTCATCACAGGTACTTGTCGCAAACGCGTTGATGCCGGCAAAGGTCAGTGAAATCGCGTTGTGCTTTGAATTGGGAAAAGCGACAGTAGTGGTGGATGAGGACCAACTTAGTCTGGCTATCGGCAAGCATGGCCAGAATGTTCGTTTGGCTGCGAGACTGACCGGCTGGGATATCGATATACTAATGCCGGTGGAATATAATCAGGGCATTGAACGATTGACAAGTTGTGTCAAGAATGTAAAGACCGCTGACGATACGGTGGTTGACAAGTTGATAGCGCTGGGTGTTATTTCCGTTTTGGATTTGGATGATGTAGGAACCGAACCGCTGATTAACGAGCTGAATATTAGCTCGGAAATAGCAGAACAACTGGTTGTGGCGGCAGGCGAAGAAGCGAAGCGTTTGGCAGCTGAGTCAAAACAGCAACAGGCGGAAAAAGAAACGGCCCAGCAGACAGAAGCAGCAGCAAGCGAAGAAGCGAAGCGTTTGGCAGCCGAGTCAAAACAGCAACAGGCGGAAAAAGAAACGGCCCAGCAGACAGAAGCAGCAGCAAGCGAAGAAGCGAAGCGTTTGGCAGCTGAGTCAAAACAGCAACAGGCGGAAAAAGAAACGGCCCAGCAGACAGAAGCAGCGGACAACGAGGAAGAATCAGCAGATAAAGAATAGTGCCGAGGGGCATCCCTCTCGGGAGAAAAACTAAACGCTGTACAGAAATCGGAGTTTTTTTTGGCTACTACAAGAGTGTACATTTTGGCCAAGGAGCTTGACGTAAAAAGCACTGCTATTGTGAAAAAGTGTCAGGATGAGGGTCTTGACGTTAAGAACCATATGTCAACAATTTCTGCCGGTTTGGCGGCGACTATTCGGGAGTGGTTCAGCGAGGGAGAGAACATCACAACCGTCGAGACAGCCGAGAAAGTGGATTTGAAGAAGGTACGAATTAGAAAGAAAAAGAAGAAGCAAAAGCAGCCTGCGAAGAAAGCGAAGAAAGTAAAAAAAACAGTAACAAAGCCTAAACGGACCAAGCCAACGGCCAAGACCACTGCGGTAATTGAAGAAGAGCCAAAACCCACAGAAGAACAGATAATCGAAGAACCCCAAGAGCCAGAGCCTATATTGCCTGCTGGGCCGATTTTGGAAAAGCCCAAACCGGCTCGACTAAGCGGACCACAGGTTATTCGGGTAGAAGCACCGGAACCGTTACGACGACCGCCAAAGCCGAAGCCTAAACCCAGGTATGATATGCCTGTCACTGAACCGTTAATGTACAAGGAAAAGGAGCAGGGAACACCGACTTTGGCTCCGAGCAAGGAGAAAAAAGGCCTGCCAAAGCGATCCAAAGAGAGAACACATGGGCGTCGACAAGAAGAACGAACTGTAGAAATCGCGAAGAAGCCTAAATTCGTTAGAAAATGGCGACAAAGAGACATTGAAGAAAGACAGGCCCGGCTTGAAGCGGCTCGTGGTGAAGGATTACGATTAAGACCGGTGCGGAAAATCGCTACCAAGTCCGAGCGAGAAGTTGCTGCATTTGTCAGGCCGAAAAAGGCCGTTGTAAGCGAGCCAATTACCGTAAAGGATTTGTCCGCAGCTTTGGCGATTAAGTCAGCGGATATAATCAGCAAATTGATGCAACAAGGAGTGATGGCCACAGCCAATCAAGTTATAAGTAGCGACGTTGCGGAACTGGTTGCTCTGGAACTCGGCACTGAGTTGGTCGTGGAACGCAAAAGTAGACTACAAGAGCAGATACAGGCTGAATTTGAGCAACGCCCGCGAAAGAATCTCAAGAAGCGAGCGGTAGTGGCTACAATGCTGGGACACGTTGACCACGGCAAGACCAGCCTGCTGGATAAGATTCGGTCAACTCAGACAACAGATAGCGAGGCAGGCGGTATCACGCAGCACATCGGGGCATCTGAGGTTACCTGGGACAATAAAAAGGTGACATTCCTTGATACTCCGGGACACGAAGCCTTTACGGCTATGCGGGCAAGAGGCGCCAATATGACCGACGTGGTAGTGCTGGTAGTTGCCGTCGATGACGGTGTAATGCCACAAACCATCGAGGCGATACATCACGCCAAGGCAGCGGATGTGCCGGTTATTGTGGCGCTGAATAAAATTGATTTGCCTGGGTGCGACATAAATCGTGTTTACTCACAGTTAGCTGAGCAAGAGTTAGCACCGGCTGAATGGGGTGGAAAAACCGAAGTTGTGAAAACCAGTGCAATTACCGGCGAAGGAATAGATGATTTGCTTGAACATCTCGATTATATAGCCGAATTGCTTGAGCTCAAAGCTGACGACACGATCCCTGCAACCGGATGGGTCGTTGAAGCCAAGATATCAACGCAGCAAGGCCCAGTGGCAACTCTATTAATTGAGGAGGGCCGACTGAGGAAGGGCAATGTGGTGCTGGCTGGAGGCACTTTTGGCAGAGTGAAAACGCTGAAAAACAGTTACGATAAAACCATAAAAACGGCTACAAGCTCTATGCCGGTGGAAATTACAGGGCTAAACGATGTCCCCCAGGCCGGTGATAGATTCTACTGCCCGGATGACTTTAACAAGGCCAAGGCCGCCGCTGAGGAAAACCAAATACTCTCAAGGGAAAATACGCTGGCAAAACGAACACGGGTGACTCTGGATAATTTATTCAGCCAAATAGAGGCCGGCAATGTGAAAGAATTAAATATTATCATCCGTGCCGATGTGCAGGGTTCCGTGGATGTTTTGATGAAATACTTATCCGAACTTAGCACAGACGAAGTGAAAATCAAAATTTTGCACGCAGCACCGGGGGGAATTACAGAAGGCGATTGTTTACTTGCAGAGGCGTCGAACGCCATTATTATTGGCTTTAATGTTATCAGCGAGGAACACGTTGCGAAGATTGCAGAAGCTAAAGGGATTGAGATAAGACTCTATAATATAATCTACCGTATAACCGAAGAGCTGCAAAAATCCATGGAGGGCCTGCTTGAGCCCGAAGAGATAGAGAAGTCGCTTGGCAGAGCTGCGGTAAGAGCTGTGTTTAAGGTTTCAAAAGTTGGTACGGTGGCTGGCTGCTATGTCAGTAGCGGCAATGTGAGCAAGAACGCGAAGGTACGCCTGATACGCGACAATATTGTTATCAGAGACGACTTAAACATAGATACTCTAAAGCATTTCAAAGACGACGTTCGTGAGGTCAAGGCGGGTTTGGAGTGCGGTATTAAAATAGCAGGATTCGACGATATTAAAGTCGACGACGTTTTTGACTTCTATGAAATCATCAAAATAGCCAGAACCCTTTAATCGTGAACCGCATCTCGTGAAGCCTGAAGCGAAATACGAGATACGAGTAAATTATGCCGACGAGAAGACAGGAAAAAGTGGCCCGCGTGGTAAAAGAAGCGGTTAGTGACGCTATTGCCAACCATCTTAACGACCCACGTATTGGGGGATTTGTCAGCGTTACGAGAGTTGAGATGGCCGCTGATTTGCGCAATGCAGATGTATTTCTTAGTATTTTCGACAAAAATGACACCGCGCAGAATAAAACTTTTACGGCAATATCCCACGCAAAGAGCCGAATACAATCACTGGTTGCTCGTAAATTGTCGAGCAAATTCTGCCCCGTTTTGCATCTTTACAGAGATGAAAAATTAAAAAAAACGCTGGAGATTATGAAACTGATAGACCAAGCTGTCAATAAGCCGGAAAATAAGGATTTATCCGCCAATTAGCGTGGCGGATTTAGATACGTAGGCGGCTGGACGGTGAGACAGTGACCCGTACTTGCCGGGGATGATATGAAAAATAGCAAAGAGTATTCGAAAAAAGTGCGTGAGTTGTACCGCTCATTGAAGGCCAAACATCCGAAAGTCAAAAAAATTGCCTATGATGAGCCGGCGGACGCACTTGTTTATGCTATCGTTGGCGAAAATATGAGCGGACCGGCGACTGAATCCGCGATTAAGAAATTTGCCGGTTATTTCATTGATTTGAACGATTTGCGTGTCTCGCAAGCAGAAGAAATTTTAGAAGTGCTGGGCGAGAATACACCAGGCACAAATGACATGGTTTCAACCCTTACCAAGGCTTTAAGGACCGTATTCGATGAATATAATTGTGTCAGCTTAGAGGCGCTGAAGAAAATCGGCAAACGTCCAGCCAGACAAGCTCTTGAGAAGATGGATGATATCAGCCGGTTTGTGGTCAATTATTGCATGCTTACATCTTTGCAAAGCCATGCCATACCACTTACAAAAAGGATGATAGAATACCTAAGAAACAACCAACTGGCCCATCCTGACGCTGATGAACAGCAGATAGAAGGCTTTTTAACCAAACAGATTCCGGCTGAAAACGCATACGAATTTTACGCGCTTTTACGACGACAGAGCGAATCACGAAGGCGCAGAAATAAGAAAAAAACTGTTCGCCCCGTTAAAGACCCAAAGAAAAAAGTCTCTAACGGGGTTCGCAAAGCAAAGGCAAAAACGGCGAAACCAAAAAGAAAATAAGTAAGTAAGACAAGGTTAAATGGTAACTGGTAAATGGTATATTCGAATAACCAATTACCAATAACCAATAACCAATTACGAGATACGAAAAATGGCAGAAGATATACTAAAATTAGGTATTCCCACAGGCAGCCTGCAAAAGGCAACGATTGAGCTTTTCAGCAAAGCTGGCTTCCACATTTCAGATTTAGAAAGAAGTTATTCCCCCACTATAGACGACGAGCAAATCCAGCCGATTTGTCTGCGGGCACAGGAGATGAGCAGATACGTTGAAGATGGGGCTCTCGACGTAGGCATTACAGGCTATGATTGGATAATGGAAAACGGCTCGGATGTAGTGCAGGTTGCTGAACTTGCCTACAGCAAAACCACAAGCAGACCAACCAGATGGGTACTGGCTGTGCCTGATGAATCGAAAGTAACTAAGCCTCAGGATCTCCGGGGAGGTATAATCGCAACTGAGCTGATTAACATAACGAAGAAATATTTTGCGGACAAAAACATTGATGTACAAGTCGAATTTAGCTGGGGTGCTACCGAGGTAAAAGCTCGATTAGTGGACGCGATAGTGGAGCTTACCGAGACCGGCACATCGCTGCTGGCAAATAATCTGCGGATAATAGATACTGTGATTACCTCTACGACAAGACTCATCGCCAACAAAGCCGCCTGGCAGGATAAATTCAAACGGGAAAAAATAGAAAATATCTCCATACTGCTTAATGCTGCCATCGACGCCGGCAGCAGGGTCGGTTTGAAGATGAACGTAAGAAAGGCCGATTTGGAATCAATACTGAAGATACTACCCGCTGAAAAGAGCCCGACTATTTCGAGTTTGGCCGATTCCGACTTTGCTGCAGTAGAAGTGGTCATCGAAGATAAAGTTGAACGATCATTGGTTCCGGCTTTGAAACGAGCAGGTGCCTCGGGCATAATCACTTATCCTCTCAATAAGGTCATCCACTGATAATTGATATGTAGTGAAAAATTCTCAACCTTTGAATCAGGAGAATAGATACGATGAAACTATTTGTGAGCAAATTAGCTTTGCTTTTTCTGGGCCTGTTAATAGCTTTTTGTCTTTGCTGCGCGGAAAAGGAACAAGAAGCAGACCCTACGGCCGACAAGCCGGCGACTGTTCAGATAAAACAGGAGGAAACAGAGCCCAATGTCGTTGCAAAAATAGGCGATTACACTATCAAAAAAGAGGAGCTTGAAAAAAGGCTAATGACGGAGCTTCGCCCCAACCCTTACGAACCCAGAAGCGAAACCGAAACACCTGACGCCAAAGCAGTACTTATGAAAATGATAGCAGAAAAAGCGATGGTGATAGAAGCCCGCAAGCAAAAATTCCACGAAGAAGAAACCGTCCAGGCTGTAACTAAGAAATTTAAGGAAAAAAAACTTGTAAACTTATTATTAACGACCCATTTACAAGGAAAAATAACGATTACAGACTTAGAAATAGATGAAAAGATAAAATCCGACCCCAAGTTGGACCGAGCACGCGCAAAGGCAATGCTTACAAGAGCAAAAAACAGAAAACTCTTAGATCAATATTACGATGAGCTATATAAAAAATTCCACGTTCAAAAGTTGAGCGATAATTTCTTCAAAGCCGCCCAAATCCACCAAAGACTGTTGTTTCAGCCAAAAGAGCCCCGAAGAATGGGATTTATTCGCATCAGTCAAATAAAAGATGAGTTAACGCCGGAAGAAAAAAACATTGTTCTGGCAACGTATGATAATGGAAAAATAACATTGAAGGACTGGCTCGACGCATTGTGCGAAATGTCTCCACCGAGCCGGCCAAGAGATTTGAATACGTCAAAGGGTGTTGAACAATTGTTAGAAAGGGCTTTGAGAATGCCGATTTTTGTCTCTGCGGCTAAATTACTCGGACTTGACAAGGATGAGAATTTACTAAAGCAAGTTAAAGAGTACGAAGACGGCATACTGTTCAACAAAAACAGGAGAGAAAAGATCAAAGATATTAAGGGCCCAATACCTGATAAACAGATAGTTGACTATTTCAACAATAACAAGGAAGCATTCGGGACACAGAATACGCTTAATATTGACCAAATCTGGTGCCAGGATCTCAAAACAGCCCAGAAGGCAAAGGCTGACCTGGATAACGGCAAGGATTTCGAGTCCGTTAAACAAACATACTCTTTGCAAGAAAAATCCAGCCCCTTTAATACCTATCTCGGCAGCGAAGGAATGTTCTTCAAGGATTTATGGAACGGCGAGCCAAATGAAGTAGTGGGCCCGGTAAAGGGTTTTCATGCTGGTGGAGTAAAGTGGCGCCTCGTTAAAATACTGGAAAAGAAGCCCGGCGTAGTAAAAGAATACTCAATTGATATGAAACAAAATATCGAATTGAAAATGTTGGAAAAACAAAGAAACACAGCCCTGGAGAAATACAGACAAGAACTCCTGGAAAAATATTCATACGAGATTTATGCTGAGAGAATCAGGGATATCGACCCACTGGATATACCGTAAAAACCAAAACATTGACCAAATAATCTCACAGAGAGCAGAATCTTTTTGTGCCGGGAGCAGGGATTTGAAATCCAGCAACGATGCTGGAGCCTCCGTGCCTTTGGCTGTTGACCGTATCGGATTACCCCCACAAATCTCCTATGTTGCCGCTGCCATCATCAATGTAGGCCGGGGAGGGGTAACAATAACCACACAAACAGCCGGCAGAGAATTTTGTTGCAAAACCATATCGTATCGCGTATATCGCATTGCGTATTTTCTTTTGCGCAATACGTATCACACAATACGAGATACAAGATATGGTTTTCACACTACATAGATATATATTTAGGGAGCTTTTAAAAGTTTTTGTGCCCACCACGGTAGCCTTGACACTTATCCTGAGTTTAGGCAGTATTCTGCGTCCCGTGCAGGAATACGGCGTAGGCCCTGGCCAGGTGGTTCATCTTATGGGCTATTTTCTGCCGATAGTACTGACGTTCGTATTACCGATGGCGGCCTTATTCGCAGCAGCTTTAGTCTATGGCCGATTCGCAAGCGACAATGAGCTTGATGCCTGCAGGGCAAGCGGAATATCTCTGCTGACACTGGTTTATCCGGGTGTAGCGCTGGCGATTATCGTAGCGACGGCAAATTTGATCTTGAGTTTCCACGTGGTGCCGATTTTCGTACACCGCGCGGAAAGATCTCTTAAAGCCAACGCCAAACAGATACTTTTCCGCAATATCCAGCGAAAAGGTTACTATAAACTGCCGCCGGAAGGCCAATATGTAATTTATGCCGACCAGGCCAATCCGCAAAATGATACGCTTTCAGGTGTCGTTGTCGCCGAAGTGAAAAGCAACAAAATAAAAAAGGTCGTCGCTGCCGAAAGAACTAAAATAAATTTCAATCCCCATGAAAGATTCAATGAGGTTCAAATAAATGCATATAACGTTTACCAAATCGGTGCTGAAGACGAAAGATGGTTCCATTTTGGAAGATTATCGCTGAGAATGGAGTTCGGTTCGCTGTTGGGTGATGACATAAAATTCAAAAAGATTGACGAAATGAAAAAAATTCGGGATGTTGATTTGACACTGTTTTATCCGATTGCAAAATTAGCCCGCGACATTTACAGTCAATTTACCGTAGAGTCATTAGCAGAAAATATTAACGACAAGATTACCAACGACCCTTGCAGCTTCTATAAACTGCACAGTGGAGAGAAGTTTATTGAATTTTCTTCGACTCGCTGCAACATAGGGCAAGAGAAAGAAGTCGAGTTATCCGGCGAGGTTATTGTGATTGAATACGATGCGGCCGGCAAGCAGCGTTTACGCACCTTGCAGTGCGAAAAGGCTTCGCTGCACCTCGAAGGCGATGAGCTGGCGCCAACATTGACAATGGAGCTTGACAATCCTAAATGGCACCGGGCGGAGGGCCCAGAGGGTTTGGCAATGGGGTGGCTTCGTATTCGCGGCTTGATTATACCCAATGCCGTCAAAGACGTAGTAAATAAATTCGCAACCGAAGATGGCCTGGATGCTAAAAAACTGGCTTCGGAGTCATCGGTCCTACAAAAAGGGCCGAGCTCGAAACTCAGGGGTCTGCAAGATGAGCTTCAAACAGAAATACAGAATACGTTAGCTGAAATAGAAGCCGAGATACATTCTCGGCTGGTGTTCGGAATAGGCTGCGTGTCGCTGATAATGATTGGGATTGGTTTGGGTATCATTTTAAAGGGTGGACATCTGCTCAGTGCTTTCGGTGCAAGTTCAGTACCAGCAGCAGTCCTGGTAGTGTGCATAATGATGGGCAGAAACATTACCAAAAACCCCGATGCACAGACCGGTTCAGGCATAGTATTGATGTGGGGGGGGCTGGTGTTTTTGTCCCTCGTAGCCATAGTGATGTATCGCAGACTACTGAAAAATTGATTATTGATACCTCTGCCGGAAGCAAGAGACAATAATCAACTAACTCAGTAAAACAGCGAGGCTGTTATGAAGATATTGGACAGATATGTCGCAAAGAATTTTATGATTGGCTATTGCATAGCTTTTTGCGTGCTGATAGGCTTGCGAATAATCATTGATTTGTTCGTGAATCTCGATGAGTTTACTGAGCATTCCGACCTTGGCAGCCTGGCGGTTATTAAAAACATATTGAGCTTTTACGGTCTGCACAGCACACTTTACTTCCGCGATTTTGCGGGAATGATAACCGTTGTTGCAGCGGCCTTTTCACTGGGCAAAATGGTGCACAGCAATGAATTAGTCGCCGTGATGGCTTCGGGAGTTAGTTTAAAGCGATTGATTGCGCCGATACTGCTTCTTGCATTGCTGCTGACAGGTCTTTTGGTAGTTGACCAGGAACTTTTAATACCGCCGCTCAGCGATAAGCTTGTGCGCGGCCAGGACGCTATTCCCGGGCAGGAGTCCTATGACGTCTGGTTTATAACTGACGGCAACGGCTCACTAATTTGTTCTCAAAGATTCGACGTAAAAACATCAACGCTCCATTACCCGACTATCATCAGACGCCGTAAAAAGGCCAACGCACTCACCTGGGAGGTAATTGGCCGAATTTCAGCTGAAAAAGCGGTTTACGACCCTAACACCGAGGAGTGGATTTTAACCAATGGTCGATTTACTGAAAAGGACTCAAGAAAGATTGCCCAGCCCATCCCTTCTTACGCAAGTGACATCACTCCAAAGGATATACCCGTAAGGCGTAAATCCAGACACTTAACCTTGTTAAGTTCACGACAGTTAGCCGCCCTTGCAGCCCAAAAAACAAAAATCAAAGACGTGGCTCAGCTTTACAGCCAGAAGCATTTTCGCATTACCGAGCCGATTATCAATCTGGCCATGCTTATGGTATGTCTGCCGATTTTGGTTTGTCGCGACCCAAAGTCAATGAAATCAGCAATTATGATTAGCTTCAGCGTGACGACAGCTTGTTTTATCACAACTTTTGTCTGCAAAATGCTTGCCACTGAGGTTTTCTTTGACCACGTAATGCCGGAGTTCTGGGCTTGGCTGCCTGTCGTCATCTTCCTGCCCATTGCCTTCATCGAACTGGATTCGATGAAAACGTGAGAAAAGCAAATTTTACTTACTTTGAACCTTTCACTTTTTTGCCATTGCCTCGCGGATTTCCCTGTTTATCCTGACACTACACCACTGTTGACCACACATGGTACAGTAATCGGCAGAGGGCAATTCGTCTGCACCAATCTCTTTACAGGCCTCTACGTGCATTGCTTCGGCTGTCTTCGGATCAAGCGATTCATCGAAGTGCGCCCTCCAGTCCAGATTGGCCCGTGCTATGCTCAGTTTTTTATCCTGCTCGGCAGCACCTTTTAAGCCGCGGGCAACATCCGCGGCGTGTGCCGCGATTTTTGCCGCTATTACACCGGCCCGGACATCATCGGCGTTCGGCAGGCCCAGATGCTCTCTTGGCGTTACATAGCACAAAAACGAGGCGCCGTAGAAGGCGGCAGCAGTTCCCCCTATCGCTGACGTGATATGGTCGTAGCCGGGTGCAATATCAGTAACAAGTGGGCCAAGAACATAGAACGGAGCACCTCCGCAAATTTGCTCCTGGATTTCCATATTGTGTTGTATCTGGTCAAACGGCACATGGCCGGGACCTTCAACCATTACCTGACAGCCCTTTTCCTGTGCCCTCTGCGTAAGCTCTCCTAATGTTTTCAACTCTGCGATCTGGGCCTTGTCTGTGGCGTCGGCGATACAGCCGGGACGAAGGCCGTCGCCAAGAGAAAAGCAGACATCATATTCGCTCATCACATCACACAAATCATCGAACATTTCATACAGGGGATTCTGCTTATTGTGATATACCATCCATTTGGCCAGTAATGCCCCGCCCCGGCTGACTAAACCTGCTACGCGATTCTCAAGCAAGGGCAGATGCTCTTTTAATACACCGGCATGAATGGTGAAAAAATCCACACCCTGTTTGGCCTGTTTTTCGATAATTTCGAGGATTATTTTGCTGTCTATCTCCTCTACATTCCTGCCTTCTATGACCTGATAGATTGGCACCGTTCCGAAAGGCACAGGGCACAGGGCCAGCAATTTTTCGCGGGTAGTATCAAGGTCCCCTCCGGTGCTCAGGTCCATAATCGCATCGGCACCGGCAGCCAGCGCTGTCTGCATCTTTTCGACTTCAGCTTCCACCGAAGAGCGAGCACTGCTTGTGCCGATATTGGCATTTACCTTTGTGCTAAGTACCCGGCCTATGCCGGCTGGTTTTAGATTAGTTTTAAGATGCAGCTTGTTTGCAGGTATTACCAGCCGACCGGCAGCGATATTTTCGCGGACAAGCTCGGTATCAAGCTTCTCGACCTCGGCCACGAATCTAATCTCGTCGGTAATTGTTCCTGCTCGCGCTGTTTCTAATTGCGTTGACATTGTTTTTCTTTTTTATTTCTGCCACAGCTTAGCCCCGCCACCTGTGGGCGGGGGTCCTCTCCCCGTTTAGCCCCGAAGCCTGCTTCGGGGGTCCTTTCCTAATCTTCATCTCTTTCATATTCGAACTATTTATGAAATACTGTACTACGTCTTACTTCTCACGGCCTCATCGCGTTTGCAGAAAAATGTGTACACCCTTCTTATTTGAGGTAACAATATCCCATTTGCCGTCTTTATTCATATGGGTCACTTCAAATTGCGTTCCGACCCCGGAATTGTCGTCTATTTTATGCAGGATGTACTCGACCTTGCCTTTCTTCGGGCGGCGGAGTTCAAACCAGCATAGCACAGCCGGCTCCTTGCCACCGGGGTCTTTACCCTGGTGTGCAAAATATCGCTTGCCGGTGACCAGGTCCTTAAGGCCATCGCCGTTGATATCAACCAATCGTATCGCATGTGGCTGAGAAAACTTGTCAAAGATGACATGCTGCTTGAATTGCGAACCGTCTGCCGGAGGCAACTGCTCGAACCACCAGATGCCATAGTTATGTGCGGAACTGGAGATTACGTCGCTGTCACCGTCACCATCGATATCGTAAACGAGCATATCCGCGCAGCCCGGGCCCAGCTTGGCCGGATGCCACTTCCAGTTCTTCTGTGTGCGGTCTTTAGGAGCTTCCCACCAGCCCGAGGTAAAAATAACGTCGTTTCGGCCGTCGCCATTGATGTCACCACAGCCCAGGCCGTGGCTGTAACGTTCCGTGCCAGGTGCTTTCGGGCCGGCGATTACGTGCATGTCCCAAAGACCTTCAATGTCCTTCGGCACACCGAACCAGGCCATCAATCCTTCAGGACGAACACCAAAGAGCAATACGGGTCGGCTGTTGCCCTGCAAATCGACAAACAGCGGCGTCTCGTTACACGCGCTCTTGACAACTATCCGCTCTTTCCAGTGGCCGGTTTTGTTCTTCGGATTCTCATACCATCGGCAAGGCTCGCCGGGCATTCCGATGATAATCGAATCTATCCAGCCGTCACCGTTGATATCCTGAGAAAAGTTGGCAAAGCACTGGCTGTAACCTTTTGTGCCGTCGTACTGTCCGACAGGACGGATTTCGTGCATCTTCCAATCCGGTGCCGCATACCACACGTCACCGGCGAAGATATCAATCTTACCATCGCGATTGATATCTCCAACCGCAACTCCCTCGGCGCGGAAGGTTTTGTCCACGATGATCTTCTTAAAGCGCACCTGCTCAGCTAACACCGGTGCACTAACCAAGAATCCCACCACAACCAGCAGAAACACCCATTTTGTCTTCATAGCAACCTCCTATTCAAACTTAAGTTACAGAAAAATTCATTATAACTTATCGCTTTGTTTCCGGCAAAGATATATTTAAAAGGCATTCCTCGACATGTCTGCTTAACGAAGTCCTCTGAGGGTCTTTCGGGCTCTCTGCTTAGTGCCATCGTTCCTTGATTTCTCAGCCACCGTTTGCAGCACTTCTCGGCGCTGGTCCCTGGAAACCCCGCGGATATCTTTGGCGGCAATTCGGACCATGGCCGAATAGGCTTCCTCAACGACCGCCGAGTCCTCAGCGAGGGTCGTTAATAGCTCCAGAGCACTGGCGCTTGGCGCATCACCCAAAACAGCGATGGCCTGCCGCTTCTCTTCGGGCCGCTTGATGTGGGACAGCACGTCCTTGACGTTGGACACCTTTCGTTCGTTGCTGAGCTTCTTATTGCCGCGTATGTACTGGAGGTAACCACGCAGACCCAGCACCTGATGGGGCATCTTCTCAGCCGATGTGGCCAACATCAGCAGGGCTTGCCCTGCCTCGCTGTCATCAGGCCAGTTGTACGGCCAATTCGACAGGATGCGCACGGCCTCATCCTGGGCGGGGGGCTCGGCTGTCTCAATGGCGGATTTGACAGCCGCCAGCGCGTCGGACCCGCCGACGATGGCCAATGCACGCAGGCCGATGATGTGGAGCTCGTTGTCACGGCTCTGTATCAAGGGTTTCAGGTGCGGGATGCACTTCGCCCCGCAACGGCCACTAATCGCCAGCAGGGCCTTTCTGATATCCTGCCGTTCACCGGAGTTTTTGGTATTCTGAAGCAGCTTGACGAGATCGGGCATCTGCTGTTCCTGGCCGATAATGCTGATTGTCCTTACGGCTGCAGTGCGAATCTCGGCATCAACATCGTGAAGGCTCGAGACGACCGCAGGACGGGCCTTGCTAATTTGCCTCTGGCCGGCCAGCTCGATGAGAACCTGTTGCAGCTTGCCTTTCGCTTTCGGCAGGCGGGCGAGCATATCGGCATCGACGTCTTTGCCGGGCAGTCTGACGAGCGTCTCCATAGCTGCTTGTTTCAGCTCGGCATCATCCTCGGTCGCAGCCTCCAGCAAGACCGGCACGCACGAGACATCGCCCAAACGGATGAGGATGTTGATGGCCGTGATGCGCAGCTCCTTCGGGCCGCTCTGAGCCGCCTTGTGCACGATTGGTAGAACAGCAGAGTCGCTACGGTCGGCCAGTGCCAACAGCAACAGGGGACGCCGGTCCGGATTCAAGCGGTCCAGTTCGACTGCCAATGCCTCGGTCACGTTGCGGCCGCCAAGTTCACGGGCCGTGCGCAATCCGATACCGAGCCTCTTTTTGTCTTCCGATCGCAACTGCTCGATCAAGAGGGGCAGACCGTCGGACTGGCGGGCCAGAATAGCGCCGCGGATTGCCTCCAGGTGTCTCTGATCGGGCACGTCCGCTTTGCGAACCGTGTCATACAGCTTAACGGCGTCGGCCGTCTTGTTTTGTGCCATGAACTGCTCGGCGCACAGAATGCACCCTTGGGCTGCGGCTGAACGAACGCCGGCCGGCGCATTGGCGAGGGATTTCGTCAGTGCCTTAGCTGCCTTCTCGCCGCCGATGTGCCCCAACGCCACGGCGGCGGCCGATGCGACGGAAGCATTGGCATCATCGAGTTTCTGCACGAGGGTGTCAACGGCGCCGACATCCCGACGCACTGCAATCGAATTTATCACCCCAACAAGCAGCCGGCCCTGCAGCTTGCCCAGCGCGTTACGTAGCGCGGTGTCGGCGGCGGTTCCGGGGATCGCTTCGAGCGGGATCCGCGCCCACGACGCCAGTTCCTTGTCCGCCAGCAGCGGTGCGAGGGCGGGCACGCATTGCTCGGTGCCATAGATGGCCAGTTTCTTACAGGTGATGGCTTTCTCACTCTTGGGAGCATCTGATTGCAGCACGGCGATCAAGTCACGCTGTTTCACGTCCGCAGCCGACCGGTCCTGAGCGACGGTTCCGGCTGACATAGCAACTATGATGAGAATAACACACCAGGGAAAATATCGTTTCTTGATTATCATGATTGTCCTCGTATTTTGAGTGGTTTTCTTTCGAAATATCCGGCGCTATATTCGCCATGGTTCCCGCAGGGCCTCTGAACGCAACCGATTGGCCTGCTCGTCGCCAATGAATTCGTTCTTCTTCGGGTCATACTTGACCTTGCGATTAAGGAACAGGGCGATGTTTGCCGCATGGCAGGTGATATGCGCCCAGCACGCTGCGTCGGCGTTGGCCCGGGTCAGGGCCCGCGTCTTGACACAATCAAGGAAGTCACGCACGTGGAAGTCAGCGGGGTAGCCCGGTATCTTGGTTCCTCTGCGGAGCAGCAGCGATTGGGAGCTCGCGGCGAACTCCGCATCGTCGCCCGTCTCGATCCAGCCGGTTTTGCCTTCGAAACGGACCGGACACGAGCCTAACGGCAACCACCCGTCGTTACGCATGACGAGTTTTACGCCGTTGGCATATCGGGCATGTAACTGGTCGTTAACCGGCTCGTACTCCACGGGTGCTGTGTCGTCGGCGTCGTTGGCCAACTGGCACAGGTCAACGCAGTGGGAGCCCCATTCGAGGCACCCGCCTCCGACCAGTCCGCCGCCTTTCTCGAAGTGGAAGGCGTTCATGAGCTTCCGCGTGTAGGGACGCCAGGCGGCAGGGCCGAGGTACATGTCCCAGTCCACCTGCTCTCGGGGCGGTTCCGGCTCAGGCTCGACCCAGCCACTCATCTTGGTCCCCAGGCCGCCGGGGTGAGCGTGTAGTGTCTGAAGTTGACCGAGCTTGCCGGTCCTGGCCAGTTCGATCGCATAGGCAAAGTTGGGCAGGCTGCGGCGTTGCGTGCCGGCCTGGAAGACGCGGGCCGTGCGGCGAAACACATCCGCCAACTGCAGGCTCTGGGCGATGTTCTTTGTGCAGGGCTTCTCGCAGTAAACGTCTTTGCCTGCTTTTGCCGCCATCGTAGCGGCCGTCGCGTGCCAGTTCGGGCCGGTAGCAATCAGCACGGCGTCGATATCGTCGCGGGCGAGTAGCTCACGCATGTCGATGTACGTTGCGCACTGCTTGTCACCGTTGATGGTATCGACCTGATCCTTGGCGCGCTGGCGGTTGTCGCTCCGTACGTCACAAACGGCCACAAATCGCAAATCAGGCTCGCGTAAGAAGCAGCCCAGTACGTAACGGCCGCGATTGCCAATCCCAATGGCACCCAGTGTGATTCGTTCGCTGGGGGCCACACTGCCACTCTTGCCCAGCGCCGTGCCTGGGATCATTTGCGGCACGGCCAGGCAGACACCGGCCTGCACTGCGGTTTTGAGAAACCGCCGTCGGTTTAGATCCATTTTTTCTTTATGCATACTTGACCTCCTACTAAGCAAAATAATCTACAAGCCACAGTAATCACACTTCTCATAGGCCCCTTTTCTCATATACGAATAGAGAGACACTGAGACTTCAATCCATACCAATATCAGTTGAGCATACTTATTATGCTCGTCACCTTCAATCGAGGTTAGCTGTTTATAACAAAAATCACCGGCCACACATCTGAAAAGTATAGCTGGAAATCCTATTCTGTGCAAAGCAATTCTTTCGCCACTTATGGCACGCCGGCTTTACTGGCCAGTCTCCATCCATGCCTCAAGCCCACAAGCTCTATAGGCTGGGATTTAACCGTTTCAGTTAGATAATTTAAGTGTATGTGGGCAATTGCGGGTCAATATCTTGCAGCCGCTTTCGGTTACAAGAACATCATCTTCTATTCGTACACCGAGCTTGCCAGGCAAATAAACACCCGGCTCAATCGTGAGAACCTCGCCTGCCTTGAGTTTTCCCTTGCTCTCGGCTTTGAGGAAAGGCATCTCGTGTATCTCCAGACCGAAACCGTGACCTGTCCCGTGACCGTAAACGGGTAAACGAAAGTTGCTAATTACATCCCTTGCAGCGGCATCGACCTGTTGAATTTTGGCTCCAGCCTTTATCATTTTTATCGCAGCGGTTTGTGCCTGCTCCACGGCATCATAAGCCCTTTCAAAAAGTCTCGTCGGCTTGCCTACAGCAAACGACCTGGTAATATCGCTGCAATAACCTTTGTATTTGGCCCCGACATCTATCAATACCGTATCTGCCTTCCTGAGCCTTCTCTCACTCGGCTGATGATGGGGACGTGAGGCATTAGGGCCAAAGGCGACTATTGTCTCGAAGCTATTTGTCGCCCCTAATTTGCGAATTTCAAAATCAAGCCTCCCTGCTAATTCACTTTCCGTCACCCCCGTTTTCATGTACCGTCGGATTTGTCTAAGGGCTCGCGCTGTTATTGAAGCCGCGGCCTTGATAGCAGCAATTTCACTGTTGTCCTTTATCCTGCGGACGGATTCGATAATATCCGAAGTCGTTTTCAGCCGAAGCTTCACGTGTTTTTTCAATGCCTCGAAAGCGGCGACCGAGGTGGACTTCTCAACAGCCACCATTCGCACGGATTTCAGCTTCTTTAACAATTTACCTACGGCTTCAGCCATCGAATCTTTTCTCTGGATTATCCCACAGCCGATACATTCTTTTTGCGCCTGTTCGGTGTACCTGCTGTCGGTTACAAGACAAACTACCCTTTCGGTAATTATCGCCCAGCTATCGTCACCCATAAAGCCGGTTGTATAAGTTACATTGGCCGGCTTCGTTACTATAAGGCAATCAATCTTTTTTTGATTCAACTTCCGGCGAATGCCCTTTATGCGTTTTCCTATCAGTTCTCTGTTCATCAACACTATCGCCTATAGCATTCCTTTTCCAATGCTCAGTTTTTGAGTACGTTTTTTTTCGGGGCCCACTTTTTCTGCCAAGCGGGGTAGTCTCTGGCCAGCAGTTCTGCCGGCCCGCGGCCGTACCAGGAATAGCCGGTTCGCCGCTCGTGTTCAATCTCAGCCAGGCTGTACTTTATTTTACCATCACGGCCGCAGAACAGTGGGCGGTTGGTTCCTATCTGGTAGAAGCGGGCCCATATTGGCGGGGCCGTTGCGTCTTTGATAATGACCTTATCAAAACCCCTCTCGGATTGGTCCGGCTTATTAATCTGCCGAATACCGGTGAGCTTGACGCGGTCGAACCAGGCAACTGCACCCTGGATGGCCTCGATGATTTCCTTTGTAGGATTGTCAATGCTCATGAGGAACCTGACCACGCCAACGCTCTCGCCGCCACAAATTGATATCTTCTCATAAGTGCGAGCCGGCCTGGGCTCAAAAGTTTTCTCGTCGTGCTGTTGACACCAGGCCGTTCGTTTTCCGTCGACAATGATTTGACAATTGAGGATACACTCGATGCCCTTCTGAACGGCTTTTTCGGCCTTTCTTCGCCGGCCCTCATCCACAAACGTATATCCGGGCTTTTTTTCTGCAATATCGCGCAGCACGCTCATCGCGCCAATCATGGCATGATCATTAAATGTTATGTACCTTGAATAGCCACTGGGATTTGGGTAGCACTGCGGCCAGCCGCCGTTGTCGTACTGGGCCTTGAGCAGGTAGTCCACCCCCTTGAGAAAGCCCCGCTTGAAACGTTCGAGCCTGCTCGCGTTATAAACTTTGGCCAGATATCGTATCTGAGTGTGGGTAGCGCCGTTGTCGAGTATGGAGTCCTGCCTGTTCTTACTGCTGCGAATACGGGCCTTATCGTCGTCGCTCAAGACACGGGCCATATCGATACCCTTCGCCCAGCCGCCCGTGCTGCGCTGATACAGCAATACATTGTCGGCGATACGAATCGCCTCGTCGCCGGCGTAAAATTCGCCCCTTTGAGAGAGGCAGCGGCTCCAGGAGATGGCTTTGACGGGCTTTTTCACACCCTGCGCACCGAATACCATTGCCGTGATAAACAAACACAGCAAACCCATTACCATCCAGTGTATGGTTTTTTTCATACTTATTCCTTTCCTGGACATGTGTTTTCCTTCCTGCATCTGTCCCTGAAAACACATTTCGCAGATCCAATTGATAACAACATCTTAACTAAAAATAAAGCTTTTTTGCCGAGCCTCTATTTCCAACTCACCAATTAACCGCTCACCAATCGGGTTGCTGGCGGCTGCCATCCTTTTTTTATCTTGTCGCAGCCGTGCTTTGCCGCTACAATAAGGCAGTCTTTGCGTTCAATCTTAAAGGAACTAGTGGTCAAGCTATGCTAATTATATTACCCTACCGGACAAGTATACGGCCGTGGCGGACACCATACGCAAATTACGCCCTGATTCTTGTTAATGTGATTATTTTTTTTCTGGAATTACATATAGCCCCCCGGGGTGGCTTGGCACTTCGTCCCTGGGTTGCGCACTTTATGCTCACTCCCAATCAACTTCGCCTGTGGCAGCTTGTAACTTACGCATTTCTTCACGGTGGTTTTTGGCATGTTGTCGGCAATATGTTCTTTTTGTATGTCTTTGGTAATAATGTCAACGACAAGCTCGGCCACTTGGGATATCTGGGTCTGTACCTGGCTGGTGCGGTATTCAGCGGTATAGGTCATACGGTTTTCCATTTGTCTTCACCTATACCGACACTGGGAGCCAGCGGGGCCGTTGCGGCGGTAACCGGTGCTTATCTGGCTCTGTATCCCCAAACTTTGCTTAAAGTTTTTTACTGGCTGTTCTTTTTTATTGGCACGATGGAAATTCCTGCCTTGTATTTCATCGGTTTTAAGCTGATTTTTTGGGACAATATGTACTTAAGACGCATTCCCAATGTTGCTTATGATGCGCACCTTTCCGGCTATGCTTTCGGCGTTTTGGCTATATTAGTAACGCTCGCCACCGGTTTGATTACCGGCAGCAGTCTCGACTTGTGGGCAATGATAAAACGATGGAACCAGCGGCGTCAGTATCGCGATTCTGTTTCGAGCGGTTACGACCCGTTTAGCGGCCAGACAAAAACCAGGCAAATAAAAGTCAAGGAAGTTAAAAAAACTGCCGCCGAGAAGCAGCAGGAGGATAAAATTACACACCTTCGCAACGAAATTACCGGCCGGATTACTCAGCGGAACCTGCCGGCCGCAGCTACAGCTTATTTGGAGCTTATAGACCTCGATAATGAACAGATTCTGCCTCGCCAGTATTTACTGGATATTGCCAATCAGCTTGCCAGCAATGATAAATCAGCCCAGGCTGCCGCAGCGTACGAACAATTCTTAAAACACTACAGCAAATACGAATACGTTGAGCAGGTTGAGTTGATGCTGGGCATATTATATTCGCGATATCTCCAAAAGCCCGACCTGGCGGCAAAGCTTCTGCAGACCGTGGTCAAAAAGCTCACAGACCCCGGCCAACTAAAGATGTGCCAGGACGAACTTACCAAATTACAAAACAAAAACTAACGGCTCAACTTGATGCCTTTAGTGACCAGGGGCTTGAACGGGTCAAACGACTCGTTCATCGCCCACGCCATTGCCCGCAACAGAATGATCCGAAAATAGGGGTCGTTGAACGTGAAATAGTTGTGGCCGGCAGCCGTGACGAAAACTTTGCCCCGGCCTACCTCCTTTGTCCACATGACTGGCCACTTTTTGCCGTCCAGATCTTCGATCTTGGGAGGACCGTTTAAAGCTTTGTTTGCTATTGCCGGGCCGGCGGGCGAAGTCACGAGGGTAGTGATACCTGCCGGGTCTCCCCTCAAATGCCAATAGAACTCCTCCGCCAGCTCGAACTTTGCCCCAAAGCCCTTGAAGATGGGAGATTTTGATGCCGCGTCAGTAAGAGTCACCGGCGTGGACAACACGCCCCATTTGGTGGCGCCATTTCTGCGGTCCCATGCCATCCCAATGCGCTTCGACAACTCTTGGCCCGAACCTTCCATCAAGGCCATGTGAATAAATATCAATCCACCGCCGCGCTTCTGATAGGCGTCGATGAGATCGTAATCCCATTGCTCACGCGGCCAAAAATAGAAAACGACCAGGTCGGCTTTTTCCCATAGTTCCTTCTTAGGGAAATACATGGAGGCAGCGACCGTGACACGCGGGACCTGAGGTAGAAGCACGTTCACGTAGTCGTCCATGACCCAGGCATATTCGTGGGTCCCTTTCTCGTGGAATTTGTCGATGCCCCAGACCCAGACAATGTTCAGGTCGCGCGACGGTTCTTTTTCGGTAGTCGGACCCAGGATGTTTGCGACCGCCTTCTTGCTCCTGAGCAGTGGTTTCTGCCAGGGAAACTGCGCGCTGGATGTCGAAGAAATGGTCAGCAAAAGCACAACGATACAGGCTGTTCGATATCTCATAACAGGACTCCTTAATTGACAATCGCACTTTGTATGGAACTCAGTCGCCACCTACATAAAATTCTTTGACTGACTTCCACGTAAGTTTTTCTTCTGGCTGGCCCGGATTAGTGCAGACTTTCAGTTCAGTGATGGTTCTGTACTCCATTGAAATCTCGATTAAGATCAGGGCCCCATTAGGGAACTTGTTCACTTCGACTATGTGCGTGTCCGTGTCCGCAATTTTATCCATCTCGACGTGCATGGCTCCCGCTGAGGTTAGAATGGGCTCTGCTTCTTCATACGACATCCCGACCGAAACAGGGGTGCCCTTTGGCTTTGGCGATTGGTTACACCCAAATAGAAGCGTTGCCACAGCTAAACATATAATGAACTTCATCTCTTTGCTCCTAACAATGACTATCTGAGATTGCCCATTTACATCTGCTCAGCTACGCCGCTAAGCCTCATTTCTAATAAAATATCAAGTCCCTCTCAAAAAACAAGAATTTAAACCTTGATTTTAATTTCCCCAACTACCCAAATCCCCGCAAGTCTTAGCCTGCCCCTGCAAGTCTTAGGCAGGGGGCAGGGACCCACCGTTTCTAACTTCATCATTCGAAATTCCTTGTAGCGGTTTTATTTATGAGTTTATCCTGAGCGCAGTCGAAGGAATATTCGATATTCATTCAACGTCATTCTGAGCGCAGCGAAGAATCTCAATCCCAACTCAAAACTAAACACTTAAAACTCAAAACTATCTCTGCCCCCTGTTCACTCGACAAAAGCCTTGAATAGCTGGCTGGACATAGTTTATCAATTGCCGGTTTTTCAAAAGCCCCAACGTCCCTAAGTTTCTCACCATACGCGTAAGAGCGATGTTAGTTTTCTGCGCAGAAACTTCATCACAGATTTGTTACCATGGCCACTTGCTCTGAGTAGCAGTTTGAGGTCTTTCTGATATAGGGGAAGTATAAGGGTGTCTTCACTTTCAGCACAGCACCGCATTCTCTGTAGCGCAGGACGTGTGAATCCATTCCGACTGACCAGGATCCCAAACCTACCCTTTTTGTTGTTTCCTAAGTAGCTTCGCAGTTGCTCCACGTGTTTTTTCCCGGCTTCTTCCGCCAGATTCTTGGCTTCAACAATGATGCTTCCCATTTGGTATCGCATGGCCCAATGTAACCAGAGTGGATACTCGTCCAAGACCTCTGAACATAAGGGAAATTCGATGTCATAGAAACCTCCTTCGCAGGGGCCATGCATAAGGATATTATTTTTGTCAACAGCTCCCCCCAAGATTATTCCAAGTGAATCAACAACGAAATGTTCGTATAGTTCACCATCTGACTCTGTACACATGTCTAATATAATGGCCAATATATCTGGTGACATATCACGACACTTGACCAATTTTGTGTTGCCATGAAATGGGATATGGGAGTAGCCATCTTCAACCCTCTTGGCACGGTGCCTTACCCAATCAACATAATCCGCATATTCCTTGTCCTTATCCATATATAAGGACTATCGGTGAATTATAGGACTTTTGTTAATTTGAGACACAGTTTTTCTTAGATTTTTTCTCGAAAAAACTGTAATTATCGGAATTACAATTACTTAGCCGATAATATTTTTTGCTTTGATACGTCGCCATGATGTTAAAAATAGAGTAAAAATAGAAAAAATAGGCATGCTTACCTATTTATGTTACATTATTCAGTTCTTTTTCTTTTGTTTATTTACAGCTTCCGCTCCTTTTTCTTCTTCGCGCGTCCTACTGCTCATGAACGAAGCCTAAAAATATAAACGTTCCTAATTGTTTCCCTCGTCATATTCTTCTTTTCTTGTTTTCTCTCGTTCTTCTTTCTTTTTGTTCGCGTTTTCGTTGCCTTTAATAATTCCAACTTTCACAATTTTAGGAAGTTGCAAATTTGTAAAGTGGCTCATGTCAACTTCTTTTTCGGAATCAATAATAAATTCCGAAAACTGAGTTTCTATTTCCTTAGTAATATATTTTTTATTCAATACTTCTTTGATTTTCTTTTGAACATCCCATTGGTTTTGTTTAAATGCTAAATTCCATAATTCTTTTAAGCAAATCAATCTCGTTTCATCATCCGTAACAGTTTGAATGATTTCCTTTAGTACTCGTCCAAAAGTACTCGTTTCTGAAAATGGCCAACCAACAGTTTTATAACATTTATTCAGTCTATCAGAATATGTTTGTACAAAGTCACGGATTCCACTTCCAACAGCTTCGCAATAGTTGGACAAATTGTCATTAGTAAGAAGATAAGTGTTAACAGGTGAAATATAATCGTGGTAAACGTGATCATTATAATTTCCTTTTACGAATAATTCGTGGCGTTTCACGATATCAATCTTTTCATCCGAATTTGATACTTCTTGCAAGGTAATGTGCTCAATAGGAATCGTCGGGTTAAGCTGCAATTCCTTTAATGCTGAGAAATGCTTTTCAAACTCTATAATGTTCTTAAACCTATCTTCAGGATTATTCTCTGTCGCTCTTGTAATAAGAGAAGATAATTCAAATGATTCTATGTTGTCTGGGTCTTTGCCAGTAAATACAAAATAAACTAATTTGCCCAGTGAATAAATGTCACTCTTAACGGTTGCGTCTTTTAGATGCAGTCTCTGTTCGGGTGAAACATATAGAATCTGTCCATAACCTGATACACTATAACCTGTGTAATATGACAATGATTCTGTGTCTTTACCTAAACCAAAGTCTGACACTTTGATAATGGGTTTCCCTTTTCTTAAGAATACCAATACATTGTTGGGTGAAATGTCACGATGTAAAATATTCCTTTCATGAGCAAATTTTATTGCATTGATAATTTGTCCAACAATCTCGTATCTATCGCTTTGAGTTAATGTTCCATGGTTCTTTCTGATATAATCATGCAAATTGTATTTAGCAAATGGCATGAGATACCAAAGTTTTTGTTTGTCAGTATCGTTACCATGATTTATAAGTCGAATAATATTATTGCAACCTTGCAATTCATCCAGAAGTTTTACTTCCCTTAAAAGTCGGTAGCGATATTCATCCCTTGGATAGTGTTCTTTTTTTAATTCTTTTAGTGCATATTTCTTTCCAGTATTCTCGTCAATGTATTGTTTCACTATACAGAAGTAACCCCGTCCTTTGGGAGCTATATGTTTAAGGTCTTTTAAGTTTATCATAAATTGCCTAATATTTCATGTTGAACTATCGTCAAAGCATGATGCACTACTATTATATAACAGCAGGTAGGAAGGGCAACTCGTTTGCCCAAAGTCCATAAGTAATCTTTTTGAAACGACTTAGGCCGGTTCTCCTTCTTATTAGGCCTCTTTTATGCTTTCCGTATAACATCCCAGCGCCCCGGCCTCGTTAACAATAATTAATCTCAAAGATCCGCCTACGGCGGGATCCTTAATCAATATCGAAGATCCGCCTATGGCGGAATCATTTCAAACAAACGCCGCCCGCGACAAGTTCTAAATGAAGCAAAAGTATTGATGCCTTAATTGCACAGAGCTTATCTAAATGGCTTATCTATCTGTGGCGATTCCGAAGGATCAACAGTCCGCCAAGGCCCAGAAGTGCAAACGTCATCGGCTCAGGGACCTGTATCTGCTCCAATAGGGTCCAATTCTCTCTTGGCATTCCTTCATAGACGGAAACCCAAACTGAAGTAGATGCGGACCAGTCGGCGATAAGCCAAACGCCATCAACAAAAGGATTGAGTGGTACGAACAACCTATACTCACCTGAGTCGCCATTAATAGTGACTGGACCCTTAAGACTTATTGGAGCTTCAGGGCCTTCAACGAAATTACTTAAGACTCCCGGGGCCTCAATAACCATGGCTAAACCATCTATATCATCGCCCACAGCCCCAAGTACGCTGAGTTCTACAGTCGTTCCTGTATCATTGAGTGATACTGTCATGCCGCTGGCTATTGGCGACATAAAAAGAATTGCAGCTAAAACCAATAACTTTCTCATTATCTTCTCCTTCACTTATTGGTGTTTAATATCTCCGAAGTCGAGGTATATATATGATTTAAATTAACAGCATATCAGAAGGTTGTCAAGAATGTTATCAGACAATGAGATATTTCCTGCTGTCTTTGAGAGTCCAAAATCCGTAACTTCTTTTATATCAAGCAGATAATCCCTGAAAACTGGCAACCGGCAACTGGCCCCCTTCTTACTCGTTAAGATAGGTAAGAATTTTGCGAAAAATCAATCAAAACCGGCCATAGTTAACGACAAAATCCAAAAAAAATAAATTTTTTTTAACTCCTTTTCTATTAACGAGTAACGAGCAACGTGCGACATGCGACGGCTCATATTTTCGTATCAAAAGCGCGCTTCCGTCTAATTATAGAGGGACGTGTTTTTTTTCAGCCCTCATTTCGGGACCGTCATCCCGAAGCTTTTGTTTTGAAAATTAAGAATTTAGGATTTCAGCCTGCTGGATAACTCCTTACCCAATATGATGATACAGTCAAAAACAAATAATCATTTATCATTAATCATTTGGCTTGGGGTG
>SDBU01000879.1_pt1 | contig 43753 bp, 68 predicted proteins | sample 2277071 | NCBI WGS metagenome assembly SDBU01 (sample SAMN10397929, study PRJNA504765) | marine sediment metagenome | isolation source: marine sediment core GS08_GC12, 126 cmbsf | place: Arctic Ocean: Gakkel Ridge, Loki's castle | collected 2008
TGCTCCACCTCACACTGCGAAGATAAGAAAAAAAAGGGAAGAGAATATGCTGTGAAACATGTTTGAAGTATGGCGGGGTGGATAATTTGACGTAAATTGTGAAAAATTAATTAAACCTAAATATCTGAATATTATGAAAACAGTAGAGAAAATTAAATCCGGAGTTACAATGAAAAAAGTTATATTTTTATTAATTTTAGGATTATTTAAACTGACATTCGGACAAGAAACTATACAACTATCATGGAATGCATCAACTGATAATGTTGGTGTTGCTGGGTATAGAGTTTGGGTTGATGGAGAAGCAATAACAACAGATACATTTTATATACTTTCATTAGATCCAGGAACATATGATTTAACAATTTCAGCGTTTGATGCTGCAGGTAATGAGAGTGCTCAATCATACCCATTAAATATAACAATAAAAGATATATTACCACCTACAATTCCAGGTAATTTAAGAATAGATTTTGTAAGTTCAGGAAGTGATCCTGAACCAGAACCATCTCCTGAACCAAAACCATTCGGACAGGATTCTAGTTTATATGAGGCCCTTGTATTCTCAGATGAATTTGAGGCCGACACACTGGATACAAGCAAATGGGCTCATCATTTATATTCTGGGTGGATCACAAATCCATATAAGAACTGGCATTTTGATAACGGGGAACTGCATATCTGGCCTAGATATGATGAAGGTAAATTCTGGGACAGGAACTTTGAAACCATCGAGACGTTTAGACAGTTATATGGATATTTTGAGATTGAATGTAAACTACCATTCGGAGCTGGCGTAAGACCTGCATTTTGGTTATATAATGCAGACGATGTCAATGGTAAGTTTAGGCTGGAGATAGATATATTTGAATCTTATGGGTATACGCAAGCCTCAGCATTGAAGTGGAACGATGATAATTTACACCTTACCAGTTATGAGATGACTGTGTGGCTTGTTGATGAATCAAGTTCTAATAAAATTGGAAATTATAGATTCTATGAATATCTTGAACCCAGGGATCTATCAATGGAATATCATATTTATGGCTGTCGATGGGACCTGGAAGGTATAACATTTTATTTTGATGGTCAGCAATTAGGTCCAAAGATTGAAACCAATTTGATAAATCTTCCTTTGTTTATTGATTTGAGGCTTCGTTATTCGGATCAGGCACAGCGGGGATCTGGAGTACTGAGTAGATCCAATCCATATACACCCGAAGGAAAAGATAATGCATTTGTTATTAAATATGTTCGTGTTTGGAATTTAAAATAGGATGATAATGAAATTAATAGAGAGAACGGATGTAGGTGATGATCACTACACTTACTAAAGTACCAGGTACCATCATCTCCAAAACCCTGAAATATAATATCCCTACAATCTGCAAACCCTGCTATATAGACCTTAGTAAAATTAAAATACCATACCGTAAACCACTGATAACCATATTAAGAGGGGGAATTAAGCCTTTTTGATAGTGATTTCTGTCTTAATTTGATAATCAATACATTAGAGAGAGGATAATACCACTTAATTTGATAGTCAGAGAGTTACAAAACATGCTGTGAAACATGTAGGAAATGTGGGGGGAATAATAGAACTTGTACAACAAAATAAAAACGATGAATGATTTTTGGAAAGCCGTATTTGTGATAGTCTTTTTCATTGGATTAGCCGCTATTATCGTAGGTGTACTCATAGGTATCTGGGGAACATCTAACATAGGATGGAAAATAACCCTTACCGGCCTTATCCCCTTTATAATAGCAGCTATTATTATTCGAGCAATTGAGGATTAATTAAACCCCGAGGGATGAAAACAGCTAGGATTGTAATTAATATACTCACATTAGTAATCATCGGGATAATGGTCGCGGTATTACTCGCAAAAGAAATAAAACCGATTAACGCTATCGTGCTGATAGTCCTCCCAGCCCTCTTCGCTTACTTTAACGGATATATGGATAATAATAAACCCTGAGAGATGTCAAACCCAAAGAATAAAGGGCGCTGTGAGCGCTGTTCCGAAAGTCAGATTCATTGCGAGAATGACAACCACACAAATCAACTGTACTGCTTTCATTATCTAAGCTGGTGCAGACTTGTGGCCCGGAACTGTAAAGCACCACCCAAAGGATATTAATTAAAAACTGAGTGATGAGCCTATCTGACATATTTAATGAAAAAGGTGTTAAATCCGATATCAAGGTTAAACTAACCTCAAAAGAATATTCTAAACTTGCTATAACCCTTATTAAATCTATAAAACCAGCTGAAAACTGGATTAGAAATTTAAAGTTAATTAAACCCTGAGAGATGACACTACAAGGATTATTAAAAGCATGCGGGGATCAGCAAGACTTCCCGCGAGTCAGAATCATATATCCAGTGAGACACAGCAAGGTTACTATCGGTGTGGTTACTCAAATCAAACCCAGCGGGTGCGCCGTTAGATTCGATGATATGAGTTACGATTCATGGTTCTGGGCTGATCCAGGAGATGATAAACGATCAAAATATATGAGTGAATTAGGTATAATTTAAACCCTGAGTGATGAACATAAAAAGCATAGATTTAGTTCTCCTAAACTCAAAAACTGAAGCCTATCGATTATCATTTAATGATGATGATGGAAATACCCTCCTTAATCTTTATCTAAAAAAACAGGAATTTCTAAATCTTCTACAGCCAATTAGTAAAGCTATCGGTGAAGAAACATTCTTAATGAGAGACCTGGATGACTTTATAGATGAATTTGACGCGAGTAATCAGGCTTTCATGTGGAATCGCGCCCACTTTGAACAGGAATTTGAAAAATATCTGAAGAGATTATAAAACCCGGAGAGAATAATCACCTGTGAGGATGACTTTATACGATTTAAAATATAGGCGATGTGGTGTTGTCAATGTCAAAATGATTTGAGCGAATGTACCTGCGAGGACATCAAGGAGCGTCTGGCCAGCCTGCGGGATAGCCCTGACCTGGTTATGCGATGGTGTTCGGTATGTAACAGCCATTATAGCCAGTGTATGTGTGAGAATCCCATATGGACCACCTCGGATAAGATGTCAGGAAAAGAAAACTAAACGATCATGAAACAATTTTTTAAAGGAAAAGCATCATTACCAGACAAGAACCAGCTCTTATTTAGTTCAGATGACAGTTATCATAAACTGGATGGATTAAAGATTGACGAGATAGTCGTGGCAGCAAGATTAAATACACCTGAGAAGGTACAGGTGTTTATTGATTACCTGACAATTTTTAAATGCTGTATGAGCGATAAGGAGCCCAAGGATGATGTAATGGAAATTGATTTACGAACCTTAGAATTGGAATAGTAAAAAAATACGATCATGAAACATATAACCCTATACACCGCGACCCTGCTTGCTTTCATGCTCTTTACGGGATGCTCTTCTCAAAAGAATATTATCCATGAGGATACATTATATGTTACCAGGAAGTATATTGGTGATTTTATTGAGCTTAGGGTGGACAAAAAAACCACCTGCATTGTAACTACTGATGCCTTATTCTATATTATTGGCAAACCGTTATTGGAGATCCCGGATAGCTCAAGATGTTACGTAAAGTATATTCCGGAAAGACTGGTTGGCTCACATGCAAGTGTTTGGATTTTGTATTTCACTTGGGATGGGACCGAAGATCTGTATATGCTAAAACAAGACTGGATAACCGGTGAAATTTATTAATTAAACCCTGAGAGATGAAAATAATATTTTACATCGTGTGGTGTTTCCTGACCCCACTGGATTTAAGTCAAAAAGTATACGATGAGTTTAATAGGTATTTATATACTACAGATGAATTACATACAGTTTATGATTGTAATAATTGCAAAGGCTTTGAAAATCGAGATTCGGCTTTTGTCTTTTATTACCATGCTATTAACGAAGAAGGGATTGATCATGTAAGCATTGATTCTATGACCGAGAAGCAATTTAGAGTATTTCATTACCAATATACAGAAGCGAGAAAGCAAATTGACAGCGAAATAACTGAAGAGAAAATAGTAGGATATGAATACAATATCTGGTATGAAGGGAAAATTATAGGTAGAGTTCCATTTACTCCTTATATAGACTCCATAACCACAAATAAACCCTGAGAATATGAGTAGGCACATTGAAAGTAGGCTCCAGCAGAGCTGTGTGACGTGGTTCCGATACCAGTATCAGCAATACACAAAGCTTTTAATTGCGGTACCCAATGGCGGAACCCGGTCGAAAATAGAGGCCGCAATAATGAAAGGGGAAGGGGTGACACCTGGCGTGGCTGATCTGATCCTGTTCCTTCCAAAAGGCGAATGCGGGGCCCTGGGTATCGAAATGAAAGCCGGGAAGGGCAAGCAATCAGAGTATCAAAAACAGTGGGGCGATGCTTTTGAATCCGCTGGTAACAAATACACCGTCTGCCGGTCCTTTGAAGAGTTTATGGAAATCATTAACAATTACATACAATAATATCATGTTCAGAAAAGTTGAAGTTTCAAAGAGATTACCTCATTTAAAAGGTGAATACACGGTATTTACTATTACCGGAAAGGTTTATAAAGATTATTGGAAGAATAATGATTGGGTTTATGAATCAGAAGGCGAAGAAATTGAATCGTGGCTCGAAGAAATCCCGGAGCCAGATATCGAAGCTAAACTAAAAGATCTTCAAAAAACACCCATTCCCGGACCATTTATCCATTCTGATAAATCCCCGCAGGAAATTGCTGAAGCGCTTAAAAATCTCAAGCCAGACAAATTATGGCTAAAGGGATTTAAATCGGGAGCATACTGGTATGAAAATGAACTTAAAACACAATCCAATGGCAAAGAAAACAATTGAAATCGAAGACGGGAAAGTAAAAAGACAGTTCACCTCTGGCTGGAGCAATTCAGGGTTCATTAACCTGGACCAGCTACCTAAAATGGTGAAATCCCTGGTGGACCAGAAGAACAGCATGGTTGAATACATCGAAGCCCTGCATGATAAAATAGATAAACTCATTGAGATCAATAACCTCTGTGATATCTGCGGGACGCCTAACTGTCAATCGGATCATAAATAACTAATTCCTATGGCTCAACTTGATTTACCAGTAATAGTCCAAACAAAGAATCCCCGGACCCAGCGATACGTGAAGATTGATCGGGTCCATGGAAAGATACTGAGTACTAAAAAATCTCCCGGCCCCTATAAGAATATCCATATAATAACGAAATCGAAATTTAAAGAATGAGTAACACATTCAGCTCATCACACGGTCTTGATTTTGAAATCACCGTGTGGATCATGAGTCCATACTTACGATTCAGAATCGGAACATGCAATGGATTGTGGCGCTCCACTGAAACAGCTTACGAAATTTTAGCAATAGATAATTCAGAGAAAGGAAACGGGCATTTGGATGATGTCTTTGAGTGGTTCGAAAATAGTTGTAAAAGGGACAATAAAGACCTAAAGGTGTTGGAAGTATGGAACAAGGACTTCAAGAAACACCTTATTGAAAAAAGACATTTTGTTGATATCGGAAAAAATAATTTAATAAAATATTTTAAGAACCACAAATGAGATACACTTACCTTGGGGACCGGCTCACCGATCCGGATTTAAAACGAATGCAGTGTGATCCGGTTCTCCGGCCAGATGGTAAATGTATCCGGAGCCGGATGTCAACCATGATCGTGACCGATGGTGTAAAGTCGTATATAGTCTTGGCCAGACGTTTAAGAAAAAATAGAAGATGATAATGTACCACATAAAACGTGACGGCGCCTGGATATGCGGGAAAAGCCGCAAAGCCTGGAGCTATAGCAACCAAGGGACTATTACTTTCAAACAGGCTCATAATCTAAAACTGTCAGGTTGCTGTGAAGAATGTAAAAAGCGCTACTATGAGATCCTGGAGAATCTAAAGGGACCAATAATTGTCACCCAGGGACCAAGATTGAAACCAGGGAAAAAATCAAATCAAATAATCCAAGGACCGGATATAAAACCTTATTCATCAGATGAACACCATAGAAATTGAATATGCTATCTCACAGAGATTTGACGTAAGAACGCATTTAGTGGTCCCGAATGTTTCCTGGGGAGCATTGAACCATGAAGCTGATGTATTGGTGGTCAGGGAATCCGGGGATTGCATTGAATTTGAAATCAAACAGTCTTTTGCGGATTTTAAGAGTGACTTCAAAAAACATAAATGGCAAGCTGGGTTAAGTAAGAAAATCAAGGAGTTCTATTATGTTTTCCCTGCAGAACTTTGGCATAAAAGAGAGGGTGATATCAGACAATTACTCCCTGAATTCGCTGGGGTCCTGGTCGTTTACAGGGATAATGACCATGGCCGATATTCTAAGATAATAAGAGAGCCTAAGCTAAATAAATCTGCAATAAAAATGAACGACCGGGAAATGTTTAATATTGCAAGGCTTGGAACAATGAGAATCTGGAATTTGAAAAGCACAATAATCTTATTATTAATAAACCATAAATAAAAGCAACCATGACAAAATTAAATGCCATTGCAAAACAGGCTATTAGTGCTAAATTTGCCGCCGCCATTCAAAAAGAAGAAATTAGTAAAAGCGAAGCCGGTCGTTTACTTGGACTCGCCCGCCCTGCAGAATATCCCGGTATGGTAATCAAAAACCCAGAAAAGGCTTCCGTGGGTAATAAAACCTGGGAAACCCTACGGGAATGGTCCAATTCTGGACTTAGCCTGAAGCAATACGGCGCAAAGCACACAATGAAGCCCAAAAAAACTGAAGCGAAACCTCAAAAAGAGGGTCCAGATAAAGCAAAAGACGGACCGGAACTAGTGAGTAGCAAGGAAGATCAGGCTGCTGAAGAATTAGAACAAAAAACAAGAAGGATAAATTCAATCTGGAATTATGATGGATTAAGCACTGAAAAATTCGCTAAATATCTTGAAGTAGCGATCAGGACATGCGGAATCCACATCAACATCAATGATGCAATTACTATCTTGGCGCTATTTGAGTTGATAAGCGAAAAAGAGGGCGAAGTCACCCTGGAAGACATTTTTAAAATTAAAGAAAAAAACCAATGATAACTGAAAAACTATTCTTCGAAGCGTACAATGCCTATCCACCAAACAAGGCCCAAGTGTTTTTCTACCGGTATTTTGGTAGTACAAAAGAGCCAGAAGATAATTGGCTGTCAAATAGAATAATTGGATTCTGGGTTGCATCGGTATTCGCGGGGATCTTCGCAACAGCATTCCAGTGGATGATTATATTGAAAATCCTTTTATTGATGTTTGTATTCACTTTTGTCCCGTTCTGGATCTTCGCCCTGATCATGGTTGTATCCAATAATTTGAGGCTGCGTAAAGTAAGGGACATCCTGGGCCTGTCCTGGAGAGAATATCAGAAGCTTGCAAATAGATACCTGTAAATCAATTATAATGAAATATTTTATAGACACCGAATTTCATGAAAAACCCAACACTATCCAGCTTATTTCTATTGGGATTGTATCTGAAGATGGCCGGGAGTATTACGCCATCAGTAAAGATTTGTACTTAAAAGAAATATGGAAAAATAAATGGCTACGGGAAAATGTATTACTATCAATTTATATTGAAAATATTCACGGCGATAGGCGAAATCGCATTCCTTTCACAAAAGCAGGAATGCGGCGAGTGATTTACTCTATCGGGAAGCCGATCAGTCAAATATGCACTGAAATCATAGATTTCGTGAAAGGGAAGCCTGAATTTTATGGATATTACGCCGATTATGATTGGGTTGTTTTTTGCTGGATATTTGGGCGTATGCTCGACCTTCCGGAAGGATTCCCAATGTATTGCCGCGATCTTAAACAAATGCTAGATGACCGGGGTTTAACTAAAAAATGGACCCGGCAATATTGCCCCGATCCGGTGAATGAGCACAATGCTTTAGCTGACGCTTCCTGGAATAAGAGGCTCTTTACCGCAATTAAAGCCTATGATGAAACTCACGGCATTGAATCGGTTAAAGAATGGAAAGATAAGTTCGAAGAAAAAGCCAGGCAAAAGATGAATATTCAAAAACAACTTGAAACCGCCAATCAAAAACTTATCGATGCTGGGTTGAGAAAATCAGCAATAAGGCCCGACGCCTCTCATGCCTCTTAAAAAGAAACCCTCCCCTGATGGACCGCTTGTAGGAACGGGACCGGAGGGGAGGGCGGCTTGCATCAGCGCTTCACTGTCGAAATATACCACTTTCCTGGGCGATTCCCCACAAATATGCTGCAAAACATTTTTTTACCGTAACTCTGTGTTATGTTATTCCGTATATTTGAACGTATGTTAAACCAATAAAATCAAAATCATGGACAGAGACAAAAAATTTCACGAATTGGTGAATGCAAAGGGGATTGATTCTGCAATCAAAGAATATCATCCCAATCTTTCGCCTGGACAAGTTAAGGCGGTCACGCGCCATGCAAACGAACTCGTTGATTCTGGTAAAATTCAGATTAACTGATGAGTCCTGAATGGACGAAACCGGGGCAACCCGGTCTTAATCAAAACCAATGATTATGCAATTCGTAAGTCTGTTTTCCGGTATTGGAGGGTTTGAAATTCCTGCCGAATGGATGGGATGGTATATCATTGCCCAATGCGAGATTGATCCTTTTTGCCGGAAAGTACTTAAAAAACACTGGCCCGATGTATATTTACACGGGGATATCAAAACACTGAATCGTGAAATCATCCAAGAAAAAACCAACTGGGACGCAACCGAAACAACTATCATTGTCGGAGGGTTTCCATGTCAGCCGTTCTCACATGCAGGAAAACGAAAAGGATCAGATGACAACCGTTACCTCTGGCCGGAATATTATAGAGTTATACAAGAACTCAGGCCAACCTATATTGTTGGCGAAAATGTTGCTGGCCTCGTCACGATGGAAAATGGCACCCTATTTGAGAAATGGATATTCATTGGTATGGAGAGTAAAAACTATCTCCGCAGAATCTATTCGAGACATATCTATCGTACAAGGCAGACTTTCATTCTTAATGAAATCTGTAATGATCTTGAAAGAGAAGATTATATCGTCGAATCGTTTATTATTCCAGCTTGCGGTGTCGGAGCGTGGCACAGAAGAGATCGAATATGGATTATTGCCTACACCATGCACAGTAGAAACGGACAACAGGGAGAGGGTGTTGGACAATGCGAAACAGAATTTAAGTTTAAAGAGCAGGAAAGCAGGTCACAATATTCAGAACAATCTAACAAATTATTTCAATCTGGAATCGGCAAAGGCGAAGATGTTTCCGACACCCAAAGCCAGAGATTACAGAAGCCCACGATCAAAGAATCACAACAGGGAACACCCAGAACAGGATTTGAATGTGGCAATTTACAACCAAGAGGGGAAACCGAATACTGGTCAACTGAACCCAATGTGGGTGGAATGGCTTCAAGGATTCCCAAAGAATTGGCTGGATATTGGGACAGAGAACCAGATATCCCAAGAGTCGCAGAAGGAGTCAAAGACAGAGTGAATAAGTTAAAAGCGCTTGGAAATGCTGTCGTGCCTCAAATTCCATACGAGATATTTTTAGCAATTCAAAAAATCGAAGATGAAAAACAAACTTAAGGAATACCGGAACTTTGAAATAGTGGAGCCCTGTACGCTATTCTGTCCATATATTAAGGGCACATTTGAGGCCCGGATTATAACTTCTCTATTCCAAGGAGATCTGATAGTCGAAAATTTAATCATCTATTATAATTAGATCATGGAAAAGAAATTCAACTTCAAAAGGACAGCCTTTATCATTGGCTACACAGCATTGGCGATATTCCTTTCAACAAAGGCATCCGAAAAAACCTGGCTATTCGTCCTAATATGGGCCATCTGGTTTGGGATTACATCCATAATGGTAATGATCGAGGGAGCCGAGGACAATAACGATATCTGCGAATACGTAGATTGTCCTACATGTAAAAAAAAGACACTTCAAAATCTTATTATCTTTAAAGGCGATTCAGAAAATATAGCTTTCTGGCAATGTACCATCTGCCATAAAAGAACAGATTTCAACCATAGCCATGATTAGAGATTACCAGGTAAAGAAAAATGGTATTGAGGCCAAAAAGGTCTACAAACAGATACTTGACGGCAAAACTCATATTGAGAAAACCCCGGCGCCGGAAGATCTCACCGAAAAATGTAATAAGTGCGGTAAGGGCAAAGTCCAGTTCGATATGAGCAATGAGCCTGAATGGAAGTTCACCCTGGTAAAATCAACCGTTATCAATGTCGGCGGCCATACCCTGCTTTTCATCTGCTCAGATTGTGGATCGCATATAACCAGAAGAGGAATTTCATATTGTAAAACCGATCATCCAAAATATCAACCATGAATAAAATCACACACAAGCAAAAAGTAGCAATGACAGTGAGGCTTGTCAAAAATCATTGTCATAGTGAAGATTTCCCGATTAAAGTGTTGAAAAAAGAAGCAAACGGGGATTATGAACTATTGGTCCATCGTACAGCATTAAGTGAAATATACAGGCTGGCTAATGCGTTATGGGTAGCGGTTGTTTTACTTGAAGTCTCTAAGTTTAATCCGGATTTTTACAGAATTTTAATTATATAAAAATGGCAAAATACACTAAGGAATCCAGGGAAACGGTATCCCGTAAGGACTGCAAATGCAGCGAGTGTGACGGACCGATCCAGAAGGGCGAAAAGTGCATAGTTGACCCGTCCACCAAAACAGCGAAACACCTAACCTGCTAGTTATGAAAATCAGAACAGGAATAAAATTTAAGGCGGTAATTCTAAGTTGTAAAATTCGAAGATTATTCGGATTAAAGCCGCGATCTAAACATGCGTTTAAGTTTTTAACGAGGGAGCTCGTTGGGGTAATGGAAATAAAATCAAAACAAGCGTACCGTGGTAATAATAGAAGAATCCGAGACGCGATAAAATCATTCAATCCTATATATTTTGCAAATATGACATACGTTGAGCGTAAAAATGCAATTTTACCATTAATAAACGGCACATGAAAGAGCAATTCAGATATAAGATCTCAAAAGGCGATATGAAAACAAAGTATTGGATTGACAGGGAATCCGGGCAGTTTGAATATTGGCGTACCGATGGAATAACGATTATGGGTCAAATCTTAAGTATTGTGAAATACTACGAGAAAATTTCCATCAAGCTCACAAACAGGCAGCTTTATTACCAATTGGTAGGCAAAAGCCTTATTCCCAATGCACACGAGGTCTATAAAAGGATTTGTAACATCATAACCGATATGCGATATTATGGGCTTATCGATTGGGACTCAATTGAAGATAAAGCCAGGGTGCCCATTAAGCCCGCTGAGTGGGATGATGTAAAGGACCTGATTCATTCCGCCACTTCCGCTTACCGGCTACCTAGGTGGAGCGATCAGGAATATTATGTTGAGATGTATTGCGAGAAAGAAGCTGGAATAAATGTCCTGGAAGTGGTCTCTCGAAAATATCATATGTATTTTGGATTCAATAAGGGTTACTCCAGTGCATCTGCAATGTACGATCTGGCTCAAAGAGTCTCAATCCAGATAAATGGAGGTAAACGGGTAATTATTCTTTATTTTGGTGATCACGACCCGTCCGGCCTGGATATGATAAGGGATATCCGGGACAGGATAAAGGAATTCGTTACGCAAGGCAAGTGGCCAGTAGATCCGGATTTTGAAATAATTCCAGTTTCATTAACCATGGAGCAAATTGAGGAATACAACCCGCCCGCTAACCCGGCAAAAATCACAGATCCCAGGGCTAAATGGTACATTAAACAGTTCGGACAGGTTAGCTGGGAGTTGGATGCTATTGATGCCATTGAGCTGCGTAGAATAGCTGAAGAGGCTGTTTTGGAATACGTGGATATGGACTTGTATAATGAATGGGTCCGGAAAGAACAGCGCGAGATTAAAGCATTGACTGACTTCGGAAAAACTATTTAGTAATGAGAAGAAACAAGCGAAGGGGATTTTCCTCAACAAAAGACACTTTTTGCTATCTCTGCATGTTGGACACGGCGAATATGTCTATTTGTTCAACCAGCTCCGCTTGTTTCTTAAGTAAAGCGAATTATAACCGATTGAATATGAATAGATAAAGTGTAGTATGGTTTTGTTGTGTGAAGTGTTGTATGGTTGAGTAGTGTTTAGTGTAGTATTGTTAAGTAGTGTATTGTAAAGTTTTATTTTAACTTAAATTTTCAGCCTATGATTTTAGAGCAGTCAGTCCGAGAATACTTTAGCCGTCCGTTGAACTTTATTTCCCCGTCGGACCTGAAAGGGAAGAAAACCCCCAAGGAATATTATTACCACAAATATATTTACGAGCGAGATCCGGATAAAGAGGACAAAAAAGAGTTCCGAATCGGGAATGCCGCCCATTGTGGTATCCTGGAACAGCATAACTGGAAAAACAAGGTGGCCGTCTACAAAGATGCTTACCCGGAGAAAACCTGGGCCTATGCCCCTAAAAAGAAGCATTACGCCCGTTTTGAAGCTGATCACTTAGGTAAAACGATTATCCGGGAAAATGAATGCCAGCTCATAAATGATATGAAGCGTAGCCTAGCCAAAACCATGGATATTTCCCTGCTGAATCCCAAAGGCGCCATCATCGAGCAATCCTTCTATGCAAAACTGATCTTCAATAAGAACGGCACCGTGGACCGGATCGAAGATCTGAAGGATTTTGAGGAAGTAAACAATACTCCGAAAGACGACCTGGTATTATTCATCTGCACCAAACCGGATTTTGTGAAGGTGAAAGATGTGGCCTGTATTGATATTGACTTAAAAACATGCATATCTGTTAACCCGGCTAAGTTTCAAAAGGATTCCTATTCAATGGAGTATCATATCCAGGCATCCATGGGTGTTGATATTGTAGGCGCTTGCGTGGGAACGGAGGTTGATCTGTTCATATTCATTGCCATTGAGAAAACCCCGCCGTATGATTGCGTACCGTTTTACGCTGAGAATGACCTGATTGAATATGGCAGAAACGTTTACCAGCGGCGGTTGTGGGAGATATGGAAAGCCCACAAGGCAGGGTACTTTGAAGGTTATTCCATTTACTCTGACATGGAGAATATTGATGAGGACGGCCAGGATGTCCGTAATCAAAAGATGATCCCATTGACTCTACCAGGCTATGCTAAGGACCCTGGTTACATGGCCTTTTAATTTGATTATCAAATTATAACAGCGTTCTAAAATATTATTCAGGGGAATGTTTACCGTCAATAAATCATCAAAGAGAAGAGAATTAGTATAAATTGTGGTAAACTTCACTTTAATTTACTCATGACAGTAAAAATAACCCGCAATATTAAAAGTAAAAAGATTGAACTCCGGTTTGATAAAAAACCCATGGCAGATGTTTTGTTATGGATAAAGAAGGAAAATAAGTTTATATGGACTAGAGGCGGGTTTTGGTCAAGGGCTTATACAAAGAGAGTCTGGGATAAAGTCCATGAATATTTCAACATCGAAAAACCAACGGAAGTCCCTCATAATCAAATTAAGCCAACAAAATCGACCGACATGATAACCGTTGATAAATACACTCTGACGATTCCTGAAGCTTTCTTTGTCTGGGCCACGAAAGCGCAAAAAGCCATGGCAAGAAGAAAAGCAGTAAAAAAACACTTTATTGATAAGGAAAGTGAATTAGTGGAAAGCCTTAGAAAAAAGGGACTTATAGGAAAAGGGGGGCGTCAAATCAAAGAAACAATCCGTGTTGCTGATCTCATTGCTGAGAAAATTGGATTTGAAAAATATGGCATTGATGCTGAGGAAATGCTAAGAAAGCTGAGGAAAGAGGCTGGAGCACCTAAGCCGGACCGAAAAGAAGGGCTTGCTTATATCCATCCGGATATCCCAATAAACGATTTGCGCGAAGAGTTTAATGTAGGTGTTGATATTGAAATGGAGCATCAGGATAAATCAAGGGCGAGTCAGATCGCATATGATCATCTGAAAGAAGATCCATTCTATTATTCAAAGCTCGCTGTTGGTGAGTTGCCTGACGAAAAGGAGGCAATAACCTTTCTTAAAGGCAGGGAAATTACAATATCAATGCCGAATAGAGAAAAACGTAAAGCGCAATTTGTTATCGCGGAACTTGATCAAATAATTACTTCTCATAATGAAGAGAATTTCCACTCTTCACCTGAATACCCCAAGAACGCTGCAGGGAATAATATCAATGACAGGAATTATAAAGACGATCCGGCAGCGCAAAAAGCTGTCATGGATTATGCCAGGGAGTTAGAGCCAGAGAGGTTGATCACTACTTCCCGGACGCCTTCAGGGACTCCAATTATCACAAAAGACGGATTTGTGGTTTCCGGGAACAACCGGACTATGAGCCTGAAGCTTGCAGCGAAACAATATCCTGATAATTACAGGGAGTATGTTAAATATTTAGTTGAAGAAATAGAGGCTTATGGAATTACACAGAGCATAGCCCATTTTGATCATCCGGTCCTAGTGCGTATAGATTACGACTTCCCGGAATACACTACTCAGGAACTTGCAAAATATAATAAGGATACTAAAAAAGCGGAGCGCCCCGTTGATAAAGCAATTAAGCTATCCAATATTCTCAGAGATAATCCAAACTGTGCAAGTATCATAGCGCAAACAACCGGGGGCTTTGATACATTCACTGAATTTTACGCAAGTCAGGGGGCCGAAAAAAAGCTTGCGAATGAACTTGTAACATGTAATCTGTTAACCGAGCAAGAACTTCCATCATATTTCACAGGCGCAACATTTACCGAAACCGGGAAAGAGTTTGTTGAGAATCTTCTGGCATCATTGATACTGAATCGCGATGCTCTTATTGCATCAGAGCTGCCAGGTATTAAAGGAATGAAACAAAAACTCATTACCGCCCTCCCTGTGCTCATGAGAAATGCAAGCTTACCAGAAGGGAGCCTGAAAGAAAATATTAATGGTGCTATTTTATTGCAACAAAATATCAAGGCTTCTGAAAATTCCTTCTACGACTGGATCCGGCAGCATAAAATGTTTGAAGGGAAGTATGACAGGAAAACGGTATATCTGAATAGATTATTGGATTCCGGTAAATTCAAGTTTAAGAAAGCTATTGAAGGCTATAATGATTCCGTTGAAAAGAGTCAGGGAGCGAGTATGTTTGGCGATAAGCCTAGCCTGGATGAAATATTCGATCATCACATTAAAGCAAATGTAGATGAAGTTGAGCAGAGGCTTATTGAGGGCTCTGAGATTATAACAAAGACAGATGAAAAGCCTGGTAAAAAGAAAGAATATCGGTACATTATGCGATTGCGACCGTTTGATATTGGCACTTATCCAGAAAAGGGTTTTATTCGATATGAACCCGAAGGTGGAAAGTATGGGACGGTTATTTATGATCGAAAGCTCCCAGTAGAAGAGTGGGATAAATGGGATTTTTGGCCGGAAACGGAAGTGAACGAGTTAGCATCAAAAGATTATTCCGATGAATTTTATGAATTGAATAAATTAAAGGTATTAGAAAATGGGATGATTGAAGTACAGATGTTTGAAAAAGCATCCGATAAGGATTATACCGACAAAGTAGATTTATCTGCGAAAGATCTTATAATAAATATTGAAACCGGGTATTTTAAAGAATTAGAGGATGAAAAACCGGAAGAGCCGGAAGCCGCAGCCGGACCGGAATTCAAAGTAGGAGATTTTGTGGCTAATACCAGAACGAAAACAATAGGGGAGGTTATTGATGTATTTGATAGAGGGGAGGTAAGGACGGATATGGATGGAGTAGTGTCTGTTTCTGAGCTGAAAATTTACAATCCGGATGAACACAACGACTATGAACTAATCCGAAGCCCTATGGAAGAGTTTAAGAAAAAAAGGATTGAGGCAGAGGGGCCGCGCGAATTAGAAACCATGGACGCAGAGCTTTCCGAAAACTTACTAAGTAAGAAATATGAAAATTCGTTTGACCTGAATAAAGACATTGAAAAACTCTTGGACAATAAATGGAAGGACCATATCGATGACTGGACCGTTGATGAAATAGAATTCATTTCAAGATATTCCGGGTACGGCGGTCTGGATAAATTTGGAGAGATCAGCCGCGGATCACTTTTCGAATATTACACCCCGGACCTGGTTATTGAAAAAATGTGGGGCCTGGCATACAAATATGGTTACAAGGACGGATCAGTTTTGGAACCATCCGTCGGCGTTGGATCTTTCTTTAACAGGAAATTCGTTCCTGAGCACGTGTACAAGGTGGCTTACGAAACGAATAAATATTCAGCCAAGATAGTTTCTATCCTTTATCCTGAAGTGATTATCAATGACGACGAAAAAGACTCCATGTATTTCGAAGAGGTTTTCTTAAAGAATAATTACACCGTCCGGGATAAAGTTGGTAATCCTTATTCCCTGGTTATTGGGAACCCTCCATACGGGGCCGCTGAAGGAAAGTGGATAAACATGGGTGAGAAGCAATACACTCATGCAAAGAATTATATTGACTATTTCATATTCCGGGGCCTGGACCTGCTTGCAAAGGATGGACTCCTGATATATATTGTAGGGGCTGAAGTAGCTGCCGGAGCAAAACCATGGCTGGACCAGGGAACGAGCAAGACAAAGGAGATGATTGCTAAGAAAGCCGATCTTATCGATGCCTACCGGCTTCCAAATGGAGTATTTGAAAGGACTGATGTTGTCAGCGACATAATTATAATGCGTAAAATTATATAGATGGATAACTATGGAAAGGAATTGATTTTGGACTTGCATTACTGCAATCCGGAATTGTTTAATGAAAAAGACCTCACTAAGTTTTTTATTGAGCTTTGTGAATTGATCGGTATGAAAAGAGAGCCTTTACACTTTTGGGCATACGAAGATCCAGAAGAAAAAGCTAAAGCACCTCCGCATCTGAAAGGAACATCAGCCGTTCAATTTATCAGCACATCCAATATCACAATTCATACCTTGGATGATCTGAAAGATGTTTATTTGAACATATTCTCATGTAAAGAATTTGATAGCAGTAAAACCGTTATATTTTGCATTAGATTTTTTGGAGCTGGTGCTTATACACAACAAACAATAACAAGAGGATGAATTGGAAAGATAAAGCATACGGAAAAGCATCTGAACTATCAAGCGCTGGAATGACAGTAAAGGAATGGCCAAAATGGTTATGGTTTAAAATAAGATTGATGAATTTTATCTGGGATTGGTTTTCATGGGATGCTGTTAAATCAGGATGGGAAATGCCACGAATGCAATTTAAGATGTGGAAATTTTATATAAAACATCCAGAGTTGAAAAAAGCAAGGAAAGAAATGGGATATTAAAGACTTATATTGATATGAATGTCGTTTTAATCATACCGACGGGCATTGGAGCCGAAATTGGCGGTCATGCTGGTGATGCATTGCCCGTAGCAAAATTATTGGCCAGCACATGTGATAACCTAATCACTCATCCAAACGTGCTGAATGCCTCAGACATCAACGAGATGACCGAGAACACCCTTTATGTTGAGGGCTCAATGCTTGATCTTTTCCTGGAGAATGAAATTTTTCTGGAAAAAGTGAATCATAATAAAATCCTGCTAGTTACAAATGCCCCGGTAAAGAATGAGATTATCAACTCCGTTTCTGCGGCCAGGGCCACAATAGGAGCTGATATTGAGGTCATGGAGCTTGATACTCCATTATATATGACCGGTAATTTCATGAAGGGAAAGGCAAGCGGAGTGTTCACTGGTGCTGATGAACTTATTGACCAAGTGAATTCACATGCCGCAGATCATAAATTCGATTGTGTTGCGATTGCTACCCCAATTGATGTGCCAGATGATGTAAAGGAAAGGTATTTTACAGAGGGCGGCGTTAATCCGTGGGGCGGCATTGAAGCTATGGTATCAAAATACATAGCGGAAAAACTAAATATACCGGTGGCCCATTCGCCCTGTGATGGTCAGAGTGATATGGATTTCATGAAAAAGTTTAATGAGGTAGTTGATCCCAGGATGTCGGCTGAATTAGTATCTGTTTCATATCTTCACTGTATATTAAAAGGGCTTCATAAGGCTCCAAAGATCACTGAATATATCGGACTAGGTGTGCATGACGTTGATTTCCTTGTTACACCAATAAATTGTGTTGGCCGCCCACATAAAGCCTGTATCAAAGCAGGAATCCCTATTATTGCTGTCAAAGAAAATAAAACAGTGCTCAATGATAAAATGCCTGATACATTCATTATTGTTGAGAATTACCTGGAAGCCGCCGGAATAATCATGGCGCACTGGGCAGGGATCGATTACAGAACAGTGCGTAGGCCGTTGAAAAACACTATAATTCACAGAAATAATGAGGGGCAGATCAAAACGAAATAAAGAGCAGGGAGCCAGGATAAACGGGCTTGTGGACTTTTTTAAGTCTGCAAAGATCCCCGATGCTCCTATTCAATTGGGTCCTGGAGAGAAAATTATTGATGTGAAGAAATTCGTAACTTCACACTTGAAAACAGCGAGGACGTACCAGGATGCGTCTATCTGCATACCTTATTTGAATAGACTTGAAAAACTGAAAAGCATCATCCATGAAAACTGAAGCGATTAAAAATCTGATAACTGATAATGTGCTCTGGGTAATGGCTGGTTTTTTCGGGGCTATTATGCTAGGTATGTACATCGAAAAGCGTAGACAAATAAATAAATAGAAAGCATGGCAAAAGAAGTTTTAGAATCACCTATACGGAGAGGTCCTGGGGTTTATTTTATGAGACGACTTGATGCTCCGCAGGGGTACATTATTGAGAAAAGCTTTATGGGTGGCTGGAATGTTAGCTATTCTGTTTATGAGAGCCCTCAGTTTTTTGTAGAGAAATTCGCTACAAAAAAGGAATGTATTGATTATGCTATAAAGATTGAGAAGAAAAGATTGAGGGGATTAAAAACAAAAAAGAAAAAAAGAAAGCATGGCTAAGAAAAAAAAGAAAGCAAAAAAGAGATCACTGAGCTCCTGTTCCGGAGCCGGGTACAACCTTAAAAAAAGTAAGTCCAAAGGCGTGAAGTCGGCGGCAGGGCGTAAGTTGAAAAGCTGTAAGCCAAAAAAGAAGAAAAGATGACCGACGAGCAGCAAAAAAAGCTGAAGGATCTTATTGATATTCAATTGGAAAATTGTGATCAATACGATTATCCACATGTTTGTAATATGGCAAATAACCCGGATACCAGACCGGAGCTTGAAGATATGATCTTAACACAGATCAAAGGGTCGGGGATTAGTGTCGGGAATGCGATTCTGAGAATTGAAAGGGCGTATAATCCAAACATGATGGAAGATTAGCCAACGATATCCTTTATTTGGTGGTTGAGGGGCTGAAAAATAAAGGGAGAAACGATGGCAAACGATGTAATTGATATTGCGGCACCGATAGAGGTTTCTTACTCTCTATCCGGCGGGGATTTTTTTAAAAAGAACCCCAATAAGATATTAGCAGAGCCCTATGAGGCATCCGGGAGGTTCGGTACAGTTACGAAATACCGGCCCAAAGGAGAGGCTACTGCAATTGATATGCTACAGCTTATCGAAACGCCTGAATTCATTGCTGAAGGCGTTGTGGACCTATCAGCCGGGAAATCTGTCATCGCAGAAGATCCGGATACACTACCCGATAATCAGGAGAACCAGGATATTGAAAAAGCCATCGAAGAGAGCGAAGAGGAAATTGTAACCACTCAAACCAGGAAGAAAAAACAGAAGTACGCCTCCTGGGACGAGCCGGAAGAGGAAGAGGTCCAAAGTTTCCAAGAGGTACTCAAACAGTACAACCCTGAATTATCAGAAGAGGAAATTAAAGTCTTCCTGTGGTATATGAATGACATAGGCCAGCCATGGAGAGGCCAGTGGATGAATATCTATAACCCGGATCTTATCACAGAAGAGGCTGAGATCGGTTATATTAAAGGATGGTTACAGAAAGGGTTGTTGTTCTATTTTTCCGGAAGCTTCTTACCAAAGGTAATTTATCTATCCGGGAACCTATATGAAAAGAAAATCCGGTTTGATAACGAGAAATCCGTTATCACAGAGAATTACAGCTCCCAGATCGCGGATACCCAGGAGAAAGTATTAAATGAAGCCTACCAGGAAGTTTATAATTCCAGGCTGAAGCTGAATAATCCGGATGAGAGCAAAAGGTTGAGAATACGTCCATTCTCAGAATTTGCAAAAACAACCATGGTCACGAATTGGAATATAGATTCACGAACAGGCGATCCTGAGAATTTCTATGTTCCAGTTTCCCATGCTGAAAAAAGCTATGGGCAGATTGATTGGTATTCAAAGAAAACATCTATCAGCCGATGGGATTCCAGGGCCCAAAGCCGTGAGATGCTTTCCGTTTCCGATGCATATAGATTTTGGCTTAAGTATGATAATGAAAGGCCGTCCCTTCCCTATCAGCTAACCTGGGAAGACATCTTTAAGTATTACTTGGATAAGAAGTCCGTTAAGAATATTGATAAAACCTACCTGGCCAGGATGCGGGCTATCAGCAAGGAAACCGGGGATAAGTTCTTTAGCAAGTTCATGGCTGAAAGGATTCTTGAAAATGATCGCGTAAAGATTGAACAGGCGTGGAATGAGAAATACAATGGGTCCAGGAAAGTTGATTATGACAAGATCCCGATTGCATTCTCATGCGCAAAGCATTACCCAGGCGATAAAGAATTAGATATAAGATACGAAAAAAGAGAGGCTGTTGGGTTTCATTCCATAACCGGGTCCTCTTTAGCTGCCTTCCAGGTCGGAACTGGGAAAACCTGGCTATCAATATTCACCATTGCACAGTCCATTGAAAATGGTTATTGCAAACGACCATTTATTGTTGTTCCTAACCAGGTTTACAAACAATTCACTGCGGAGCTCAGAGGGATTCTTCCCAACCGAAGGATTTATGATTTATATAATCTGAGTGAAGACTATATATCACAACTCTACGATGAGAACGGCGATGTAATCATGGTCGAAGAGGGATCGATCTCTATGTTGACTTACCAGGGATTTGAAAGGATAGGTTTCAAGGAACACACCCAGGATCGCATGTTGGGGCAGCTCACCGATGCCATTTCTATGATTCAGGAAATGGATATAACCACAAAAGCCGGGGAAAAGGCGATTGTGCGGGAGCAAGAGAAGCTTGGAGGGATTATCGGGAAAGCATTAATGAAGTCCACTGTAAATATTGAAGATCTAGGGTTTGATTTTGTTTGTTTCGATGAGGCCCATGCATTAAAGAAAATATTCTCACAGGTAAAAGCTAAGTCCGTTGAAGGGAAGAAACAGAAGAAAATGTATGAGATCTCTGCCGGGGCCCCTTCCACTCGCGGGATAAAGGGGTACTTTGTTTGTTCTTACATACAAATGAATCATTCTGGAAGGAATGTATTGTTATTAACAGCCACACCATTTACTAACTCGCCATTGGAGGTTTATTCAATGCTCTCCCTGGTAGCTTATACGTATCTCAAAGAGATTGGGCTATCAAATATCAATGATTTCTTTGATACATATTGTGAGATGTCCTATGAGTTGGTTATCAACTCAAAACTAAAGCCAGAGCGTAAGCAGATATTCAAGGCATTTGATAATTTAGTGTCATTGCAGAAGCTTATTTACAAGTATATGCTGCATAAGGAAGCCGGGAAGCCGGACGCAAAGGGACGCGTTATACAGTTAGTCCGTCCGGATAAATGGGTATTGCCATATAAAGGCCGCTTTGTGAATAATGAATTTGTTGACGCCAAACCGGAAGAGTTTGTTGATACCGTATTGCCATTAACAAGCGAGCAGAAGTTAATGATGGATGATGTGATTGCTTATGTGGAAGGGACTATTTCATACGATTCGCTGGCTGCAAAAGCAGCAGCCGGGTTAGAATCCGATTTTGGTGATTCAGAAGTATTGGAAGACGACGACTCTATTGAGCTTAATGAGGGATCATTGGATGACGACGAGAAAGCCGGAGTCAGGACCCTACGTGGAGTTAACTTCGCCAGGAATATTGCACTCTCACCGTTTCTTTATGAATTCTCCGGACTGGGAGAACCTGGATACCGGGATTATATAGAAAAGAGCCCGAAGCTCACCTATGTAATGGAGTGCATCCGCAGCGTAAAAGCTCACCATAAGGCACATGATGAACCAATGTCCGGGCAGATCATATACATGGACCGGGGCAAGAAATATTTCGAGCTGATAAAGCAGTATCTTATTAAGGAACTTGGATTTAAGCCACATGAGATAGGTATTATACGATCCGGAAAGGAAGGGACCGCTGAGCATAAGGAAAATACCAAAAATACGTTTAACGGAGTGGTTTATGATGAAAAAGTAAAGTCATACCGTGATATCCCGGACTCAGAGCGCATAAAAGTGATTATCGGAACCTCTTCTATAAAAGAAGGGATGAATCTACAAAGATATTCTACCGTTCTATTCAATTCGTTCATTGACTGGAACCCCACGGACCAGATTCAGCTTGAGGGGCGTATGTGGCGCCAGGGGAATTCCTTTAAGAACGTCAGGATAACCATTCCTATGATGGCTGACTCCATGGATATCTTCATGTTTCAAAAACTGGAAGAGAAAACCCGCCGCATCAACTCAATATGGAATTACGACGGAAAAACCAATGTGCTTTCTGTTGAAGAGATTGATCCGCGTGAGCAAAAGATGGCCCTGGTATCCAACCCTATGGTTATTGCAGAATTGGAATCTGAAAATGACCTCACAAAGCTTGAAGAGCAGAAATCATATATTGAAGCAAATATTGAAACCGCTGGGAATATATCTCAATTTATTTCCACCAGGGATAAGTTCCATAAGGACCTTATAGAGATCATAAATATTATCGCGCCGGATAAGGCCAACACATCCACTGAGAACATGGCCCGGATATTTGAGAATGCATTAAAAACCGGGAAGATCGGAGATGGAGAGAATGAGCGCGATGTAAACCAGATGGTGAAAGCATCCGGGGTGAGTACTTATTCACTTTCTTTTATTGATTACCGGGGCGAGCTGACAAAGCCTTGGGATTATGGTCGCATGAAAGGGTCTGTTGTCATGCTCAAAAAAGCAAAAAGGGATTTCCTGGAGAAATATGGAATAGGAGAGGGAAAAGACGCCCTTGATGGCTTTATTGAAAATGAAAATAGAAAGATAGGTCAGATACAGAATGATATCTCCAATTTAAAAAGCGAAGAGTACCTGCGCAAAAGAGCTTATGAGATCGAGCAGGAGAGAGCGGAGAAAAAAATAAGATTCGCTACCGTGAATGAGCGGGTTGAGGAATTCAAAACGCTCAACTATCTGTTATCCGATAAGCGTGAGGATAAGCCAGATACCGCTGATAGGTTTATTTATGAAGAGATCGAAGGGTGCCCGCCGCTTACCGAAGAGGGAGAAAGGGATACATCACCAAAAGCAATCAAAAAGCTGGAGAAGTGCATCGCAAGTATTCCACAGACAAAGGAGCTGCATGCTACGGATGGCGTATATACCCCGGAGCGCGTCAAGCTGCATAATCTGATCAAAGGGCGGATCAGAGCGAAGACTGAATGTGTTACCGAACAGAAAGAGCCTATTGCAATCCTGACAGGCGGGGTCCCTGGATCTGGTAAAACTTATTTCCTGAAGAACTATGCTCCATTCTTACTCAAAGAAAGTATTCTGAAGATCGATGCCGATGCTATCCGGGAAGAGCTGCCGGAATACCATGGATGGAACTCATCGGCCACACATCTTGAAACCAGGGATATCTATATGAGCCTGTTGGATGAAATCTCAAAAGGGGAACCTTGTAAGTATGATATCCTGTGGGATGGCACGATGAATAGGGCTCAAAACTATCTCCCGCTGATCGGGAAGCTTCAAAAGCTAGGATATAAAATCTATGTTATATTCGTTCAGGTGCCGTGGGATGTTTCCCGGAAGAGGATACTGGCACGATACAAAGAAAGCGGCAGGTATGTGCCGATGGAGGTCGTTGATAGCGCAAATAAAGCCGGGCTCATCGGGTTTGATAAGGTGAAAAAACTAGCCGATGGATACATGCTCGTTGATGGGCTTACCGGGGAGATTACTGAAAAAGCCGGGGAACAAATTATTGATGGCCGGGATTATTTCAAAAAACCAGCTACCGATAAGGATAAAAAAATGAAGATAAAACTTAAGCAAGCGGCAGCCCGCTCCCGCAGAATCCGTATTTTAACACTTCAAAAATAAAAATCATGAAAGAAAAGTATGCCAGGATTAATATGTCAAAACTCCCAAAGGATATTAAATCAGAGCTGGAGGGGATCAAAGAAGCCACTGAAAACTTCGATCCGGATTACGTCCCTATTGAACAGGAGAATTTTGATATACTGTATAGCCTGATAAAATCAAAGCACCCGGAAGCCCTTGAGAAAGCAGCTACGGTGAAAAAAACAAAACCATCTTCCAAAAAGAAAACCTCTCCCAAACCCAAAAAGAAAATTGAGAAAAAACCAGAACCCGTAAAGAAAGATGGAATGGTCGATGAATGTCGCGACGTGCTGAAGGGTGCCGGGTACACCATTACAAAAAGAGCTTCTAAAAAAGGAGGGCGGCCAATGGTGACAAAGAAAAAAAGACAGGAGAGGACTATCATCAAGGAAAGGGTGGAAGACACCTTTAAGCCGATCCTGAAAGATATTTCCGGATCAAAAGAGAAGGATGAAAAGTATTCGGAGATGAAAAAAACTATTGAATCGATCCAGGGCCTTTTCTCAACATTCCTTCAGAGACTTAATAACCTGGCAGAAGATAACTCCATGGAGAAAGTAAAAAAGATTGAGAAGCTTTTAAAGGAAATTCTTAGTTGAAACAGTTTGAGAAAGATATCACCACATTGGCAGCTATTGCTGCATTTATCATATTCTGGCCCAGGATCAAAGAATTTGTTTCATATACCCGGTCCCCGGAATTCGATGACGGAGAGATAGATATTGACACAGCCGATGCATGTAAGCACATAATTTACCAGCCATTATCAATGTCCGATATACATTCAAGCGATATCCTACCTGATGGTTATTGCTATCGTGGAGATTCTTTCTGGAAAGATAAGCCACATAGTACCGGCGACCAGTACGCCGATGACCAAGCGGATAAAACATTGGCAAAGTTCGATACTGAGAATATCCTGGAGAAAATGGATTACATGGTTATCAACCTTCAAAATACTTTAGATGAATCTGTTGATTTTGATGTGGTAAATGCAACAACGGACCCTGCCTCTTTTGGAGGGTCATCAACATCAACCCCGGCTGTTACTATTGTGACCTCTACCGTTGGGACATTTCAAATTAACCTGGCGGGTATTGGTGATGTATCAATAAACTGGGGAGATGGAGTCATTGAAACAGAAACATTAGGGGCCGAAGCAACTTATTCACATACATATACAGCCGGGGGTACAATTACAATTACAGGGGTTGATAATATAACGGTTATTGATGTCCAAAACGATTCAGATGTTACAAGCGTGGATGTTCCTTCCGAAACGGTTAATATTACAGAGATTGATTTATCAAATACATCAATCACATCACTAGACACCTTTGCTACATGGACGGCGATAATAAGTATAGATGTATCAGTTACCTCATTAACGTCACTGGACACCTTTGCCGCTTGGACTGCTCTACTATTTCTATTAGTTAATAACACATCCCTCACTGAAATTGAAACGCATCCTGAGTGGGTCGATATATTGATAATAAACGCATCGAACACATCCATCTCTAGCTTCTCAACTTTTTCATCGTGGATTAGTATCATACAGATAGGTATTAGTTACACTTCAGTTAGCACATTTACGACCTTTGCCGCATGGACTGCGCTACAGGTTATATTTATAGACAACACCTCAATAAGTGCCCTCACCACACATGCAGAATGGGTGAATCTGAATCAATTAAAGGTTAACAGCACCTCAATAAGTGCCCTCACCACACATGCAGAATGGGTGAATCTATTAGTCTTAGATATTTCAAACACCTCAATAAGCGCCCTCACCACACATGCAGAATGGGTCAACATAAGAATATTAAATATTTCAAGCACCTCAATAAGTGCCCTCACCACACATGTAGAGTGGGTCAACATAAGAACATTAAGTCTTCATAACACTTCATTAAGCTCATTAACTACTTACGCCGAATGGACCGACCTTCGGACTTTAGCTATTTACTTAACGTTAATAAGCTCGCTAACAACTTACGCCGCATGGGCACTTCTCCAGTCGTTAATAGTAAATGATACGTCAATAACAAATCTTATAGCCCATTCAGCATGGACCTCAATACTTACATTTAATCTATCAAATAATGCTATCGTATCAGCAACAAATATCAACAATGAATTAATAGCCCTGGAAGCCGCCGGGATGTCATCCGGGACCGTTGACCTTAGCGGCGGCACGAATGCAGCGCCCACGGGCGCCGGGATAACAGCAAAAAATAACCTTATCTCTGCGGGGGTATCCGTAACAACGAACTGATGAGCTTTGTAAATCCAGTCATATTGGACAACTCAGGTGATAATAATTACAAATTTGTCAACCGTGACTGGTTAACAAAACCGGTCCTGGCAAAATTCATTCGTATATTCCTCGCCGATGACTCGCAATTGCAACAGACAATGGATATCCGCAGTATCTCTTCCACCGGAAAGCTCGATATCCGTAAGATAGCATTCGCCACTTACCCAAAGGCAACAGACAAGTCCAATCTCATATTATTAATTCCACTAACTCCGGCTTTACTTCTCGACGGCAATACTTCTTTTCGCATAAATATCCCGGCGCAATCTACGGTCAGAATGATGTTCTACTTCGACCAAAAAGACATTGCTAACATCCTTCGTTAAAGCATTCATGTTTTATAACATGTTTTTCCTACCTTTGGGTAAATCATTAAACCCAGAAATCATGACAAAACTAAAGTATGAGCAGAAGCTCGATGAGTATGAAATCACATCTTTGGACCATCCGGATCTTGCTGATTCATTTAAGAATGCAGCGAAGGAATTTGAGAAAAAACGCTCCAATAATGAACTGAGTGACGAAGAGATTGCAGCGGAGGACAAAAAGCTTCTTCAGCTCTTTGAAGACGTTCATCACCAGAAGAGCGAGGATAATGAAGAGACCAGAAAGCTTAAAGATAAAAATTTAACGCTGGAAGGGACCGCTGCGGTCGGGAAAACCAAAGACATCAGTGAGCTTGAAGCTTTGAAAGAAAAGTATAAGGAGAGCGCTGATGTTGTGAAGCTTATTGAAAATAAGATCGCGGCTATCAAGGCTTACACATCAGCAAGGGAAGAGATTGATAATACCACTGATGTTGAAGCTCTCAATGCGCTGAAGGGAAAGCATACCCAGTACCCCGATCTGGTGAAAGCTATTGAGAAAAAGATTATAGATCTGAAGGCAAAGAAAAAAGATCAAAGTAAAGCAGAGGCGACCCAGGAGGTTGAGAATGCAAAAGATATCAAATCGCTCAATGCATTGAAGGTAAAACACTCACAGTACCCCGACCTAGGAAAAGTTATTGAGAAAAAGATCCTCACACTAGAGGAATCTAAAAAAGCAAGCTCCAAGAAAACCCTTAAAGAGAAACTGCTCTCGCAAAAGGAATGGGATTATTCAGAGCTGAAAGCTGTAGGGATTAATCCTACCGGTGAAGATATGACTGTAGAGGGTGTTTTCCTTGAAAGGCAGTTTCTTCTTGACATATATCTCACCAGACCTGCTTAAAGATTAGAAAGCTCTGTTCTGAAGTGCCGGACAATGAAAACGTCCAAGATCGCAATCACTTCCGGTTAGGCTTCGCGGGGCTTTCTTCCTAATCATGGAAGACTCAGGGAAAAGGATATACACCAGGCTTGAACTTCGAATACAGAAGTTCGTGCAAGACTATGGCCCTGACCCGCTCATTTCAATAATGGACGAGTACTCCAGATCAATCTCAACTAAAGATTACAATTTATATCATAGAATAAAGAAAGTTGTTTGTAAAGAGTACAATATTCCTATTGCTGATATCAGCGGTGAGTCCATCATGCGCACCGAAGGAACCTTAGCAAGAAAAACAATCTCTTTCCTCTCATACAAGCATACAAATTTTGGAGCAAAGCACATTGCCAGGCTTCAAAATCTTACACCACGTACAATTTATAATCATGTTGACGAGGTAGGGTTTTGGCTTAAAACCCCTCAGCATTCATATGGTGGATTCATGGAGAAATATAAGAATATAATTAAAGACTTAGATTATGACTCAGACACTTGAAAGGGTCCCAAACGTATCACCATTATTGAGGGGTCCTATTATTGAAAAAGATTATACCAAAGGGATAGAGGACCAGATCAACCAATCTGCCGCACCAGAGCCCGCCCCTACGCCGGAGCAACAGCAACCAGAACCAGACCCGCAGACGACAACGGGCAAGCCTTCATTCCACGATGGATTTCAGCCGGATGACACGAAAGGGTTTTCATTTGAAGAGCCGACCGATGGTAGCGATATAGGCGGAGAAGAAGCCCCTGGGTTTGAACTGTCGGGTACCAGCGCGAAAGCATTTTCCAATATGGCTGGGGATCTTATAAAGGTTTATGTCCCGCAGATCACATATACATATGCCAAGGTGGACCTTAATTCTATCAAGGCACATATTGATAACGGGAATATTGATCCGCGCGGGTATGATACATTTCAGAATGTAAACCAGAACACATTAGACTCTCTTCAGTTCGAAGATGACGAGATCAAGATGTGGAAAAAAGCATTTAAGGAATGTCTTGAATATAAAAACATGCAGGTGGCCAACCCGGAGACAGCGTTCTGGATCGCCACGGCAGCGCTCATCGGTGTCCATGGAATCAAAGCTGTACAGTGCCATAGGCAAAACGCTGAGTTAATAAGACAGCTCATGATGTCTTTCAATCCTGACTTCTTCAATTCATATTCCGCTAAAACAGGGAAAGCCCCTGAAAAAGAAGATGACAAGGAAGAACCCAAAGAAGATAAAAAGAAACTCTGATGCGTGAAAGTATAAAATATGATCCAAAAGAGTTGACCCGCCCTGTAAACTACATGGTTGTGGTCTGTGATAAAAATATCGATACACATATTATTGATTTGGATGAGGCCGCTTCTTATGTCCATAAATTTAGCAGGAAAGCAATTATCATCAGCGATAGGGAGGTTTTTAAAGACCAAGGCGTTAGTGCAATAAATTACAATTTTATAATGAACGTCACCAAGCCCGCTATAAAGCTGATTGATAATAATCGGCAACAATACCGGAAAGTGTATGAATATATCCTTGCTAATTATAAAAACGGACTGATTATCGCCTATCCGGAAACCATAACAAATGATATCGCTGATAAATTTGCAGTCAGTAAATCATCCGGACATGATTTTATTGTATATCGTAATGACCTGATGGAGCTTACCGGTAATGAGAGGGCCGCAATGACGTATATGCGGATACATTACAATACAGAACTTCCTTTATCCCAGGGGCAGTTTGGGAATATAAAAGAGAAATTTGGCGAACGCAATGCTATTGGGATATTTACATGCCAGTTTATTGCCAACTACCAATACAATGCATGCATGTACTATTTTAATGAACAGTCTGAGAAATATGAAGAAATGGGTAAGCATGATTACATCAACTACCGTGAATTAAACCGGCAGATCGCCTACCATGTATATTATGACATGGTGAGATCAAAGATCCTTAATTTCTCGCCTGAGAAACTTAAGTTTTATATGGAGCTGATGTTCAAGGCAATTGGAGGAAAGGTAAATCAAACATTATTAACCCAGTATGTAAACATCTTCAGCGATGAGTGAGATAGGTAGAGAGCCAATGTGTATTATTGCTGTTGGATTTAGGGGTATAGGTAAGACTTATACCACCAAGCAGGAGATAGAGAGTTATGTAATGAACGATCCCAGTACCGGGCGCAAGGCCAGGCCCGTTTTGGTATTCGATACTAATGGTGAATATGAAGATTACAAAGCTATTGACTTTGATATTAATGAAGAGAATGAGATGCTGCGTGGTGCAGAGATCCGGAAAATTACAGTGCCCGGCAAATACCGTATTGTAGCTTATAAAAAGAATCGTGATCTGATGACTCCCAGTGAGATGTATACTACTGTTGTTACCATTTCCAAGTATTTTCGGAATGGAATGATTGTGCTCGATGATATTAATCGTTATATGCTTTATCATGTGAAACAAGACATGGTAGGGTTGCTTATTGGTTTGCGGCACATAGGAGTGGATCTAATTATTCATTTTCAGACTATGCGGGCTATCCCGGCTAGGGTTTGGGGTAATATGAATATGCTTAGATTACATAAACAAGCTGAAAAAATTGATCCCTATAAAGACCGTGTTGGTAATTACGAGTTATTTAAAATCGCTGAAATTATTGTAGATAAAGAGACCCAGGCCGATATTTACTACAAACTATGGATCGATGTTCTTTACAATAAATTAATTAACGTAAACAAGGAATCCTTCTCCTTTGCCTGTAGGCAATATCTTGCTTTGAACAATCGTGAGATAAAATCCAGGTTAAACTATATTGATGAGGCCGGAGTAAAAAAATATCCCGATCAAACTACTGTCGTATCCCATTTTATTAAAGAGAAATGGTCCCAATACGTTCTTGATGTTGGTTAATTTCAAAATCCGTTTCCTTCCCTTCACTAATTTCGTAATATCCTTATAATTTGATTATCAAATTATAACGCATAGTCTATGCCTAATTTTCACTGTTTTAGTGAAATGGTATCGTTACCCACACCATTATTAAATGATTTACATTTGGCTTAATGGATACGATTGTGATCCCTTGGACAAAAAATTTGAAATCATGTTGAAGAAAGTAAATGTAACTCAATTCATCATCACTGTCGGCGCTATGATTGTTGCACTACAATTCAGTGAACGTGTGATATCTCCAATGGTTGACAGGATGTTTGATTAAAAACCAAACACAATGAACCGTATTAAACACCTTCAGCGACAAGCTGAAGGGAACTTCCGAAATTTTGAAGGGGTCACTTATGGCCGTGGCTACAACAATGCAGTAGCCCCTGGTGCTGGTCCGGTGAGGAACGCTGAGGTCCTCGATCCGAACGACCGCACATGGACAATCAATGTTGCTAACAGTAACACTGTGTCCACAGGCTCGATCCGGATCTTTGGCGCTGCCATTGACCTGACCGATGGAAGCCTGCCCGCAGGTATCACCATTACCGTATCCGAGTCCTCACACCTTCAGTTGAAGACTGAACTGTTGACCACTGCGGTACGTATCCTGGGTCTGAAATATACTGTTACAACTGCCGCGCAGTTTAACAATACATTATCGCTCGTGGATAATACCAGTACTGGTGCCACCAACTCAAGGGTCTGGCAGCCACTCAATTATCGCTCTGCGCAAAATCAAATCACAACACAAATCGATGCCCCGAACTTCGAGATGTTGATTTCTGCCACGAGTTATATACAGTTTGCCCTGTTGGCCTCGGAAACCGTTACCTTCACATTCACCATTGTGGAGAAAGCTCTGACGAAGAATATCCTGCGCCAACAGCCTGTTGTGGCAGCCTCTACCCAGATGGCGCCCACCGGTCTGCCGCAGATCGATATGAAGCGTGGGTTGTAGAAAGGATTGAATTTTTTTCCATAAAGGGGCAAGACGCTTTTGTCTTTGCCCCTTTTTTTGAAAAAAGAAGCTATGTATAATGAACAAATCACATGGCTCGATTATATCCTTTTAAGCAATCCTGACGGTGTACTGAAAGTATTGTCCAAGTATGGATATACGGGCTATAATGACCAAATTGATTATGACCAGGCCAGGGCGGCGTCCCTGGAGATAATGGATCGCTACGGGGAGCGCGGGATCATTGATTTGCTACGCGCCCACCCAGAATACGAAGCCTTTAGTGATCTGTTCACAAGGTCACACTCACCTTTTTTTAATGCTACCAATGATACTGGATCAATGAGCCTCTTTAATAGAATGAGGAAAGGGCTCAAACCGTTTGATGATCTATTCGTAGCACTGAGCGTATTCTCCCTGGCTTATTTTATAATTAACGGAGTAGGGAAATGATTATCGAAGACGAAAATAGAGCAAGGAGCGAGAGAGTTCTTAACATCATATCAGTTATTTTGATTATAACCGGACTAATTATACTAAAAAAAATGTCATGAAAGAATACAGAAATTTTGTCGGAGATCCGTACCTGGAATGTTGCGGTGGTTATTATGGGACTATTTTACCACTACCAACTCCTGAGCCCAGAAAAAAAGCAATCGTAGGCGTTGGAATGACAGCGCTCATGATCGTTGGGCTGATTGCCGCTGTATCCTATGCTTACAAGAAAGTTTTAAAATAGTGCACCCTGATAACCTCATATCAAATATTGAAGATCGCCACGAAATACTGGAGATGCAGAGGTATGCCAATATTTATGTTACGCATAAAAAGAGGCTGTTCCCATTGATGGAGCAAGCAGTGGGGGAACCATTACCCTCAGACCTCACTCACCAGGAGGCTATTGACCTTTATACCGATCTGCTTAATCATCCGCAGTTTGCTGATCAGGTAGATGATATGTTCAGCGGATATGTAAATGCCATTGACCCGGTTACCGCAATCGCTGAATTAGGAAGTTCAATAGCCAATATATTTGGTCGTAAGCAAGATATTAAATTACTGGAGCAGCAAGCGGAGATGCAGGAGGAAGGGTTTTTCCAGCAAATGATACTTAATAGACAGAAGCAAAATGACTCAGGAAAGATCTTGCTCATAACAGGAATCTCCGCCGCCGTGGTTGGGTTGACGATTTTTTTAATAGTTAAAGCACGAAGATAATGTGGAATAATTTATTTTGTGGAAAGGCATGCCAAGAAAGGAAGCAAAGGAGGCATGAAGAAGCGATGGCCCGGATAGAGATGGAAGGGCGGAGATACGATGTCTATTCGGATATCGCCAACCAACCAGCCACCGGATCCAATAAAGCACTTGTTATTATTCCTATTGTGATACTGGCCTTTGGTGCCATTACAGCATTTGTGTTAATCCGCAAAAAGAAGAAATAATGGATCTTGCATGGTACGATAGAGAAATTGGCAAGAGGGTGGACCAGATTAATAATCTTAGCCAAGATATTGCTGAATACAAAAATAAGATTAATCACTGCGTCTCTAGGAAATCTGGATTAAAAACCTATAACTGTAAGGCAAACACAGGCAAGACCCTTAATGGCTGGAGAGATTTGCGAAATCTTGCACAAAAAGAGCTGATCCTTATAAATAAGGATTTAACCATATTAAGGGAGCAACGAAAAGATGCAGTTGTAGCTATTGAGACTGGGCAGGAGAGAAGGAGTGCTCAGGCTGACCTTGACCTTAAAGAAGCCCTTGCATCAGGTGAGATGGCACAGAAATATGGCAAGTGGCTGCTCCTGGTTGTCTTCGGACTTGGATTTGGATATTTTGCAATAAAAAAAGTTAAATCATAATATCATGGAAAAGTACAGAAATTACATCCCGCCATACCAGGCACCGACACTTACCCCTATTAAATTCCCGACAAATCTTCAGCCTATCAATACTGATATCAATGAGGATGCTCAGCCCGATGGGAAAACCTGGGGTGTCATTGATAAGATATTCGGATACGGCCAGGGCGCCGCAGATATCTGGACCCAGATCAAAACGGGGGAGAAGCCTTACCAGTATGGTTATGACAACCCTAATCTGCAGTGGGGCGAGAGCGAAAAAGGACTGTTTGGGATACGTAGACCCTGGGGAGGGGTATTGGTCCTTTCTGTTCTGGGTATTACAGGAATTGCAATTTACAAAATGTCGAAAAAATAATAATTTAAGATACACATCATGGCAGCAATTATGGAGGGTACGCGATTTGATTACTATAACGCCTTGGAGCAAAAGGCTTATCCAGTAATGCGAATATTCAAGATGGCCAATCGTCCAAGTACGATTTTCATTAAGTTGAATGGGGCTAATCCTGGATGGAAAGTGGGACAATTGATCTCATTCAAGAATGCTCAAACAGCATTCTCAGGGAAAATATGGTATATCCATAAAGGATCGACCTATTATAATCTGTATGTCAAACATCCCAATCCTGGGAGTGTAACGGCAATGCCTGGCGGCCAGATTATAGCAGGGTCATTCCCAGCAACAAGTCCGAGCACCGGCTATGTGACAGGTCAGGGATTTGACCCCGCACAGACTCAGCCACCGGTAACAGATCCGTATGGGATTTTAATAGGGCCTTCTGATCCTACACCTACCTTTGAAGACGAACCCTCAAGGGGGCCGCAAGCTTCAATGCTTCCCTCCTTTATGAATCAAAGAAATTTAATGATCGCAGGGATCGCCCTTGCGGTGGTTATCGTTATAAGAAACATTTAAAATTCAACGATATGGCAGCTATAGTAGCAGAGACCGATTATGACTACACCAACACCATCCAAGAGACAGTTGTTGATCTCAACAAAAGAATCAAGAGCCGGAGGTGGTTATACCTTGGGCTTATTGGACTGGGTGCATTTGTGGTCTACAAAAGATTCTTTTAGTGATTATATTTTGTATTTTTGCTTGAACCCAATTATACAAAAATCATGATCACTGTAGAGCAAGCTTTAAAAAAGAGTAACAAAACACGTAACCTTTTAGAAGGTGACGAAAAGAAAAAAAGCAACAAAACAATCCTGTTGATAGGCTTTGGGCTCCTTGGGGCATATGTCGGATACAGGATGCTGAGAGGTAACAATGAAAACATTTCTGCTCAAGACACGTAAGAAACCAATTCAGGTCATCGTCCCATTAGAGTCAGATGGACCGGTAGAGCTATTTATCACAGGTTATGACCCACGTAGTCCACGAACAGAATATTTTTCCAGGAGAATCGAAATTAACGGATCAGACGAAGTAGAATTCAATTGCCCTCAATCACCAAATAGACTTAAGGTTATTATTTGGAGTGCCGGGAATGGTAAATTCACCGTTCCTGGCATTGATTTTCAGCCATTGAACAATAATAACTTTATTGGTGGGGATATCAACCCAGACATAAAATTCATTGAGAACTTCGCACGTAAGGCCGGGCGGCTGCCCGCGCGTAGAACCTATACTGGGAAGAACGCCCGCTTTAAGATCCAATATTTACCGGTTATCCGCAAAGATGACGGTTCAAAGCACCCGACACCGGCCCGCATACATGTTTCCCTGCCGGTAATACAGGTCTCAAAGAAGCATTTTAATAAGATGACCGTCCCGGCCCGTATAGCTATCCTGCTCCATGAGTACTCCCATAATTATATCAATTACAACCAAGATAACGAGTACGAGGCTGATGAGAACGCCATGGACATCTATACCGATCTGAAATACCCCCGGATGGAAGCCATCTATGCATTTACCAATGTCATGCCGGATACAGATACGAATGTGGCCAGGCTACAAAATATTAAAAGGCAACTGTAATGAAAAATAAAAAGACATATCTGATCCTTGCCGGGGTGGGTGCCTTGGGAATATTCTTGTGGATGAGAGGGAGAAAACAAACCTCTCCTGTTTCCTCTCCTGTTTCTGTTAGACAATTAACCCAGCAAGAGATGTTCTCCCAGTATAAAATTACGGGGCAGATAACAAAGTTTACCCCTGAGCCAACCCAAGTGTTGCCGAAGATTGATAACGACCCTTTAAATATACCTCTGGATTTCAGGGAAAAATATATATCTGGTGACTCAATGGGTCTGATTTTTAAGCCAAAATTAGTAAAGTATAGTGCAGATTACCTAACAATGGAGATATGAAACTAATTAAAACAGTATTTACAATAGCGATCCTGGGCGGCCTGGCTTATGCCGGGTACAAAGGATATAAATATTACAGGCTTCGCCAAAACGTAAAAAATATTGGTTGATGCAAAAAGTAGTATTGATAGCGCTCGGTATAGGAGTGGGATATATGATGTTCTCAAAAAAAAGCGCGTGGAGAACAGTGCGGATAGGGGAGAAGGGAAAAGAGATCGAAGGGATGCAGAGGTCCATGGAGCGCCTGGCAGGGGTGAAATTTGAAGAGTATGGCGTCTATGACAAAGAAACACAGATAGTAGTGCGGTACCTAATGAATGGTACAAATGCAATGAAAAATAACCGGGGAGACCTAGATCCTGAATTTGTAACGGATATGTATAAAATGTACGAAAACACTAAAAATCAGATCACATGAAAAAGCTATTCAAAAGCGGCACATTGTCAGCGATATTAGTTCTTGCAATCCCCATTGGGATAGCAATATGGATTTACAGAGACAACTTGAAAGAAAAAAATTAAGCTATGTTAAAATCATTGCTTTGGTTCGGACTTGGCTATGCAACAGCCAGGTATCTTATCCTACGGTCCGGTGTGGATAATTACCTTAAAGGAGAGAAAGAGGTGATCGATGGGGCTCAGGATAAGTTTGAGGATTTGGGTAACTCTCAGGAGTACTCGCAATTTTATGGATACTAATTATGGCACTATCGCCCACATCGGCTGCACTGAATGTAGCACTGAAAAAAGCCGGGGTCAAAGATCCGGATAAAGCCAGGCTGGTAATCGCCGGGGTGGCGGTGGTGGTGATTGGTATCGTGGCTTTTACAGCCCTACGCCGGTGGAGAAAAAACAGGGAGGCAAAGAGATATGGTTCCGGGGAGTTCTCTGCAGAGATTATGGGTATAAAGATCAATGCCAATAACCTCACCATTTCATCCGGTGATGCATTGATTATCGCTCATAATATATTAGCGGCCATGGATCGCTGGGGCACCGACGAGGCCGCGATATTTGATAACCTGAATAGATGCAAAACCAAGGACGACCTATTGCTGGTAATCCAGAAATTTGGAATGAAGATGTATGATGGTGCTGTGCTGGCCGATGACCCGATTGCCAAATTCTTTGGATCGATAAAGGATCTGCAAGGATGGTTACGCGCCGAACTAGGACGGTCAGATACTAGGAAAGTAAAAGAAATCTATGATAGACTGGGGGTTCCGTTTTGAAAATTAAACCTTTATATATCGCATTGTTAGGGATAGCTGCACTGGCGGCAGGGATTGGTATTCCAGCTATCCTTTCAAAGAAGAAAAGCAAAGGGAGCCCCACTGATGGAATTATTGACCCGATAACAGGGACGCCGATACCTCCGGACATTACCCTTTCACCTGGCCAGGCACTTACAATAGCCAATAACCTCCTGGAAGCCATGGACCGGTATGGCACCAAAGAGGGTGCTATTATTGATAATCTGAATCGATGTAAAACAAGGAAAGACCTTCTCCTGGTCATTGAGAAATTTGGGACACATCCATATATTTTAGTAGGGAGCTTCTTTGGATTTGGAAAAGAAAAAGATCTAGTAGGTTGGCTGAAAGCTGATCTGACTAAATCAGAATTGTTCGCTGTGAAAACACAAATATTTGATAAGCTGAACGTACCTTTTTAACATATCATCATGAAAGCAAATAACAAAAAAGTACTCATAGGGGGCGCCGTTGCCGCAGTAGCGGTGGGATTGGTATTCATTCTCAAAAAGAAAAAATCACCCCTCGCCGGGACAGGGATTGTGCCGGACCCTTCAACCATAGGATCATCTCCAAACGATAAGATCGGCGGAGTATTTTATCCGCTGAAACTTGGATCGGGATACCGGGGCCGACCCGCTGCTGAGAATTCTGCGGTGAAGAACCTGCAAAGGAATCTCAATATGAAAATTGCTATCAAACAATACCTGGGACTGAAGAAGCTTGACGTGGATGGTGATTTCGGGCCGAAAACAGAAACAGCATGCCAGAAGATACTCGGCGTGAAGCAAGTATCATACTCTCTGTATAAAGAACTGATGGGCGAAACACCTGAAGGAATAAAGATTTCAGAAGCAGTATCATTGTGGCCATTCTCATTCGGCTTATAAAACAACTATACTTAACAAAACCAGAGGAACAATGAATATTTTAGATAAGATCATCGGTGAGGAAGGGTTTAAAACGGATATCCGTGTTTCAATCCATCCTACAACTTATGTTTTCATCTTCATGGCAATCTTCGGCGGCTTTATCGCAGGGAAGCTTGTTTCGAGTGCATTGATAAAATAAAATGAAGAAAACATGGTTACTGATCGGCATGAGCGGGGTAGTAATTGGCCTTGGAATCTTTTTCAGCTTACGTGGCCGGAGAAAGATGATAGCCTTTTCAAAGGCATTGGTAGGTCAGAGAGAGATAGCCGGTAACCTGGGATTTCAGAGTGATGAGTTTGAACAGCTCATGAAAGAGGTGGGGTGGAAGACAGGAGACGCATGGTGTGTTTACTTTATTAAGCTGATATTTTACCAGAAAGCCCCTGGGTTTTTAAAGCGGAAAGTGATAGATACTTTCTCTGGAAGCTCACAGACAACGTGGGCCAGGTTAACGAGGGACCCTGCTTTTATAACGATAAAAGTGCCGAAGCCAGGGGATGCAGTATTCTGGCAGACATACACCAACGGAGCCGGGCAATGGTCCGGACATGCAGGGATAGTAACAAAAGTGAGCCTAGGAGGATTTGAGACGGTGGAGGGGAATACCAGCACCACAGCCGGGAGTAGCGAAGGGTATATCGTAGCAGAGAAAACCAGAAGCTATACCTGGGAGACGAATAACGGATTACGATTGAAAGGATTTGCACGATTTGCGTAACTTTACAGAATGGTAAAAGGAATTGTAGCCGCACTGACCGGCCAAGGATATATCGGACTCGTAAAGGAATATATCAACAAGATGTTTGTCTACGGTGCGAAAGAGTTCGATCATAAAGAGAGTGAGATTGATGTGATACTAAGAAAATTACCGAATGGAGAGATCCGGATATACTTATACTCTATGCGAGATCGTAAATTACTATGTGAGCTGAGAGATACTAAAGCAGAAGAAATTTTAACTTCATAATTATGGGATTTAAAAGAACAGTGCCGGTCGCCGTGACACTAACCAATACATCAGGAGAGGTTCCAAACCATTTCTTGAATGCAACTATATTAAACAGGCATGCATCGGGAGATATAACAATCACCTTTGCAGAAGGCCCAACGGGCGCAGCTACAGCATTCACCCTCAAGGCAGGGGAGCAATTTATACTTGAAACCGTTGGGAAGCCTTACGAGGCTATTACAGTAGACGCTACTGGATCACTGGCTGTTATTATTTATACCATGGCTTAAAATAAAATATTATGTTACGACTAGGGAATATTGGAGGTAGTGCAGCATCCGGAGGGTCTGGCTCATCCGTGGGCGGCGGAACAAGTGTGTATAGCACAGCACAAGGCGACTTCACAGCGGTCATTACCGACTCAACAAAGAATATTACCATTGCCGGGCTGAACTTCACCCTGGAGGCAAAGCATGTCGTCAATGGGCTGATAAAGAAAATTACCAATTCCGATGTTGTTTCAACGGTTCCACTGACAAAGGTTTCTGTATCTGGAGGCGTGATCACCCTGGCTGATGCTGATGACTTTGTTACCGGGGATACCGTGGAGGTCACACTTGTAGGCCCGGATAAAGGATTCGATAAGCAAGGTTGGTGGTTAAATCAAATCCTGAATCCAAATTATTCACACTACACCACTCCCGAACAACTTATTGATGAATCGGACTTAGGGATTGACGGGGTGCATGATGGCGCATCCGGGCAGCAAACAGTATTTACTGATTCTGGAGAAGTATTTACCGCTGCAAATGTCGCTGAAGGATACCTAATACATAATGTTGATGATGTTACAAGCGCACTTATTGATATAGGCGGTGCCGGGAACCCAACCGCAGATGATATCACATCGGCTTCAATGGGCTCCGACTGGGACACCGACCAAGCAAGCATCCCCGAAGTGAAGAGGTTTGTGTTCCCAACAGCATCGTTCAACCTTAATAGCATGCAGCCGAAGATCACTGCCGGAGCAAATAACAAGGTTTTCCTTAAGGTTTATGGGTCCAATAATCCAGCGGCAGATGATCAGAGTGATGACTGGTGGGAAGACCTTTCAACTGATATTCTGGGAGCTTCCGATATCAATGCTACTGCCGGGACCACAACCACCGGGATATTCTTTGTCGATACACCTACTGTAATGCTTAAATATATGACGAAGATAATCGCGGAGTGCTCCGATGGAGTGCAGGATAATGACTTTGATCTGTTTCTGGTAAAGGGTAGTTAATTGTAAATAACACATCATGGAAAAGATAGGATTTGAATATTACGGAACCAGGGAAGAACCAGTCCTTACAAGGAATAGAAAGACGCCCAAGGAAAGGTTCGAAGATCTGGACGCCGTGAAAAAGAAACACCTCCTGGATTCATTTGCAGAAGGAATAGAAGCGAATAAGCTCACCCATAAAGGGATTAATCGCTTTGCGATAAGGTTCTTCTATGAGAAAATGATACACATGAGTAAATTCTCAAAAGCACTCATGCAGGGCGAGGTAGTGATGGAGCCAGAAGAGAAAGATGAAAACGGCGTGGTCACCAAAGAAGCGGTTCTCAACACCCCGCCGAACACCTTTATCCAACTCAGGACCATGGTTACCGGACAGGAAGGGATTGATCTCTCTCAACAAGATGTGGAAAATGTGCTCAATAAAATGATTGAGTATGCAAGCCCGGATAAGCAAGGGGACTGGAATTTCTACACAGGGAAGATTAAACCAAAAGAAATCGAGACTAAATAATCTCTCAACCGTGTCGGCGTAGGATTACTGGTTGGGGCTTTTACAAAAAACGCTATGGTAGGGAGAACAAGCCGAAGTACATTAGATACCGTCACAGACGGGATAACCGCCTCGGTAATTCAAACGCAAGGACAGGGAGCGCTGGTATCTCAAATTAACGAGGTATCCGTCGTAGCGAACACAAACGATACCGTTACTCTTCCATCGGCCACACCTGGTTTTAAAATAACAATCATAAACGATGGGGCTAATCTATTGCAGATATTCCCCGCTAGTGATGATAATCTTGGTAATGGTATAGATGTAGCCAGTGTATTAGAGGTTAATCAATCTATTGATTATGTGGCATACGATGATGTAAACTGGCACGTTGAAGCAGAAACCTCTAAACTTCATGCTGGTATATATGATCAAGATAATACCGATGCTTTTGTTATAAATGATGCTGGAGGTGACTTCCATGCTTATCATACCAATAATATTATTGAAGGTATTATACGAGGTTTTACTTTTGATGCTGGTGGGGCTGGAACAAGTTTCCCTATAGTAAGTATTGCAAATGATACTGGGGGAAAGGTGTTAGTTACTACTACAGGTTCTCATGGGTTGGCCGTAGGTGATATTATAAGTCAGACTGATTTAGCAGATGGTAATTATGTAGGTTTGTTTATCGTGCAAACAGTTCCCTCATCTACTACTTATACTGTAATTGCCACTTGGGGAGCAACAGGTACCGGAACTATGGATCAAGGATGGACATTAACTGCTAATACAGGTTCAGATGGGGATTATTTTATTTCATGGTCAGCTAGTGCTACTACTGCTACTAATAATGATACTTTTGATTTCGAACTTTGTAAGAATGCGACTACCTTTCCCGGCACTAAAGTAAGGCGAAAGTTTGGTACTGGTAATGACTTTGGTTCTTTTGGTGGAGTGACTACAGGGCTTATTGTTGGGGGTGATAAAATATCTATGGCGTTAAGTAATGAAGATAGTGCGGATAATGTTACTATAAGGAATTTAACAGTTGCAATAATGAAACTCTGATGGGTTTTAGAAGAGCACAAGCCGTTCAAGATCGTAATTTGGTGTTCGCTGAATACTTCAACGATGAAATTTCTGTTCGCCAGAAAGGCGGCGTCCCTGTGGGTATATCTTTCTCACAAGGAAAAGCTACATTCGCCATTGCTAATAATAAAATTACATTCCCTACAGTGCATTTCGGAACCGCTTTCTCAATAAGAGCGATTGTCACTCCTGATAACGTAAGCGGCACTAAGTATATATTCTCAAAAGCATATAGTGGCAAAAACGGCCCTGTCATACTATATGATAATAATGTAATCCGATTCTATCCCAATGCCTCTGGGGGGAATGAGGTCAGTGCCGCACTTGCTGCTATACGAGTTGAGATAGTAGCCACATGGGATGGTTCGAATGCCAAACTTTATGTAAATTCTGTTGCAGGTGCCACAAATGCTTCTCCACAAGCACCGGATAATTTCACTAAAGACATCATTCTAGGATTAAAACATGATGATATAGGTGATTTTGCTGGAGAAATGGAGTTCGTGGAAATATATAATAAGGAATTGTCTGAAAGTGAACGAGAAAATTTAACCAACGATGCTCGGTATGTGATTCCACAATTAATAAAAGGAAGAGCAGTTAGATCGCATGCCATCACAGCTTTCTCAGATCATGCTGCTACGATTGACGGGGCTACAAAGGTTGATAGTGCTATTGATTTTCTGAGTATGATACCGCAGGGGGCGGAGGAGGTTACGAATGGGGATTTTCAAGCAGGAACGGGAGCAGATGCAGATGATTGGACTGAGGGTACTAATTGGGACAGAATAGATACAGGCGGTGGCACATGGGTAATGAGAGCATCAGGGACGATAGGCAGTGCGCTTCAGCTTAATGCTTGCACGATTGGGAAATATTATATTGTCACATGGGAGATAACATCATATACGGGCGGGTCAGTACTTGTAAGAGCTGGAACGCAAGATGAATCGAAAGGGGTGGCAAGGAGTTCTGCTGATACTTTTGTAGAAGTAATTAGAGCCACTTCAACAATTTTTGTAATTGATGGTCTTACGTCTTTTACAGGTGATGTTGACAACATAAGCGTCAAAGAACTCCAAGTATTAGGCAGCGACCTTGTGACCAATGGATCATTTACGCTTGGTGCTGATCTGAATGTGAGTAATTGTGTGAATACAAGTGGGTTTCCTTATAGCACTTTTGCAAATGGTACACCAACAGGTTTCGATGCTATATCTAATGGAGGATTACAGGCCGCAGGAACAGCGGATGAGATTTTAATCATTGAGGCTCAGAAGTATGTAGTGACTTTTGATTTAGCGTTAACTAGTGGGATTGCCCCTGAGTATAATTTATTTTCAAATGAAGTAACAACATCAAGAACGATTGAGGGGCCGCAGCAATCGGTGGTTGGCGCTAATGTATTTGAATTTACAGCAAATGTTGAAGATACGGTAGCATTATCATTTTTCAATAATTCAACTATTGGTAATTTCCAGATAACCAACCTATCAGTTAAGGATGCAGATACGGATTGGGTGAATGGTGATGGATGGATTGTGGCTGGTGGAGTTGCTCAGTGTGATGGTAGTCAGGGGGCAATAAGTACATTATATCAAGCAGAAAGTTTTGATGATGGGGGTGTATCGTTATATAAATTTACTCTTTCAAATTATTCAGCGGGATCTATTGCAATAAAAC
>SDBU01000880.1_pt1 | contig 43733 bp, 45 predicted proteins | sample 2277071 | NCBI WGS metagenome assembly SDBU01 (sample SAMN10397929, study PRJNA504765) | marine sediment metagenome | isolation source: marine sediment core GS08_GC12, 126 cmbsf | place: Arctic Ocean: Gakkel Ridge, Loki's castle | collected 2008
GAGGCTCATTGTATTTGCGTGAAGTTGAAATGGTTTATAAATATATGTTGATTTGAGGAAACAAAAAATGTTTTGTTGTAAGCCTCTAACGGGGTGAAAAGGGAAATGTCAGATTAGTGGTAATAATTCTGAATAACTATTTATAACTAAACAGAAAGGACCTTAAAGATGAGGCATTTTAAAGAAATGAAAGTGATTTACATGATGATTATTGCTTTTTTTACTTTATGTACTACTGAAAACACACAGGGGGACAAGGATAAGGAGCCAGAGAGACAGCCAATTAAAGTGATGACCTATAACCTGAAATTTGCCAGCCCTACTTTTAAACCAGCATGGTCAGTGCGGCGTGATTGGCAAGTGGATTTGATTAAGAAATATGGTCCGGACATAATTGGAACACAGGAAGGCCTGAAGGAGCAAGTTGATTTTCTGATGGACCATTTGACTGAATATGTGGTTATTGGAGAGGGACGCAAAGGCGGTGATGATGATGAACATATGGCTATTTTCTTTAGGCGAGACCGGTTTCGCCTACGGGAAATGGGCACTTTTCAGCTGTCGGAAACACCCCAAGTACTGGGCAGCGGTCCCGAGATTAATCCACGCATTGTCACATGGGCCCGCCTTGCCGTGATAAACAGACCGGCAGATGGAGAAACCAGTCCCTATCCAATGGATTACAGGGGTCATTGGGAAAACACCCAGGAGTTTTACGTATTCAATACACATTTTTTTACTTCTAGGAGCGGCTACGACCTGGCAAAACTGAACAGTGCCAAACTGATCATGGAAAGGATCAATGCTTTCAATCGGTTTGGTGAATGGACAAAAGACCGACCTGTATTTTTAATGGGAGATTTCAATGCAAGACCGGGAGGTAAAGTATACAGGACATTTGTCGGAGATGAAAAATCAGACGACCCTCTCCTGTTGAAGGACAGTATAAAAGGAGGCCGTGGAATAGACTGGATCTTATACAAAGGAAATGTTAACGTCCTCCATTATGAGAAGGTGGATTACAATGTTGATGGTGCCTACCCATCAGATCACAAGCCGATTCTCGTTGAATTTCAAATTCTGGATAAATGAATAGGCTCGTGTTATTCAAGAAGATATCAGGTTTATATACGGAGTCACAGAACATGAAGAAGGCAGCTATTTTACTCTTATCAACGATAGTTATCGCCATTTGCAGCAGCACTGTTATCGCCAAATCTCCGAAAACTTACCCGGCCAATGGTAAGTTGAAGATATTTATCCTGTCGGGTCAGTCAAACATGGTTGGTTTCGGTCAGCTGGCAGGTAGTCCAGGAACGATGGAAACGTATCTCAAGAGCAATCCGAAAGATTACGGCCACTTAGTGGATAATAACGGCAAACATGTTATCCGGGATGATGTATGGATCGTGAACCTGTCTTACAAGGAACAAAAGGGCTGGCTCACTACTGGTTATGGAGCAGACGCTGGCCATATCGGTCCCGAATATGGTTTCGGTTTTATTGTGGGTGACTATTTTGAAGACCCGGTGCTGCTTATTAAATCCGCATGGGGAGGCAGGTCGCTGCATAGAAACTTTTTATCCCCAAGCTCGGCGAACTATCCAACACCTAAGGCAGATGGTGATACCGGGTTTCAATACTCAGAAATTCTTAGACATGTTAAAGAAATTACCAGTAATTTGAAAAAATACTATCCCAGTTATTCAGGCAAGGGATATGAAATCGTCGGCTTTGGATGGCACCAGGGCTGGAATGACCGCATCAATCAAAAAGCTGTAGATGTTTACGAAAAAAACATGGAGAACTTCATAAAGGATATCAGAAAGGATCTCGGTATTGAAAAGCTGCCGTTTGTAATCGCCAATACAGGTATGGGCGGATGGAACATTCCACCCACAGCCAGATACAAGAAAAAGGTCGAAAAATTAATGGCCGCCCAGCTTGCTCTTGGTGACCCTGAAAAATATCCTGAATTCAGAGGTAATGTAAGCGGCGTTGAAACCCGAGACTTTTGGAGGACGCGGGAAGAATCCCCTTCGGGCCAGAGTTACCATTGGTATCGCAATTGGGAAACCTTATATCTGATAGGTAAAGGAATGGGAGACTCTATGGTTGAACTTTTGTTCCGCAATCCGATGGTCCAATCCCTCCCAACCTCCCAATAGGTTGTCTATTATTGCAGGCTATTGCTTCTTGGCAGCAGCAAGGATCTTGCCCTGCTTGACACCCTCACAATCTGTGATAGAGTGAGTGGGAGTTATAAACGTTTAAATGGGAAATATCAGATTATTAGTTTTAAGAGATTTGACTGACTTGATATCATTCAGTTCGGTGCGGCGTTTACCCGACATTCTTTTGCGGAGAAAGCACTAAAATTAAAGAAAGGAAATAATTACTATGAAAAAATTAGGCATAACAATCATTGCTTTGATTTTGCTCTTGCCGCTTAAAGGTTTCTCTCAAGAGTATGTAGAATTTGATCCGCCGCCGCTTTTGTTGTTAAAAGCAGTTGAGACGGCCAGGCTATCCGATATTGTCGCTGCCGGGGCCTTTGCTGAATCGTACAAATCACTGATGTCAGATGCGGATGCTCTGCTTGGCGATCGTCCGGACCCGCTGAAAGATATTATTTATGAGGGGCGTGTCAGTAACCACCCGGATAGGCTTAATTCAGTTAAGCACCTGCGGGATATGACTAAGATATACACGTTGACATGGGCCTGTTTTGCTTCCGGCAAGAGTAAGTACGGTACAAAGGCGATTGAATTTGTTGAGGCTTGGGCGAAAAAATATAAGCCAAGCGGAAACTCTGTGAACGATCATAAGATGCTTATGTGTCTGATTTCTTATCAGATGCTTAAAAAGCAGATGTCCAAATCACAAAAAACAACGATTGGCAAATGGATCAAAACGATTGGAGATGCACAGAAGAAGGGGTGGAAGCGTAAGGGGGGAAATCATGCCGCAAAACGGTTGAAATTTATTTATTTTGCGGCTTACCTGGATGATGATCAGGACAGGATCGACTGGGTGCAGGGGAAAATTCCGGTTCTCTGGAATAATACATTATATGAAAACGGCCAAACCCATGATTTCAGGGATCGCGATGCGGTTCATTATCATATGAGCAGTGTTGTCGAGTTTCTTCAAATTGCACAGATTGGGCGGTTAACAGGAAGAGACCATTATAATCAAAAGGCGGATAACGGAGGGTCCATTACCGGGGCGATAGATTTTGTTATGCCCTTTATCAAGGGAGAAAAGATCCATCCTGAGTGGGTGAATTCACGGTGTAAACTGGACCACCAGAGGTGGGAGGCCGGTGATCCTTACTATAGACCCGGTATACCGTGGGATCCGTGGGAGGCGTATGAATCGCTTTTGCTTGCTTCGGTTTTTGATGATTCTTTGCACGATTGGGCAGAAAAACTCAGGCAAGGTAAGAATAAACCTTTGCCGTGGCTTGCTGTGCTGGCAAGGGCCTCTCTGGCAGATGCCAGCTAAATAGTGTTCCTTGCTGGCATTTTAGAACAAGCAGTTCATCATATATTTGCGCACGGCTCTTTTGCATAATCCTATAATATAAGTCGGACGAACTGTGAGAAACGTTCCATTTTTTACTTAATCCGGTTAACGAGTAGATGCCCCCTTTAAAATTGGCTTTGTTTGGGTTTGTTTTGTCGGAACCCGAAATCGCGGTTTTTTTCATAACCCATGTTGACAAAGAGGTTTGCATTGGTTTTTGTCGTTTCGAAATTTGGCTTCGTTTTTTCGGGGCCCGAATGGGCGATTTATTTTCATAACCCTTTGTTATAATAGAAGTTACGTACATTTTGGCCTTTTTGAAATTGGGTTCGTTTGGGTTCGTTTTGGGTTCGTTTTTCCCACTCCACCAAGTGTCCATTATTTCATAATCCTTTGTTAATACTTTATTTACGTTCATTTGACTTTTTCGGAAATTGGGTTCGTTTTGCATAAAAGGTCTGATTTGTAAAGGACTCATTACATCTGTAAATGTTTCTCTACAGATGTAAAGCACCTTACAGGCACGTAAATCCTTTATTAACCACGGATTACACGGATTACACGGATTTTTTAGCCACAAAAAGGTATGAAATCCACAAAGGAACAGAGAAATAATCAATAATTTTGTCATTTTGAGCTTATTTTTGGCTTAAAAGGGCTCAATTCGTTGAAATTCTATCTCTTTTCGTTTGAATAATTAAGCCACAGAGAACACAGAGAAGCCTTATGCCTAAAGACTATGAACAACGAACTACCAACTAAACATGTCTATATGTTTACATTATACCAAACTGCCTCTGAATGTTCAATAATAATACAACTTTTTTAATAAAAATATTTGGCCAAAAAGTGCTTTTTTTGGCCTTTCGCCCTTGCTCAAAAGGCAGACAGCATCTATGATTGAATATAGCAGATAAGATAGCTCTGAAGTGGCAAAGTCGTAGTTTGTGCTTTCTTGCTTTATGCCGAGAGGCTTGGGATGTTATACGGAAACCATATAGATTTTAATAGACTGTCCCTAGTTTCCTTCCTAGTTTCCTTAGGAGATCATTATGGCAGCGAAAAAAAGTAGTATACAACGATATTTTCAAGAAGTAAGGAATAAGGTACCAGTACATTGGCTGGTATGGGAAGAGATCATGAATAAAATGGAAGACGCAGAACGTATGCAAGTCCTCAACAGGCATACCATGATCGATTCACACCTCAAAGACCTACTATTGTTTCAATTCTCGCGGGAAGAGAAAGAAGTTGAAGAATTACTATTTCATCCCAATAGAGGTGGTCCTTTGTCTACTATGACAAACAAGGCAAAACTGGCATACGCTCTTGGCCTCATCGACAAACCCACTCTAAATGACTTGATAAAAATAAACAATATCCGAAATGTATTTGCACATAATACAGATATGAATTTTGGAAATGACCAAGTGCTCCAACATGTGAGGAAGTTTTCCTCAGTCAAAGGAAAAGGTAAAAGGAAACCGGTCACGCTGAGAAACTCCTTTGATCTTTACACCGCCGCTTCCAAAGAATGTAGTACAACGGTTTGGAGAGCAGTGGTGAAGGAGGTCAAGAAAGAATCTGGGAGGATGAAGAAAAAGAAAAAAGCCAAGAAGAAAAGTTCACATGAAATGGAAAAGGGGTACTGTCCCTAGTATTCCTCATTCATGAGCATGAGGTCGTACAAATAATATAAAGCAGGCTGAAGCTGTAAATAAACAAAAGTAAAAGAACTGAATAAGGTAACATAAATACGTAAACGTCCCTATTAAAATCAAGAGGTAATAAATGAAAACATCAAATTTGAGTGAGAAGCAATTGGCTAAGATAATAGACCACACCGCATTAAAACCAGAAACACAGCACAAACAGATTGTGCAACTGTGCCTAGAGGCATGCGAGTGTGGGTTTGGAGCAGTGTGTGTTGCCCCTACATGGGTTGATGTTGCAAAGAAGGAATTGAGAGCAACAGAAATCAGAATTGCCTCGGTAATCGGTTTCCCACATGGCAACACCCGTTCGCAGGTGAAGGCTTTCGAGGCTGAGCGAGCAATAGACCTCGGAGCAAATGAGCTCGATATGGTAATCAATATCGGGGCTTTGAAAGACTCCAATGAAAAAGCTGTCACCCAGGAAATAGAGGCAGTTGTAAGGGTTGCCCACTCAAACTCCTCCATCGTCAAAGTTATTATTGAAGCCGCGCTTTTGACAATCCCAGAGAAAGAGCTGGCCTGCCGGCTTACAAAGCAGGCGGGAGCGGATTTCGTTAAGACATCCACCGGCTTCGCCGGAGATGGAAATGGGGCCAAGGTGGAAGACATAAAGCTGATGCGCAATTGTGTTGGGAATAAGCTCGGCATAAAAGCAGCTGGCGGAATAAGAGATTGTGCGGCTGCTTTAGTGATGCTTAGGGCGGGTGCCAACCGATTGGGCTGTTCCAGTTCTGTACAAATACTTGAACAATTCAGGACTCAGCACTGTGCTGAGTCTGGGCTATAGCACGTCTAATTTTTTAAGGAGAGAACGATGTGTACCGAAAATCAACACACCGACAAAGGAGGTAACTCAGAAAAGAACCTGTTGGACTATGCGTGGAAATGGTTCGAATACCATGCTAAGCAGAGGGTCTCTATGTTCAACTATTTCCTTATTGCGAGTGGTATTCTTGCGCACGCATGCGTAAATCTAATCTGTGCAGAGTGCTTCGTATTAGCTATGGTGTTGGCTATCATCGGTATACTTGTCTCTGTTTCTTTTCTGATATTGGATTGTCGAAACGCACAGCTAGTCTACCTGGGCGAAGACGTACTTAGAAAACTTGAGAAGTCCATTCTTTTTCCAGAGGATTTCACAGGTATAGGCGAAAAGAACGAGCAAAGACCGCGCGGCATTCTGTTTCGAGAGTTGAGCGAGAATAAGTGTTGCCCGACAAAACATAAAATCTGGCTAAGAGTTGTTGAAGTTCTAATTGCTCTTTGTTTTGCGGTGGCTTGGATCGTCGCTTTTCATGGCTGGTGGTTGGATCCATAAGAACGGTTTTGGCCAACAGACCTCTGGCGAAATATTGCGTCCTTTTACCGCTTTCAGTGGATTGCCTAGCCCAACAATCTTACTGCACAGGTATGGTCGAGAGATTCTTGGGGAACATTAGAGCGAATTCAAGGTGTACGTCTGCCCCATAGGGGGTACGTTTTTCGATGAGTTGTGCTTGCTAATGACAGGTTTTGATAGAGGACAGCATTTAATTGATTATTGATTCCTTCGATTTCACTCAGGACAGGTAGTGATGATTGATAATTGCGGGAATTTAGAATTGAGAATTCTGAATGGAGAAGGTCAAGAAAAAAGAGGGAAAAGAATATCGAATATCGAACAAGGAATTTCGAATGATGAAGTTATGATATGCTGAACCCCTGCCTCATAAATGATTAAGGATTATTGATGATTGATAATTAGGGGAATTTAGAATGCAGAATTTAGAAATAATTGATTTATAAGCACACTATATAAATGATTAATGATGATTGATTAATTCTTTAGCTTGTCATCCCGGAAAGATTAATTGAGCATCTAAGCCAGATTTCTCCACTACGCAATGCTTCGCATTGCTTCGGTCGAAATGACAGAAAAATGGTGTGCAGTGCACCCCCTACCGCTGCGAAGTAAACTATCCCATTAATCTTAAGGGCCGGTTTTTCAGGAGGCGGGGCCTAATTTGTGTCCCGGGCCGACGACATACAGGCGCTTTTTCGGTTCGGTATTGACGTGCGAGCAAAGGATCCGGCCTACGAAGACGATGTGGTCGCCGGCCTCGGTTTCCGATTCCAGCGTGCATTCAAAATTGGCAACGGCATCGGCGAGCAGGACCGAATCAATCTGCCTGGCCGATTCCGTCTTGCAATCGAATTTGGCTAATTTATCCACGTCCCGGCCCGATTTGGAGCCGAAAAACAAAGCAGCATCCGACATTTCCGATGAGGGGTATACAATCGTAAAGCACTTCGAGTGCCGAATGGTCTCGATGGAGTAGTGCTTCTTTGCCACCGCTATCGCCATCATCGGCGGCGTTCCCGATACAATCATCGTCCAGCCTAATGTAACCGGATTGGCCCGCCCGGCCTTGTCCTTAGCGATAGCGATTACAACCTGCTCCGGGTACTTGGTTTTTATCGCTTCCTGATACTCAACTTGTTTTTGCATTGCTATTCTCCATAATTGTCTATAATATGTACTGCTGGAAAGTTACTGCTGAAATTGTAAGCTCGTAAAAACAAAATGTAAAGTAAGATCCCTCGGCTTCGCTCGGGATGACATTGGGGGACGTCCGGGATGACCGCGGGGGACGGCTAATTTTAACAAGGAGAATCAAGTGGATACAATAGGTTTTGTCGGCAGCGGAAATATGGCTGAAGCCATGATAAACGGTATTCTCAAGGCCAATGTTTACAGGCCCGGCAAGGTTTATGTAAGTGACATACGACAGGAAAGGATCGATTACTTGAGGGAGCACTACGGTGTAAGGACCGCCGCCAATAACGCAGAATTGGCATCGAACGCAGATATCCTCGTTTTGAGCGTTAAGCCCCAGAATATGACGGATGCCCTCCAGAGCATGAAAGGCCATGTAAAGGAAGATGCCCTTGTGGTATCCATCGCAGCGGGGATAAAAGTCGCTAACATTGCCGCTGTCCTCGGCGATATCGCAATTGTTCGCGTTATGCCGAACATGCCGGCCTGGGTGGATGAAGGCGCCAGCGCATTATTTGCAAATGAAAAAGCAAAAACAAGGGTGGAAAAAGCACGCTTGATTTTCCTCTCGGTGGGACAAGCCGTCGTGATCGAGGATGAATCTCTGCTGGACGCGATTACGGCAGTTAGCGGCTCGGGGCCCGCTTACTTTTTCCTTTTGATAGACGAGATGATAAAAACCGGTATCGAACTTGGTCTGCCGGAAGATATAGCCAGAGAACTGGTATTGCAGACGGGCAAGGGCGCTACGATATTAGCTGAGAAGGCAGCCGCCGAAGGTGATAGCCCGGCCAAGCTTGTTAAGAAGGTCGCCACGCCCGGCGGAACAACTGAAGCGGCATTTAAGGTTTTTACTGAGGGCAAATTCGGTCCTATGGTAGAAGATGCTATAAAGAGGGCATGCGAAAGAAGCCGGGAGCTTTCAACGGGTAGTGGATAGCTCACTTCGTCGCTTTCATCATCGCAATACCTGTCTCCGTCGCGGCAAGCGTTCCCTCTGCCATTGCGAATGACTTTTACGGTCATTGCCGGCGCAGCGAAGCAATCCAAATCTTAAATACTAACGGCTAACCACTAAATTGCCGTTATTCCACAATAATTGATTCGGACGGACATTCGTCAGCCGCTTGCTGAGCAGTTTCCTCGTGTTCCGCGGGCACCTCTTCAACGATTACCTGGGCAATATCATCCCCCATCTCGAAAACCTCAGGACAGGTATCCACACACAGCCCGCACGCGGTGCAGGTATCATCGACTTTTACCTTCATAACAAATCCCCTTTTGATCCTTTATTGACTAAATCTTCGATTATTGTATCCGAGCAGAGGATACTCAATAGAATATTGCCCCTTGTTTGTCAAGCCTGCCGCAAAAATTTTTCGCCCCCATTACAAGCTCGCGCAGCTTAGCCGGCTTACTTCTAACGCCTTGCGACTTACTCCTGCCGGGCCTTCAAAATCGTGTTTTATCCCGGCAGTGGCGGAGGAGGAGGGGGAAATGGTGGCGGTGGTGGATTGTTATCTTCCAGCCAGTGCAACGCCATAATTCGGAAGTCCAGATAATTCACTATACAATCGCCGTTTACATCGCCTGCGATGATGATTTCACAAACCGGCTTGCCAAAATATGATTTACTGGCCTCTGCCGTCCCGCCGTACGCGCCCATATTGACCCGGCCGCCGTTGGGAAACGGCTCCAATCCAATCGGACTCATCAGATCCCCCGCATCAATGCACGGGCTCATTACTTCATCCTGCACCCACATTTCGCTGTTCGGCTCCCATCTGCCTGCCTGCGACATCAAATGATAATCACCATCAATCCACTTATCATCGCTGTAGCAGGATGGTGTATTGCATGGATCTTCCCAATACCCCGGCTCCACAAAGCATGGGTCAACATTCATATTGCCGACACCCCAAACCAGCCCTTCACAGGGATCATAAATCGCCATCTGGCCACCATACATGTCGGTGTAGTTTATTAATATCACTGAGCCGTCGTTGCTCCATATTTCGTTACCTCCATCCCAAAAGATACAGTTGCTCAGTTCAAGCTCACTCTTATAGGAATGGGGTGACGAAATACAGACCAGACCATTTCCATAGTCCCCTGAGTTCCCTGCGAATGTGCAATTGCTTAAACTTAGATAGCTGTCGTGGCATACTATCGCACCGTAGACACCCGAGCGGTTGGCTACGAATGCACACTTGATCAATGTCACGTTACTACCCAAGTTGTCCATCGCACCAGCGCTGCCACCATCACTGCATCGGTCCCCACTATAACCGGATGTCATGTTCTCATTAAAGACACAGTTGGTAAGCTTTAGCTGGCTCCACAAGTTGCGCATACCACCCCCACCGGATGCACCGTTTCTCGAGAATGTACAGTTAGCCAGAGTGAGTTGGCTACCATAGTTGTACATTCCACCGCCATAATTGGCTCCGTTGCCGGTAAATTTGCAGTTTATCACCGTCGGGTTACTGCCAAAGTTGTCCATAGCACCGCCTCCATAACCGGCCGAGTTCCCGATAAACTTGCAGTTTTTAATCGTCGGGCTACTGGATTTATTGTGAATTCCACCACCGTAATACGCACTGTTCATTTCGAATATGCAATTGCTCAGATTTGGACTGCTACCATAGTTGTACATTCCACCGCCCGGATTACTGGAAATGTTCCGCGTGAATGTGCAGTTAACTACTGTGGGGCTGGCGGATTCGTTATACATTCCCGCTCCGTTTCTATCTGAGCCGATATTGGCACGGCCGCTGGTGACAGTGAAGCCATCAAGAACGGCGTTCGCATCGGTCCCGCTGCCGGTTACCACATGGTAGCTATTCTCGCCTGTATTGTAAGGGCTATGTGGAAGGTCATCACCATTCAAGTCACCGCTCAGGATGGTTTCATATAAATCGATATCTCTGTCATTAGGCTCTGATTCGCCGGCGCCGGCATAGCCACCTTTGAGACTCACGCCGTTGATAAGCTGAAATGTCGCTGTTCGGTCACCGCTGCCATTGGGATCAGACGAATTGCTGTCCGGTGTATAGACGCCCTCCGCCATCCGGATTTCCACCGGCTTTGCCGCAGAATTCGCATCGGCTAAAGCATCCTGAAGGTAGTTGTAAGCATCCGCCCATGATAAACCATCATTTAGGCCATTTGCATCCGTGTCGACATAAATGACGTGACCCGTGGATATAGACGCAATTGACATCAAAAATACAGCACTAACCGCCCAACTTTGTAGATTTGACCAACAGTTCATCGTTCCTCTCTTAAAAGGATGTCGCCTAAATACTTCAAATATTCTACAGTATCAAACCGCCCTTGTCCAGAAAAATCGCCAGCCCAAACTTCACAAATTCCACCAAAAACCGCCCATCGAAAATCTTTTTCTGGCAATTGCCGTCTTCTCTGCTATACTACCGCTGTACTGGAGTATAGTTAATAATCAATAGTCAATTTAGTGGCCGGGTCCCATGCAAGCTGGGCCCGCGAACCTGGTCAGGCGGGGAACCGAGCAGCCATAAGCGTGTTGCCCGGCTGTGCTGTGGGTAAACCCGGCCATCTTTTTCGAAAATGTATACGGTATTGGCAAGAAAATATCGCTCGCAGACCTTCGATGACGTCATCGGCCAAGACCCCATCGCCCAGACGTTGAAGAACGCGATAAAGACCGGCCGGGTCGCACACGCCTATCTGTTTACAGGCACCCGCGGCGTCGGCAAAACAACGATGGCACGCATCCTCGCAAAGTCGCTCAACTGCCTCGCCTCCGACACTCCCACCATAGAGCCGTGCTGTAAGTGCAACAGTTGCATCGCCGTCAACCTCGGCGAGGATATCGATGTTATCGAGATTGACGGTGCAACAAACAACGGCGTTGAGCAGGTCCGCGAGCTCCGCCAGAACGCAATCTATCGACCCGCTCGCTGCAGGTTCAAAATCTACATCATTGACGAAGTCCACATGCTCTCTGTCCCCGCCTTTAACGCACTCTTGAAGATACTGGAAGAGCCGCCCTCACATGTCAAGTTCATCTTCGCGACCACCGAGCCGAACAAAGTAATTCCCACAGTCCAGTCCCGGTGTCAGCGATTCGATTTCAGCAGCATAAACGCCAAACTCATTGCCGCCCAGCTAAAGTCCATACTCAAACAGGAAAAAATAAAATCCGAGGACGATTTGATTCTGCCCCTGGCCAAAATGGCCAACGGCTCAATGAGAGACGGCTTGAGTCTTCTGGACAGACTAATAAGCACCGGCGTCCAGCCTATGACCGCCGACCTGCTTCAGGACTATCTCGGCTGCCCGGATAGCGAGAAAATCTATAATCTCATCGATAAAATAGGCGACAGCGACGCTGCGGGGACACTCACTGCGACCCAGGACTTAATAAGTACCGGCTTAAGCGAGGTACAGCTCGTCGATGCATTGATTGACAATATGCGCGACTTGATGGTCGCAAAGAGTGCAGGAACCGACAGCGAGCTTTTGATTCTGACCGCCGAGCAGCGAAAGCGAACAAGTGAGTTAGCCGAAAAATTTGACACCGCCGCCCTCGTTTACAACATAACCACGCTCGAAAAATTGCGATGGTCCATAAAAAACAGCGACACCCCCCGTGCCCTTCTGGAAGCCTTGCTTTTGCGATTTGCCCTGAGCGAACATTTCCTTAACGTCGACGACCTCCTTGCGCAATCGCAGGGTAATGCTCCCACCCCCATAAAAAAAAAGCAGCCACCAGTAAGCCCAAGCCCTGAGCCACCACGCACAACACCAGAAGCATCGAGTATCTCCACAGGACGCCTATCGGCGGAGCGTCGAGGATCGAGCATCGAGAATCAAGCATCGGGCATCGAGAATCGAGTATCGAGTACCGAGCAACAGGCCAAGAACAACGAATCACGACCCACGAATCACGAACTACGAACCACGAACGATGAACCACGAACTAAAACCAACAGCCAAAGGAAAAATGAAATACTCAACGACCCTGCCGTTAAAACCGTCATCCTCGGCCTCGACGCCACAATAACAGGGATCGAAGAAACAATTGATTAATGATTATTGATAATTGATTATTTTATTACGATATACGAAATACTATATACAAGATACGAAGTATGAGCAGCGCATATACTGAGAGTTTGAACAAACTTATAGAGGAGTTCGGCAGGCTGCCGGGTATCGGGCCTAAGACCGCCGAACGCCTTGCCTTCCATATTCTAAAGGCAAACGGCAACGAGGCGATGGCACTGGCCGATGCCATCCGGGATGTTAAAAACAAAATCAAACGCTGCCAAACCTGTTATAACTACTCCGAACAGTCAACCTGCGAAATCTGCGCCGACCAGCTCCGCGACAAAACCATAATCTGCGTCGTCGAACAGCCAAAGGACGTCATCGCACTGGAAAAAACCGGCGCCTGCAAATGGCTCTATCACGTCCTCGGCGGCCACATCGCTCCGCTCGACGGCGTCGAGCCGACCGACCTGACCATCGACAAGCTCGTCGAAAGAGTGCGTGCAGGTGATGTAAAAGAAATAATAATGGCGACCAATCCCAATCTGGCCGGCGATGGCACCGCCCTTTATATCAGCTCGCTGCTTCGCAATACCGGCGTTAAAATCACGCGGCCGGCAAGGGGTCTGCCCACCGGCAGCACCATCGAATACGCATCCGGAAAAATGCTCACCGACGCCATCATCGGAAGGCAGAAATTAGAGTAATCCTCCGCTCAACATAAATTACAAGAAACCAAACAGAAACAGATTTACGGGGTGATAAAATGAATAAAAACCAAAATACCAAACGGTACAAAAAAGAACTCTCCCGGCGCGATTTCATCGGCGGCACAGCAGCGGCGGCAGCATTTACGATTGTTCCCGGCTCGGTCCTGGCAGGGGCCCGTCGCGTCCCACCCAGCGAAAAAATCAATCTCGGCTGCATCGGAGTCGGCGACCAGGGCACGCGCGATATGAAAAGTTTTCTGGCTAAAGACAGTGTGCGCATCCTCGCAGTCTGTGACGTTGATGCAAACCATCGCAAAATGGCCAAGGGCATAGTCGACGAAAAATACAATAATCGCGACTGCCGGGCTTACAATGACTACCGTGAAATGCTCGAAAAGCATAAAGATATCGACGCCGTTCTCGTCGTTACCCCTGACCACACGCACGCAGCAATTTCCATCGCCGCGATGAAGGCCGGAAAGCACGTCTACTGCCAGAAACCGCTGACGCACACCGTCCTCGAAGCCCGCAAAATGGCAGAGAACGCTCGAAAGTACAAGGTCGCCACCCAACTCGGCACCGTCAACCAGGCATCCGAAGATTCGCGGCTGCTCTGTGAATGGATATGGGCCGGTGCAATCGGGGCCGTCCGTGAAGTCCACAACTGGTCTAACAGGCCCATCTGGCCGCAGGGTATCGACCGCCCGACCGAAACTCCACCCGTCCCCGCAACCCTCGACTGGGACCGCTGGCTCGGCCCGGCCCCGCATCGACCTTACCATCCCGCGTATCTGCCACTTGTCTGGCGAGGCTGGCTGGATTTCGGAACAGGCGCACTCGGTGATATGGGCTGCTACAGTTTCGATACGATTTTCCGCGTCATGAAACTCGCCCACCCAACCAGCGTCGAGGCAAGCGGCTCGGCCTTTACGCCTAAGATGTGGAACCAGCTACATATAAATACCGAAACCTACCCGCGGGCTTCGGTCATTCGCTGGCAGTTCCCGGCAAGGGCCGACATGCCCCCCGTCACCGTAACATGGTACGATGGCGGCATGTACCCTCCCGAGCCGGACGAACTCGAAGGCCGACAGCTCCACAGGGAAGGCCTGCTCTTCGTTGGCGATAAAGGCAAAATCCTGTGCGGCTTCTCCGGCGGCAGCCCGAGACTGATACCCGAATCAAAGATGCAGGCCTTCAAACAACCGCCGAAGACACTGCCTCGCTCAATCGGCCATCACGATGAATGGCTCCGCGCCTGCAGGGGCGGCAAGCCGGCTGGTGCCAAATTTTTATTCTCAGGCCTCGTAACACAGGCCCTTTTACTCGGCAATGTCGCCTTGCGCACCCGCAGGAAATTATACTGGGACGGCCCGAACTTCAAGGTCACAAACATCCCCGAAGCAAACAAATACCTACACTGTGAATACCGCCGTCCCTGGACCTTGTAGAGCTTCTATGGTGTGAATTTTTACATAAGCACTTCAGCGCCTTTGCCCTGCGCGATAAGGGGAGTGTACGATTCGAGCTCCTTTTGGATAGCTGCATCGGTAAGGTCGATTGTCTTTCGCCGCTCAGCCGACAGATAACCAGCCAGTACCAGCCTGGTAATCTCAAGCCCGTAGTCCCAGTTCAAAAACGCGTCCTTGCCGGCCAGAAAGGCATCCCGCATATCGTCAAGCTCATCGACGTAGCCGTAAAGGTCCAGCTCATTTGGCTGCACGGTAAGCAAACCGCGAGAAGCGGTCGCCTTCTCTAATGCGGTTTCGGCATCGGCTACCGCCTCGGCTGCAGCATCGCTGATGAAAACTTCTAACGGCGAACGCAGCGAGTTGACCTCGAAGGCATAGCCCGGCCCTAATCCCTCCATTACCAGCCGAAGACCCTGCTTGTCATACATCCACGAATTGGTGAACTGCGCCTTGACCATTTGCCCCGTCTCAGGATTGCGGAACGTAATCATGCCGGTACAGAAATCCTCCGCGGGCACCCTCGTGTAATCAACGCCCATACGGTCGAGAAGCTCCTTTCGGTATTTTGGCTGGCCCCATTTCAGAAGCGCGGTCTCGGCGTTGATGGAAACCGGCTCCAGAAATGTAACCGGCTTGCCGACCGGCGTGAGCACAAACCACGAAACCGCGATACTGTGACATCCCATATCTGATAGCACGCCCCCTCCCTGCTGCGTTGGGTCCCAGAACCACGGCTCGTGCGGGCCTGCATGCTCTTCAGCGCTTCGCGCAAGCGAGATTGGACCCATACTCTTCTGCGCCGGCCCAAGCTGCGCCAGTGCATTCTTGACAGCCTTCATATGGATTTGGTTCTCGAAGTAAGCCGTGGCCAGCTTGGCATCCTTCGCCAGGGCTATAAGCTTTTTGCCCTCCGCCACCGTTCGCGCAAGCGGCTTTTCGCAGATAATCCCCTTCAACTCCGCGCCGGCTTTGACTGCCTCGACAATCTGCTCCACAAGCTCGATACGCACGAAGTTCGGGGCAAAAACGGCTACCGCATCGCAGTTTTTACACAACTCGGCCACGTTCGGATACACCTTGCACTTGCCAAGCCCGTTGGCCTTTGCAAATTCAGCTAATTTTTCCGCCCCCTTGAGCGCATAGACACCCACAAGCTCCGCCCCCCGCACCTGTTTCAATGCCTGTGCCTGGAAATTGCCGATGAAACCGGCCCCGATAAAACCAAGTTTAAGTGTTTGCATGGTAAATTACTCCCTTGTTCAAGAAATCAGGTTTATTTGTTAAAATTGCTGCGGTCAAATTACTTTTTGCCCGAAAGCTTATCAAGAACAATCTCTCGCTTTGCATATTTTTTTCAAATAATTGACGGAATCTCCTCACTCATCTATAATATAAGCTCGATATATGATTTTGTAATTGGTCACGCCACGGAAGGCCACAATATTATATACTTTATGTACACGGAACCTGGTACTTCGTAACTCCGATAAGTTGCAATGACTAAGGAACTTTTTCAGGTGTCTTTATGAAGTTGGAGATGAGCACACACATGCGGCTGGAGCAGAGGATGAAGCTCGCTCCCCACATGATTCAATCAATGGAGATTCTCCAGCTTCCAATCCTTGCCCTTCAGGAAAGAATAGAGCAGGAGCTAAATTCCAATCCCGTTTTGGAAATGGTCGAGCCCTCGGAACCCGAAGCCCCAGCCTCTGACAGCGAGCAGCCCCAGGACGATATTGGCGAAAAGGTTTTGGTCGTTAACACAGACAACAACAAGGTTGAAGACTTCCAGCGGCTTGACAATCTCGGTGGCGGTTTTAAGGACTACATGACCGAGGCCGGCTCCTTTCATAAACGCGCTCGACCTGATGAGCCCGACCCAAAACTACAGGCGATAAAAAATACCGCTGCACCACCGCAGTCGCTGCACGAACACCTCGAAGAGCAGTGGCGATTGATTGACGCCGAAAAGTCGGTCAAAAAAGCAGGCAGCATGATTATAGATTACCTCGACAACAGGGGATACCTGACCGTAAGACTGGAACAGCTGCACAACAAAGACAGGACCGATTTCAACCTCGACGATTTGAATAAGGCCCTGGAGCTGGTCCAGAAGTTAGAGCCCATAGGTGTCGGCGCACGCGACCTGAAGGAATGCCTGCTCATCCAGATAGCACAGAGCAGCAAGGACATGTCCTTTGAATCCCGACTGGTTGCCGAGCATATGGACGCTTTGCTTGAAAATCGCCTGCCCGACATCGCAAAAAAAATGAAGTGCAGCGTTGAGGCAATCAATCGTGCCGTTAAGCACCTGAGCAAGCTTGACACCTCCCCGGGCCTGCAAATTGGGCCAAACCAAAATCTCCCTATTACCGTCGATGTAATAGTCGAACCCTCGGATGATTCAGACGGCTTCCTCGTCCGATTGGCCGATTCTAATGTGCCCAACCTGAGAGTAAACAAATACTATGCAAAGATGGTAAAAGACACCAAGGTCGCTGAAAAGACGAAAAATTTTTTACAAAACAACATCCGTTCCGCTCAGTGGATTATTGATGCAATCGAGCAGCGAAAGAATACCTTGTTGAAAGTAACCAGGGCCGTGGTCAAATTCCAGAGCGACTTTTTCGAAAAGGGCCAGCTGCATCTTCGCCCGCTGCCGATGTCAAAAGTTGCAGATGATGTCGGGGTGCATCTGGCCACCGTCTCCAGGGCCGTCTCAGGAAAATACGTCCAGTGCACCTGGGGAATGTTGCCGCTGAGAAAATTCTTTAGCGGCGGCACAAAAGACGCTAACGGCACCAAATATAGCTGGGAAGCCATAAGGGCAAAATTACGACAGATTATCGACGCCGAGGACAAATCCAAACCTTTAAGTGACGACCAGATACGCAAAAAGTTAGCGGAGATCGGCATCAACAATCTCGCAAGAAGGACCGTTGCAAAGTACCGAAAGCTCCTCAATATCCCCACCGCAAGATTCAGAAAAAAATACTGATTTAGCTAACGAAACCCCAAAAATCTCAACCCAGAAAAAATATTTGACTCTGGACGAACTATATCTTATTATATGAGTATATAATCATATAGTCATTTAGTTGGAGTTTTGCCATGTTAACGAAGAAAAAACAGCTTTTATTTCAAAAGCAGGCCGAAATCGCAAAGGCGATATCGCATCCCCTGCGCATCGCAATCATCGATTTCCTAAAAGACGGCGAGCAGTGCGTCTGCGATATCGCAGAGCACATCGTCTCCGAACGCTCGAATGTCTCACGGCACCTCTCGGTCATGGTCGGTGCCGGCGTCCTGCAGTCTCGAAAAGAAGGACTCAAGGTCATCTACGAACTCAAAACACCATGCATCCTCGATTTCTTCTCATGCGTGACCGCCTGTTTGAAGCAGCAGGCCAAAGATAACGAAAAGCTTCTTGCCGCCCTGTAATGTTGGAGTCCTGCCGTGAACTGGAAAACAGAACTGAAAATATTAGCTGCGCTGGTTGGCATTTTTCTTGTCGCTTACGCTCTGCCGTTAGGCAATCCTAAGATTCAGCAGGCGATTCAGGAAGCCTTTCGGCTGCTTCAGTGGTACGCGCGGAACCACACGTTGGCCTGCGTAGTGCCCGCCCTCTTTATTGCCGGAGCCATCATCACGTTTTTGTCCCAGGCCTCGGTAATGCGCTATCTGGGACCAAAATCCAATCCAGTCATGGCATACGCCATCGCATCAGTATCGGGTTGTGTCCTGGCGGTCTGCTCGTGCAGCGTGCTGCCCATGTTCGCAGGCATCTACCAGCTTGGTGCCGGCCTTGGGCCGGCCTCGGCCTTCCTGTACTCGGGACCGGCAATAAACGTACTCGCCATTTTCCTGAGCGCCCGTGTTCTGGGTTTATCCATTGGAGTTGGACGGGCTGTTGGCGCCATAGTTTTCGCAGTGGTCATCGGCCTGCTGATGGCGACAGTGTTTCGCAAAGGCGAGCGGGCAAAGGTCGAAACTGCCCTCCGGATGCCCGAACCCGAAAAGCCACCTCGCCACATCTCCAAGACCGCCCTCCATCTTGCCTGCATGGTCCTGTTTCTGGTCTTCAGTGACTGGTTTAACCCCGGCAACGTCATCGTGAAAACAGTTGACGGCCGACAGTTCAACGCCGTCGTCATCCACGAGACAAAGGACACTGTTCGCTTCCAGCTCGAAGAAGACCTCGGCTCGGAAAAAACCGGCGACAAGATAATGCTGTCTAAAACCGAAATCGCAGAAATGCAGGAGCGAAAAACGTGGGTACTTACCGTCTATCATATCCGCTGGTACCTGGCCGGCCTGTGCGGACTGGCGGTAGTGATTATGGCCTGGCGATGGTTCGAACGCGACGAAATTCGCAAATGGATGCTCAACACCTGGCAGTTCACAAAGCTGCTCGTACCCCTGCTCTACGGCGGCGTATTTGTCGTCGGCTTCGTCAGCATCCTGCTGCCCGAAAAGCAGGTCGCTCAGTGGGTAGGCGATAATAGTTTGCGAAGCAATCTCGTAGCCAGCGTCATCGGCACTTTTTGGTATTTCGCCACGCTGACCGAGATTCCCATTACCCAGGCCCTGATGAAGCTCGGCATGCACAACGGGCCCGTTCTGGCGCTGCTCCTGGCAGGCCCCGCACTGTCGCTGCCAAACATCCTCGTCATCCGAAAGGTTATGGGAAACCGTAAGACGCTCGTTTTTATAATACTCGTAGTCGTCATGTCCACAATCGTCGGACTGTTCTTCGGCACGTTTTGGGGATAAATCAGAAATACAAAAAATACAAAGAAAGATTGAATATGAAAAAGTTACAGATTCTTGGAACAGGCTGCCCGAAATGCAAAATGCTGGCAGAACTTACAGAAACCGCAGCAAAGGATTTGGGCATCGAATATGAAATCGAAAAAGTAACGGATATCAACGATATTATGAAATTCGGTGTGATGATGACACCTGCTTTAGCCGTGGACGGACAGGTAAAAGTCGTCGGAAAAGTACCATCCCCGGACGAAATAAAGAAAATGCTCGCCTGAACTCAGGCTATTTTAACAAGAACACAGGAATTGAAAGGTTTGGTCAAATATGAGCAAGGTTGCAAAAATCACTACCGTGGCAGTATTGGTGCTTGCTATCTGCGGCGTAATTATCCTAAAGCAAAGAATGTCCCCAAGCTCTGTTGCGCAAAACGATGTTCACACAAAAACGCTGCCCCGTTTGGTTGATGTCGGTGCCAAAACATGCATACCCTGCAAGCTGATGGCGCCAATTCTCGAAGAGCTGAAAAAAGAATATGCCGGAAAACTTCAAGTGGATTTTCTTGATGTCTCGATAAATCCCGATTACGCAGGACAGTATGAGGTTCAAATCATACCCACCCAGATATTCTACGATGCAACCGGCAAAGAGCTTTTTCGCCACGAAGGCTTCTACTCCAAAGAGGACATTCTCGCAAAGTTCAAGCAGCTCGGGGTGGATTTTACTGCTCCGAAATTGGCAACTTTCGAGCGACTCACCCCGGCCAAGGTCGATAACCGGCCAAAGGACACCATATGTTATATGTGCGACGGAAATATCAATCCCAAGACTCTGGTAACCGTTCGGACAGACAAGGGCCCGGTGAGGCTCTGCTGCCTGCATTGCTATTTCATCATGTATTCGTGCCTCACCGAGGACAAGACCGATTTCGAGAAGAAGGTTTCCGTTATAGATTGGGCTGCGGGAAAATCCGTACAGGCCACGGAGGCCGTATTCCTCTCTGGCCAAGATGAAACAACGGGCAGGCCCTGGATTAGGCCTTTTGCCGACCAAGCCGACGCGACCAGGGAACGGTCTGCCAGTGGAGGCAACATCCTTGTCCTCCAAACCCTCCAGCAAAAGGAATTATCCCATCGCTGCGGTTTCTGTGAACGCGCCTGCTATCCGCAGGATGCCGCCGAGGTCATCGTCGAAGGGGGCGTGCACACATGGGGCTGCTGTTCGCACTGCGCGTTGGGCGTGGCCGCAAGAACAAGTAAAAACATAAAAGTCCGCGAAAAGGACCGCCTTACAAAAAAGCAGATTATCGTCAAAACATTCGACGGAAAGGTCGCCTTACTCGAACCGCCAACTGCGGTCGCCTGGTTTGGCCAACGCAAAAAAACCGATGGCTCTTGGGGCTCCGCCGGCTGCTTCCATCAGGGTTTCTTTGTTAATGAGGATAATCTTAAAAAATGGGTCGACAAGAATCCCTATGAGATGGGCAGGATGATAAGCATTCACCAGGCCCTGGCTGCAAAGATGAAGCTGTCTCCGGAACAAATAAGCAAGGCCTGTAAAATCGGTGAATGCTCTCCAAAGTAAAAATCTTGTAGGAGTACTTGATTCGTGCAGCAGCTTTTTACAACGCTGACCCATGCGGTGGAAGGCACACCGGCGATAGCTCTCGCAGCGGCCTTCGTGTGGGGAATCCTCAGTATTATTCTCAGCCCGTGCCACCTGGCGAGCATTCCTTTAATAATCGGCTTCATTAACGAGCAAGGCCGTACTTCTACCAGACGCGCCTTCGCCACCTCGACACTGTTTGCGGTTGGCATATTGATTACCATCGCAGCCATCGGTGCGATTACTGCTGCCGCCGGCAGAATGATGGGCAATGTCGGACAATATGGCAACTATTTCGTCGCAATCATCTTCTTTCTCGTCGGTCTGCACCTTTTGGGCGTAATCCCCATGCCCTGGTCGGGACCGGGCCAAATCGGAATGAAAAGAAAAGGATTGCTGGCCGCCTTTATCATCGGCCTGGTCTTCGGCATCGCCCTGGGCCCTTGTACCTTTGCATATATGGCTCCTATGCTGGCTGTAACCTTCAGGCTGGCATCAACAAAGCTGGCTTATGGAGTTTTATTATTATTCACTTATGGTATAGGACATTGTTCCGTTATCGTCCTGGCCGGCACCTGCACCGAGCTCGTCCAGCGATATATGAACTGGAACGAAAAATCCAAAGGAGCAATCATCGTGAAAAAGACGTGCGGCGTTCTCGTTTTACTCGGAGGCTTGTACCTCATATATACAGCCTCATGATACAATTTGAAATTATAAGATTCTAACGGCCTATCAGAAACCATGAAAGGAGTTAAGCCATGACAACCGACTTTACAAGACGCAGGTTTATGGAAGCGACCGGCGCAGCTATTGTTGCTGGAACCGCTACAGTGACCACATCCGCTCAGGCTGCAGCCCGCTCTCGCGACAAAACCGTTCGGATTCTCGCAATCTCATGCAGCCCGAGGAAAGGCAAAACCACCGCCGCCTCGCTGCAGGTCTGTCTGGATGCGGCCGAAAAAGTGGACCCCAGAATTGACATCGAACTGATTGAGCTGGCCGGTATGAAAATTGACGGCTCGCTGGCCGCCGGCCTGCCGCTCGAACCGGGACAAAAGGACGACTTCGGCCAGCTTGTCCCCAAACTCTCGGACCCCAAGGTGGCTGGAATCATCATTGGAACACCGGTTTATTTTTGCAATATGACGTCACTCTGCAAGGCCTTCCTCGACCGCTGCATGACCTTTCGCAAGAACAAACTTGCGCTAAGCAATAAAGTCGCCGGTGTTCTCGCTGTCGGTGGAGTCCGCAATGGCGGCCAGGAAATAACCATCCAGTCCGTACTGGCCGCGCTGCTTTGCCAGGAAATGATTATAGTCGGTGACGGCAGGCCTACCGCACACATCGGCGCAACCGTTTGGAACAACGGCAAGACCCCCGTTACCGAGGACGAGTTTGGCATGGCCACTGCCAAAAACCTCGGACGCCGCGTCGCGGAAGTCGCATTGAAGATAGCCGTTGCCGGAAAGTAAACAAATATGGTGACGTCGTGAAATATCAACTGACCCTCTGGGCCATTGCGCAATATTATTCCGGCTGGAACTTGTACTGAGTTTGTTCTGCGGTACATCAACTCCAACGAGAAGTCAGGGGCTACGGTCATAATCAAAAGTATATGCAGGGTATTGGTTACCCTTGGCGGCCTTTACCTCAATTACATAGCCAATTAAGCCCATCTCCGGACTTCGCACATTCCTTATTGACATTTCCGCTTTCATCGCTATAAGTAACAAAAAGTAAATGAGTAAGTACGCCACCGGGCAAAGTAAACGCATATACTCATTTACGCATAAACGAATACGCGCAATATGACAGGAATTTATAATATGGATCCCGCAATCTTCAAGGCATACGATATAAGAGGCGTTTATCCCGACCAGCTCGATACGGAGGCTGCCTGGAAAATCGGCTACGCCTCCGCCCGATTCTTGCGTTCTCTGCTTCGCGGCTATCAAAGAGGCCAGAGAAATGCTCAGTCCCTCTGTGTTGGACGTGACATGAGAACGCACAGCGAAAAGTTGGCCCATGCCCTTATTGAAGGGATGAATGCCACCGGGACAAATGTCATCGATATAGGAATGATTGATACGCCGCAGATGTATTTTGCTATCAATCACATAGGGACATGCGGCGGCGTCCAGGTTACCGCTTCGCACAACCCGGCCAGGTATAACGGCTTCAAAATATCCGGCCTCGCCGCCATACCCATCGGGGCCGACACCGGCTTAAAAGATATACAGCATATCGCAACCGCTTTGCCTCACACAAAAGCCAAAGGGACGGCCTCAATCAAGAAACGCGATTTGACCGACGAATACAAAAGTCATGTGCTCAAGTTCCTCCGGCCGACCCAAAAAAAGCTCAAAATCGCCATTGATGCCTCAAACGGAATGGCAGGAAAAATGGTGCCCGCCATCTTCGGCGACCTGCCGATAGAAATTGTACCACTGAACTTCGAGCATACGGGCCAATTCAAACACCCGGCGGACCCACTGGTCGAAAAAAATCTCGCTCAGATAAAAAAAACCGTAAAACAAGAAAACTGCGATTTCGGAATTTGCTTCGATGGTGACGCCGACAGAATCACCTGTATTGATGAGAAAGGCAAAGTTATCTGGAGTGATTTGATGACCGCTTTAATGGTGCCATATTTCCTCAAGGTCAATCCCAAGGCAACGGTCGTTTATGATTTGCGCAGCAGTTGGGTTGTCGTCGAGGAGATTATCAAAAATGGCGGCACGCCGCGAAGAGAAAGGGTCGGACACTCCTTTATGAAAAAGGCCATGCGCGACTCCCACGCCGTATTTGGCGGCGAGCTTTCCGGCCACTTCTATTATCGCGACAACTACTGCGCCGATTCAGGATTTATTACCCTCGTTCACGTATTGAACATCGTTACTGAAACCAACCTGCCGATAAGCGAGCTTATCCAGCCCTTGCGCAGGTACTACCAAAGCGGCGAGATAAACTTTAAAGTAGAGAACAAAAATGCGAGAATGGATGAGCTTGTAAGAAGATATAGTGACGCGAAAATCGACTACCTGGACGGTGTCGCTATCCAGTATAAAGACTTCTGGTTTAATTGTCGTCCGAGCAATACCGAACCATTTCTCCGGTTAAACGTCGAAGCAAAGACCAAAGAACTGCTGGACGAAAAACTTGCCGAAATCGAAGAACAGCTCAGAACGCCGATATGATATGAACATCGCTTACTGACCGGCGATTAGGTTTTGCTGCAAAAGCGTTTGGCAATGGAGAAAACAATGCAGATAAACACAATGACATATAAAACCCCCAATGGTCTCGTTGAGGGCGTGCAGACAAAATGGTCAGGTTTCAACATTTTATTAGTTACCGGCTCTAAGGGCTTTTTGGCCTGCCCCGCCATTGATGTCGAGGCCTGTCAGGGTTATGACGTCGCCGCCGCGATAGTCGAAAGCACCCCGGACAACCCAATCGGCACACTCGAGCGCTTCCCGAACCGAAAAGTAACATCGGCAAACGAAAAAGCAAAAGACCTCGGCATCAGTGAAGGTATGGATGTCACTGAGGCCTTTGCTCTTATAGCCTGAATCTATGGACACTAAATCCAAAGTTTGCAAAAGGAGGAGTCACTCATGACCAAACGAAGCCTTTCACGACGCCAACTGCTGGCCGGCACCGTTGCCGCCGTGACGACGACCGCTATTACCGACAAAACAGCCAAAGCCGCCGCCGGGGCCGCAAACCCGTTCACATATTGCCTCAATACCAGCACCATCCGCGGACAAAAGCTGCCTTTCGATAAAGAAATCGAAATCGCCGCAAAGGCAGGTTACCAGGCCATTGAGCCCTGGGTACATAAAATCCACGAATATGCCGGCGCAGGCGGAAATCTAAAGGACCTGCGCAAACGCATCGCAGACCTTGGACTCACCGTCGAAGGCGCCATCAGCTTCTTCCGGTGGATTATAGACGACGACACTGAGCGAGCCAAAGGCTTCGAACAGGCAAAGCGTGATATGGACATATTAGTTCAGATTGGCGGCAAGCGCATCGCCGCGCCGCCGGCCGGCGCAACAAGAGAGCCGGGCCTCGACTTGATGAAGGCAGCTGAACGCTATCGCAAACTCCTAAAGCTCGGTGACAAATTCGGTGTCGTCCCGCAGATTGAGTTATGGGGCTCTTCAAAGAACCTGCACAGATTGGGACAGTGCATGTTCGTCGTAATCGAAAGTGGCCACCCCAAGGCCTGCTTCTTGCCCGATGTCTATCACATCTACAGGGGCGGCTCCGATTTCACCGGCCTAAAGCAGCTAAGTGCTCACGCCATCCAGGTCTTTCACCTAAATGACTACCCCGCCGACCCGCCACGGGACAGGATTGGCGACCGCGACCGCGTCATGCCAGGCGATGGAATCGCACCGATAACCCAAATCCTCCGCAACCTATGCGCCGCTGGTTGCCATCCCGTTCTATCGCTGGAATTGTTCAACCCGAACTACTGGAAGCAGGACCCGCTAGCTGTAGCAAAGACCGGCATTGCAAAAATGAAAGCCGTCGTAAACAAAGCGTTAGGTGTTAGGTAAAATATCGGTGTTGTTCAGCCCCCAATTTATTAGGGGGTTCTTGAAACTAATATATCGGAAAGAGAGGAAAATTATGAAAACCAGAAACCATTATCTCATCCTAGCTGCCCTTTTAACCATCTTATCTATCCCCGCCCTCGCAAAGGTAGAGCCGCCTTTGCCGGAGGATCCAACCGGTATATTGATTGCTCGGGCTCACCCCCGACTCGCAGGCATAAAGGGATTGCACGTTTATATTGCAAAGCCGGAAGCCTGGGCAAAATTATATGGATTAGCATTGAAGGATCTAAAAAGCAAAATTGAGCTCAAGCTCACCCTGCGTGGCATCGCTCAGATACCTCGGATGTACAATGGCCGCTTTATCTCTTCCCCTGAACTTAGAGTCGACGTCGACGTGCTTGGGCTCGATAATTCGCAGCAGTATGTCTTCCGTGTTCAAACGTCTTTAGCCAGATCGGTTCATTTGGCAGCACGGCCAAATCTCGGTTTCATGGCCGATGTCTGGAAAGCGAAAGCGGCAATGCAGGCAGTATCAATCCAGAATCTGCCTCCCACAATTACTAAGGTAGTCCTCGCGCAGATCGATTCATTCATCGAAGATTACCGCATCGCTAATCCACCGGGCAAGCAGACCGCAGACGCCAATGACATTGCCGCTTTGATAACAGCCCCCACCATGCAAACTAAACCAACTGTCAAACCGACAACAGCCGAACACAAATACGTGGCATCCAAAAACAGTAAGGTCTTTCACAAACCGGACTGCAGTTCGGCAAAGAGAATAAAGCCGACAAATCTCGTAACTTACGGCACAAGGGACAAAGCAACCGAAGCCGGCAAAAGGCCCTGCAAAATCTGTAAACCATAGAATAATGCTTCAAGGACTGTAATGTCTGAAGAAAAAGACTTAATCTTTCGCGAAGTACAGACATTTGGCTCATGGCTTCGCTACCTGCTCGTTGTATTGATGGCTGTCTCCATCGTCATCTTCGCCATTGCGCTTTGGGAAACGATTACCAATCCAGAAACGACTAATACATTTGTACCAACTCTACTTTCAATTATCGCAATGGCCATACCGATAGCAGTTACGATTCTCTTTTTCATATTGAAACTGGAAACCGAGGTCCGCTCCGACGGTCTTTATGTACGTTTTTACCCGATGCACATCCACTTCAAGAAATTCACCGGACAAGACCTGGCCGAGTTTTACTCCCGCACTTACCGGCCTATCCTCGAATATGGCGGCTGGGGCATAAGGTGCAGCTTCACCGGCAAAGGCAAAGCCTACAACGTCAGCGGCAACAAAGGCGTACAGCTCGTTCTCACAAACGGCAAGAAACTGCTCATCGGCTCCCAGAGACCGGACGAACTTGCCGCCGCAATTGACCAGATGCTGAAACAAAACTAATAATATCGAGAGGTCCTGTCATGGCTGACAAAACAAATTTTTGGGCTGTTTTCGTAACGCCCTGGAAGCCGAAACACACACTCAGACTCGGCCTCTACATGCTGGTGGGGACATCTCTCATCCTTGCCTCCGTTTGGGTAATAAACTATCTGGTCTCCGGCCAGCTCCCCCCATTCCCCTTATGGTGGACGCTTTTCCCAGTCGCCATCTCAGTTTTCTTTATGCTCGTATACTGGATTGTTGGCTCGTTCGTCAAAAACCTCGACAAAAAGCTGCCCGAAGGCGCATTGCTGCGTTCACATTGCATGGTGATCCACGGCATTCTGGAATCACCCGGTCTCGTCCAGATAAACTCTGACCAGCTAATCATACGTCCTCTTGTGGGCGGACAAATTATGGTTCCCCTCAGCAAAATCGCTGCCATCACCGAACACCGATTCTATAATGGCCGATCCTATTTGGGCAACACCGTGTTCTTTAAGCTTAAAGTACCCGATACAGTTTCTGATAAGTGGCGACTGGGATTCGGCGTAGAAGATGCAGAGACGTGGAGAAACCTCTTATATGCTCAAAGCAGACCCGCTACTTAGGCAACGCTCATGGGTTTAATCACAATCATAATTATTGCTCTGGCACTGGCAATGGACGCCTTTGCCATCTCCATCGTCAGCGGTGCTGCCTACAGGCGGTTAAAGGTAAAGCACGCCTTGCGAATGGCCGTTTCCTTCGGCGCCTTTCAGGCCTTTATGCCCTTAATCGGCTCGCTGGCCGGACTGACTATAAAAGAACACATAGCAGATTACGACCATTGGGCCGCCTTTGGACTCTTAGCTGCCGTCGGCGGAAAGATGATTTACGAATCTTTCAAAATCAAACCGCTCAGGAAAAATTTTAATCCGTCTAATATCGTGGTCTTACTTCTCCTCTCGGTTGCCACCAGTATCGACGCCCTTGCCGTAGGCATAACGATTTCGTTTCTGCAGGTCTCCATCGCGCTCGCCGTAACTATTATCGGACTGATAACCTTCGCCCTCTCCTATCTGGGCGTCTACATCGGAAAGAAGGTCGGCCACTTCTTCGAAAACAAAATCCAGGCCATCGGAGGCCTCGTCCTCATCGCAATCGGCATAAAAATCCTGATAGAGCACTTGATTTAATGAAAAAAAAATTGATTTTTGTTGAATTTTTATCCAACTTTAGCTTGCATTTGGAATATATGAAGGTAAAATTGCCATTATGTCATTAGGAAATATAATAAGAAAGAAGCGTGAGGAGCTGAATCTGACGCTCGATGAGGTCAGTTCTCGCATCGACTTCTCCAAACCGTATCTCTCGACCATCGAGACCGGCAAGGTCGACAACCCACCCAGCGACAAGCTTCTCAGAAAGCTCGAAAAGGTTCTCAAGTTTAAGTCGGGCCTGCTCCTCCACATTGCCCACATGGAAAGCATGCCGTCTGACATCCGCAAAAAATACGAATCGTCCGAGGCCGAGAATCAGAAATGGCGACAGTTCGTAAAGAACCTCATGAGCAAAAAAACCAAGGTGACAAACCTCAATAAACTCCTTGCAAAAAGCGAGCTGGACACCAAAAAGGGGCTCAAACCTTTGTCGGCAGGCCGAATGATACCCGTCATAAACAAAGTCTCCGCAGGATACCCTACTGATTTCAACGACCTGGACTACCCCGTCGGCATTGCCGATGACTATGTCCGCTGTCCGGATTTGCACGACCCCAATGCCTTCGCCGTCCGCGTTGTCGGCGATTCCATGGAGCCGAAATTCCAGAAAGGAGACATCGTCGTCTTCTCTCCCTCAACCGAGGTACACAACGGCGACGATTGCTTCATTCGTTTTGAAATGCCCCACGAAACAACTTTCAAAAGGGTCTTTTTCGAGCCCAAAGACAAAATCCGACTCCAGCCGAGAAACGAAAAATATCCTCCCACCATCGTCGACGGAAAACGAATCAACGGCGTCTACCGCGCAGTCATAAAATACGAAAAACTATAGCTTTATCGTTTAGCAGTCACCGGTGGAGGGCAAGACCGGCAATAAGACATCTCCATACCCGGTTCGGTGGGAGGGCTGAATTCTCAAACTCCCAAAGGAGGACAAAAAAAATGCACGCGAATCATAGAATCACAATCCTGGTACTGGCCTGCTTTTTAGCACCTTCTGCCCTTTTGGCGGCGGCAATCGAGCCTCTCGTGCGTACAGTCGATCTGGATGTGGGCCAAACACAACAGGTGACGCTCCACGACGGCACCAAGGCAACAGTGGCGCTTCTGGAGTTGACCGAAAAACGCGACTCGGTCCGTAACGCGGTCCGCAGGGCGCAGGTCAAAATAAAAGTCAACGGCCAAACGGTGTCCCTGGTCTCTTCGACGTATCATCTGCCGAAGGCCATAGGCGGTGTCCGGATTGATTGCCCGGTCACAAAAGGCTATGTGCAAAACAGCAGCAAAGCCAACGCCTGGGGGCTCGTTAAAGACGCTCGCCTTCGACTCTGGCCCGCCGGCTCGCCATGGATTCGCCCAGGCACATTCGTCTACCCCGTAAAGCAGAAGTGGTTCGCTAACGATACCCAGATGGCCAATGTCCCCTGCTATGTCAACGCCTGTGATATATCCGGCCAAAAGAACATCTACTATCACTACGGCCTGGACTTTGGCGGTTCCGAAGGGGTAGTGGAGGTCGTCGCAGCCACCAATGGATTAGTCGTTTCCGTAGCCGGGCACGTACTTGAAGGCCATAAGGACACACCGGTCACGCCGCGCTACGATGTAGTCTACATTCTCGACGACCGCGGCTGGTACTATCGATATAGCCATTTGGCGATGATTGCAACGCCCGTGATTCCCGGCAAGCGAGTGAAGATGGGCCAGCGAATCGGGCTTGTCGGCAAGGAAGGCGGCAGCGGCGGCTGGTCGCACTTGCATTTCGATATCAAGTGCAGGCAGCCTTCGGGCATGTGGGGGACGCAGAACGGCTACGCATTCATCTGGCAGGCGTATCAGCAGCAATACAGCCCTGAGATTATCGCGGTGGCCAGACCTCATCATTTGGTCTACACCGGCCAAACAGTCCAGCTTGACGCTTCGAAGAGCTGGTCCGGAACGGGGCGGATTGCCACCTGCGAATGGACATTCTGCGATGGGACCAAAGCCACAGGCAGTAAGATCAAGCGGGTGTATGAGCGAGCCGGTGAGTACAGCGAGATTGTGAAAGTGACGGATTCGGATGGAAATTTCGCATACGATTTTGCGGTGGTTTATGTAATCGACCGCAAGCACCCCGAACGCGTGCCGCCGGCGATTCATGCGAATTATTATCCTACGTTCGGCCTGAGAGCGAGCGATGAAGTGGCGTTCAAGGTGCGGTCCTTCGGAACACAGCATGGCCAAGAGGTGTGGGATTTTGGGGATGGAAGCGCCCCGGTTAAAGTACGATCGGATGGCAATGCGAATCAGCACAACCCGGCCGGCTATGCCCTGACGCAACATCGCTATGGCAAGGCCGGGGACTACATTGTTACCGTTAGACGCAGGGATGAGCATGGGTACGAGGCGGTTGGACACCTGCATGTCCGCGTCAATTAAATGAATAATCCGCTTTTGCCGGCTGTCCCTGAAACATCATTTTTCAAACACAATCTTGCCGCTGACAATCGTCGCATGAACCGAAAGGTCATCGTCTAACAAAACCAAATCAGCGTCTTTGCCGACAGCTATCGTACCCTTCCTGTCCGCAAGGCCCAATACCTTCGCTGGATTTTCCGTAACGGTTTTGACAGCAATATCAAGACCGCAACCTGTGAAGCTGATAAGTCTTTTCACCAGCTCACTCAATCCCAGCGCCGTACCTATTAACGTGCCGTCTTTATATCTGGCAGCACCTTCTTTGGATTCGTACTCGACACCGTTATAGATATATTTGCCGTCCGGAAGCCCCATCGCCTGCATCCCGTCCGTGATTAGGATGACCCGATTCGGCCCGAGTATCTCGAAAGCAAATTTCAAAACGGATGGATGTATATGCACACCGTCTGCGATAAGCTGGGCCGTTACGTTTTCATTCTCAAAAATAGCAATGAGAGGCCCCGGCGAACGATGATGAACGCCTGACATCGCATTAAAAAGATGCGTCACGTGCGAAATGCCCGCTGCAATGCCCTCCAGCGTCTGCTCGTAATTGGCCTCTGAGTGTGCAAACGAGGCCACGATATTGGAACCCACCAGCCGCCGAATTATCTCTAAGCTGCCCTCAACCTCCGGCGCAATCGTCATCATCTTAAGCTGCCCCCCCGTCATATCCAGGATTTTATCGAGAACCTCCATCGATGGCTCGCATATACAACCAGGCTGAATCATTCCTCTTTTATTCGCTGCGATAAATGGTCCTTCAAGATGAATACCAACAAGATTCGCTCCACCAAGGTCACAACCTGCATACTCAGCCGCCAACGTAAGATGTTCATTGTCCCCGTCTGCATTGTATACGGTCGTAGCTAAAAAGCTCGTCGTTCCGTACCGTGCACAGGTCTTTGATATGGCTTCAAGGGCCTCGCGCTTCCCGTCGAGAATGTCAGCCCCACCCGCCCCCTGAATATGCACATCGATAAAACCGGGTGCTGCTATTCGCCCCTGCGTATCGATTACCTCGCAGCTGGCCCCGGCATCCACATCACCGATTTCTGCAATGACCCCATCTTCGACAAGAATCGAAACCCTCTCCTTATCATCTTCGGCATCATATAACCTGCAATTCGTCACAAGAAGTCTTTGTCCCATATCAATTCCTTCAATGGTTGCAATTAACTTGTCTTTTGCCCGGCAACAGCCAGAACCAGCGCAAAGACCTTTGAAGCGCCGGCCTCTTTCAATGTCTTGGCGCACTCGTTCAGCGTCGAACCGCTCGTCTTAATATCATCGACCAGGCATACTACCCGGCCCCCAAATTGGTGTCCACGGCGAACCGCAAACGCACCGGCAACATTTCTCGCACGAGCAGCATCACTTCTCATCACCGGCTGAAACCTCGTCCGGCGAACGCGCACAAGCTCGGTATTGATTTTCGCCGTCGGGTGCTTCAATTTCTTTGCTAAAACTAAAGATTGATTATAGCCGCGAAACAAACGCCGCGACCAGTGCAGTGGGACCGGAACAAATAATTCTATCGCGCCTGCAAAACTGCTGCCGCCAAGCGCAGAATTACCCAAAAAACCCAGCATCGAATCCAGTTCCGTCCGCCCCTTCTTAAAAGCCAATATCATTTTACTCAAAGCTTCTCCGTAAACTCCGCTCCGAGCTATCTCATCGAAATGAATTTCTCTGCCTTGGCAGTCCGCGCACGCTCCTCCAACCATCCCGTATCTGCTGACATCTTTGCCGCATCGAGGGCAATAATCCCCGCCCGCACAGGACATAAGCTCACCCCAGCAATCTTTGCACAAAGTCTTGTCAGTCTCACAGACGCTTCCGCCGCAGTTGGCACAAACCGCAGGCCACAGAAGCTGATTAAAGCTCTGCAGAGCAAAAGAAACAACCCGTCTTAGCTTTACTGTCTCCACCCCGACAATTATACGCTGATATAATCCTTATTTCAAATCAAACAGCGTATTATCTATCGGCTCGAACCACCCCAATTTCATCTCCGCCGAATCTACATCATAAACATTCGTCCCATCAAGGCCCGCCATCCGCCGCGAATCGCTGTGCCCATCTGCCCATTCAACTTTTGCCCGGTCCCGATGGCGAAAATGAATGGACGGCGACAGGTAAAAGCTCGTCATCGGCTTGCCCTTATAGACATAAAAAGGCGGCTCCGCGAACGAATATTCTATCAAATTCGACTTCTCAACACACATCGCAGTATCGGCGAACATCAAAGTCTCGCTCGGCTTACCAACTTCTGTATTTCGTGTTGTTTCCCATCCCGCCATTTCCATCTGCTCAATGGTCACGAATTGACGCTCCTCCCAGTCTCGCGAGCCCAGATATGTATGGTTATATCCATATCCTCCGCAGCCCTGCTCGAAGTTTTCATCCCACGAACCGCCCTTCACGAAGTCTACACCCTCCGGACATTCCTTGACCTTACCGTCGGCCAGATACCCTACAAGAGGACCCTGCCGCGCCTCGAACGGCTCATCGGCACTGTCACGCACACCGTGCCACCGGTATTTACCTCCCTTCTCAGACATAATATCCGGTGCCGCCGACACGTAATGGCCGTCATTTTCAAGTGTATATCCGGTGTTGGCCAAAAATAGCTGGCGAAGATTAGATTGGCAGATCGCACCATACGCCTGCGACCTCGCTGTAGCCAAAACCGGCACAAGTATCGCCATTAGCAGCGAAATCACTGACATTACTACTAACAGCTCAATCAAACTAAAAGCTTTTCGCTTTTCAGCAAACATCACAATTCCTCTGTCCCCCGCCATGCTTCCACTTGCAGCCATTGAGCACAAAACACCGCTAAATCGAAGCTGTCAATGACATAATCCTTTGGCTCCGCCAGGTCACATCTGCCTATCCAGCTCACCTGACCAAAATGGCTTCCCCACGCCGACGAAAACAGCACAAAGTCAAACATATTAACCACACCGTCCAGGTTAATATCAGCCGAATAATTCTGTTCTTCCAGAACGCCCACTGCCTCCAAATCGACGCCACCCGAGCCAAACGTAAGCCACGCATCGTAAATCGAATGGTTATTCGCATAGTAATCCCAGGCAGGCCAACTACTCGGCTCGATATGTTTCACCGCCTCGTCCTCAAAATCCCCGCTGCCGGGAATATCAACTATTCGGATATAACTTATATTATTGATGTCGACAATGCCGGATACAACATCCCCCTCTCCGGCGATTTCACTCAAATCGAACGGCGTACCAATACACACACCATTGCCGTTGGGATGCTTGCCCGCAAGGTTATAGACGTCACTAATCTCAATCGTGCCATACATTCCAACTAATACCGCTGTCAGCGAAACAGATGGAAACCGGACAAAATCCACACCGTTGGATGACACTTCCACGTATCCTAATTCAGCGAACATCTGCCCCTTGATGGAGCCGCCGCCGGTGTTTATAAGAGAAACCAATCCGTTCTCGAAAACAACAAAATCATAACCGTTGCAATCACGAACAGGTTCGTTAAACGCCAGAGTTATTTGACCCGGCTCCGCTCCTTGCCCAATCTGGCCCTGGTCCAGGTCGCCCAGGCTGACAACATCAAGATAGTCTCCCGTAGCCTCCCCCAAAGCCTTGTTTGGGTCATCCCAATCAAGCACTCCGGGCGCAGGCGCATAACTGACTACAGACGTCGCCCAGCCCTGGAATATCGGATTAATGACCGCATTTGCATCCGCCGGGTTTGCGTGACGCCGGTCCTCACCGATATAACCGTTAACTCCCGGCTCGGTATAAGGACCGGCATACAAAAACACCGATATGAGCAGCACGATTACCTGCACAACCAAAATCCTCATATTTAACATGCCAATTTACTGGGGGCTTTCCTTCTAAGTAACACACCACCAAGCACCAGCAGCACAAGCGTACCCGGCTCGGGCACAACCGTATCCATTGCAAAATATGCCGGCGTGTTCATCCCATAGCTGCCCACGTCACTGGAACTGAGGCTGAACTCCAAGCTCTTCACAATGCCAAGCTCCGTCAAATCAACGTATTTCCACGTATTGACGATGTAATCCTGACTATTGTCTGCAAACCGGTAATCAGCTAAGTAGAAACCAGCACTGTCAACCACAGCCCCGCCCGCGTCTTTGCCCGTAATAGTCAGCAGAAACCAGTCCGCCTCGTCCCCGCTTATCCCCCCGAACTTTTTAGCATATGCGTCACCATTAAGCATCGAATAGTATGTATAATTGTTGTTTGTAACGTACAAGCCGTCAACAATGCTGGGCGTATTCAGCGTCATCGTCGGAAGCTCCGTCCCAAAACCGGATGCCAAAGGATCGAAACCTATCCCATAATTGGCCGACCCGCCTTCTCCTCCGCCGGTAATGGCGTTATACTGAGCCGTCCATCCCGATGAACTCGTATCAGTAATATTCGAATATGCAAATCCATCCCACGACATGTACGTGGTGTTATAGTTATTGCTAAAGTGTGCGCCACCGCTGTCAAATCCACCTGAACCATCCGAGCCGTTCCAGTAGGGTTCCGCCCCAAGGCTCAAATCATCAAAAGTAGCAATTGCCGCACTTGATACACCGCTTATCATTAACACTAAAATTAAACTCACCAATTCCTTCGAAGCCATCTGTTGTTCCTCCACCTAAAAATATCATAACTTTTTCTTAAAAAATAATTCTCCATTCACACTAAACGTTATAAGCTAAATTTACCTCCTTTCTGCACCTCTCTTACCCTTGACGCGAGGGCATTCAAAACCAATAAAAAAAACCGCCGTTCCCACGAGAGGAACAACGGTTCGATAATCAACAAAACAAACGCTCAACCTGCCTGCAGTATATACAAGAGAAATTTCAATCAGCGCAGAGCGCACCGTGTCCCAGTTCGCGAGAACACTATAATAATGTGCAGCCAACCACAGGCAGGTTTTCTGACTTGCGCCTTACCTAAAGGCCCCTTCCCATCCGCACACAGCGGATAGTGGTTAATTGCCTCTCGGATTTCCGATTTACAAATCGGAACAGACGCACACAGCGGCGCGACCGTCGCGGCTTTGAACCGCGTTCCCGTTTGTTTATCCAAAAGCAAAAAGCTTTCGGACCTGCAGTCAGGTTATGTCCTTTTCAAAGAGCAATCTTATGTCCTTTTAACAGATTGCCTCACAACCTTCAAGTAAAAGAAATTTAAATTTCCAACCATTATAAAATTTTTATGTAATGAAAGGCTGACGTGCCCCTAATACCATTCCTGCCAAGTTTCTCCCCCATCCCGAACGGGGAGCAGAAATCTAAATCTATCAAATAAACGGTGAATTCGTAAAAACATGTGTTGATTCGAGCAGATTTATTCTTCGAATAAATATCATTACCGGTTGGAAATGAGGAATATTTCCCGTTAAAATAGGGAGTTTGTCCTTGACTTGGCCTGTTAAAATAGGATATAATACCTCTATGGCTGGAGGTATTATATCCTTTGTCTTACGCATAACACTTGTTGTTACGCTTTGTCTTTGTGTGTGGCGCTTTGTCGAACCCAGAACACAGCTTATGCGTGTACTCAGGGCCGCGCTTCTCGTGCTCATGCTATTAGGGATACTCGTCGTCCTGAGGGGCACTGGCACTAATTAAGCCACCAGGAACGACGCCGCTCTATTTCAGGCAGTTACACACATCAAGCAACATACGTGATGACCTGCGCTAAACAGAAGTTCCTTCTTTGAGCACAACACAGCAAATAGGCTAATGTTGGGGGGCTGGGGCACCCTTTCTATAGAACAGCCAAAGTATAATACTCAAAGCGATCAGTCCGACAAGCCCGTTGTCGCCAAGAGTATTAAGCAACGTGGTCAGGTTCGGAATAATGCCGCCAAAGAAAGAGACCGTGCTGCCAAACAGGATCTCGGCGATGATCCCAATGGCCACCAGCAACAGGGCAATCTCTACAATCTCACCCAACCATTTTTTGATTTCTTCCAAAAAGCGCATCTGTGACTCTCCTAATCAAAACAATAAAAACTGACAACTATGAACGTCACGTTATAAACATTATTCGGACTATCGTTTTCAGTTTCTTGAATATAACATTAATAAAATATCCAGCTTTAATCGTCACAGAAATGCCTCTATACCACTGTCGTCTCTAACAAAAACATCCCCAAAAAACGCAATATCAGTATTAATATCGCCGGTAATAGAATTCCCGCTGATTGTGAAATCCCGCTGTTTACGGCCCACTCCGGGACGATAACAATTATTTTTACCCGCCCGGTTTTCTTCTGTTACCAGCTTATTGTAGTTCGGCGGCAAGTCTCGAAGCCGATTATCTCACCCCTTTTTAGATTTCTGCCTTGTCCCCATGCAAGCGGGGACTCGGATTTCGATTTTTTGCGAAATACGCTTCGAAGTTTACCCTGAACGCAGCCGAAGTGCTTCAAAAGATATGAAGTTCCTCTCCGTCCTCTGCCCTCTGTCTTCTGTCCTCTGTCTTTTATCAAAAAGTCCTGTTATCCTGTCCTAAGATAGATAACGATACCCGTCAGTATCAATATCGCCAGCACGCACACACCTACAGCGGCTATAAACACCCACATAAAGCGTTTGTTTTGTTTCGAGAGGATATATTTAAGGTACCTATCGCTCGTCGCGAAGGTCCTGTTCATCTGGACGATGCTGTCCGTCTGGCTGACAGTCCTTTGGTTGAGTTTGTCTAATGCCTCGTTAAATTTGTTGAAGCTCTCCACCATTTGCACATCCGTATCGGCAGCGGCGGCAAGCTGGTGGTCGATATCGACAAGGGCATCGGTTTGTTTGGCCGTCTCCATCGGTATCTTCTCAACGGTATCCACAAACTGCTGGTCCTTGGCGATTGCCGCTTTTATCTGCTCGACCAATCCCTCCGTTATCTGCTTTTGATTCTGCACCAAATCCGGAAAGCTTTCCAGTAATTTCGGCAGTTGTTCGATTCGGCTCATCAAATCTTCATTCTGGTTGGCCTGACGGTTCAGATGCTGGTTGATGCCCTGCAATTGCACAATGAGTTTATCGAAACCTTCCTGCAGTTTTTCAAGCGACTGTTGTTTTTCTATCGGCGGTACCATTTTTACTAAAACCTTATCGCTTTGCGTCCCGACGGGCAGGGATTCACTTTCAGCCGACTCACCGTTTGCGCTGATTAGACCTTCCTCATCCACTTGCGGCCGGAACCTCCCAACCTTCGTCGGTTTATGTGCGTGAAGCCAGGTACTGGTCTTCGATTTTGTTCTCGTCCAAAACTCCCTTACAGTCATTCTATGATTCCCCAAGTATAATCGTCTATCTCTGCCAACTTATAGCAAATCGCCAACTTCTCATTCCCGCCCAACCTGTCCCCGCACCCGACAGGGGTGCAGGAATCCACTTTCTTGCCTGCCTTACGTCCTTTTGCAGCCGCAATTCTTTTGTGCACCTGCTGTGTCCAAATCATATTAAAAACTTTTTCTCCTGCAAAAGCAAGTAATTTTTTGTTACCATAACCGCAGCAAATCCACGCAGTAACATTATAAGGCGAACAAATGAAATTAGTTACGTACTCCAGAATGGACTCGATTTCGATTGGATGCCTGACCGACGACGCCCTAATCGACATTCCATCGGTTTGGCCTGGCCCAAATCCGCCGCGCAGCGTAAAACAAATCCTGCAGATGGGCCCGTCCTGTCTTGCGAAACTTGCCGAGCTGACCGACTCAGCCGATATTTTCACTCCCCTTGATTCGGTCAAGCTCCTTGCCCCCATCCCCCGTCCGGGCAAAGTAATCGCGCTTGCTGGAAACTACAGCGAGCACATCAAGGAAGCGGGGCGTGCGCTCGGACTCTCCGATTCACCACGCGAAACGACTGTACCGAGGCCCTTCATTATGCCCCCGACTGTCGTAATCGGTCCGGATGAGCAAATTCCCTGGCCGGCCTACAGCGAACAGGTAGATTACGAAATCGAGCTCGCCGTTGTAATTGGCAAATCCGCCAAATGCATAAAGCCCGACGATGCGTCCGACGTAGTTGCCGGCTACACAATCGCTAACGACGTCTCAGCCCGCAGTGTCACCTTCACCAAAGAAAGGGCCAAGCGCCCCTGGGACGAATTTTACGACTGGCTCAACGGCAAATGGGCGGACGGCTTCCTGCCGATGGGGCCTTACCTGCTGACCGCGGATGAGGTGGACAATGTTCAAAATCTTGAAATGACTCTGAAGGTAAACGACCGGGTCCGCCAGAAAGCTAACACCTCACAGATGATTTACCCCATCGCCGATATCGTATCATTCTTAAGTCATATAATGACACTCGAACCGGGCGACGTCATTGCCACCGGCACCCCTGCCGGCGTTGCTATGGCCTCCGGCGATTTCCTCCAGCCCGGTGACACTATCGAATGCACTATCCAAAAGCTCGGTACGCTGACAAACACGCTCGGCCAAAGACCAAAAAAATTCTACGAACCCCTGGCATAGATATGTGCGAAATTAATGAACGATGAATATCCAAAAGCGTAGTTGGACAAGGTAAAATGTGAAATAGTAGATATATACGCGGAGGTAACCAAATGAATAATAAACTGTTCACCTATAGTACACACACTATCGGCTTATCTTTACTGATTTTGACCTCCACGGTTTTGACCGGCTGCATGAGTATTCATACCGCTGCACGCGAAGGAAACCTAAAGGCAGTCAAAACGCGATTGGCATGGGGGGCAAACCCCAACAGTGGGACCTTTTGGCTTGGCCGTACTCCCCTGCATATGGCAGCAGCCAATGGACGCACTGAAGTGGTGAAACTCCTCTTGGAAAAAGGTGCGAACGTCAATGCAGGTGACGAGGGGAGCATTGCACCATTGCATCTTGCTGCGCACAATGGGCACACGGAAGTGATGAAGATTCTGTTAGAAAATGGCGCAAATCCACGCAAAAGAGGAACGGGTGTTGGTACACCCCTGCAGTGGGCCGCGAGAGCTGGACAAATTCAAGCGGCCAATATACTTTTGGTTTACGGGGCAGATATTAACGAGGCGGCTGATGGAGAGCCCCCTCTGCACGCAGCGGTTGGTAACAATCAAGTAGAAATGGTAAAATTCCTGCTTGCTCATCGAACTGATGTCAATGCCAAGAGCCATGGTCGTACTCCGATTTATAAAGCGCTTCTCGGAAGAAAGGTGGAAATTGGAAGAATTCTTTTGGACCATGGCGCCGACACCAACTATTGAGTGTAATGGATACACGATCCCAAAAGAATTTCTCAAAACGATTCAAGAGTAGTATCCAAAATAAAAAGCGTTAAAGCAGCCAATAAGTAAAACCAAATAACAGGAGATAACAAATGAATACCGACCAGATCCTGCAAGATATACGACTTGCCGTCATTTCTTTGTTGGCGCTGTTGTTGATGCTCACCGCTGGTTGTCACCCATATCAAAAGATACATAATATGCGTAAAGCTGCACGCAAAGGCGATCTGTCGCAGGTTAAAGCTCTATTGGAATCAGAACCAGATATTGAAGAACGCAATGTCTTGGCATGCAAAGGATTGTATTATGCTTCAGCTACGGACTACACAGAAATAGTGAAGTTTCTTTTAGAAAATGGGGCAAATGTACACGGATTGGACGAATGGGCTCACTGGACTCCACTGCATGGAGCGGCTGGTCATGGACAGGCGAAAGTGATGAAAATCCTGCTCGCGAATGGCGCGGATGTGAATAGGTGCGGCAGAGGCAAACTTGGAGCAACTCCGTTATCCTCGGCGGCAGCCAAGGGCAAAAAGGAAGCCATGAGAATCCTCTTGGAAAATGGTGCTGACCCAGACATCAAATGCGAAAGCGGCGAGAGTGCTTTATTGCAGGCTTTACGAGACAGGCAGATGGAAATAGCTGAAATATTGTTGTCCTATGGAACTAATATTAACGATAAAAACAATGGCAGGGGGACAGCTTTGCATATGGCTGTTGCTCTTGATCGGCCAGAAATGGTTAGATACCTTTTGAGCAAAGGGGCTGACGTTAATGCCGAAATCGGATTAGGCGTCAGACCGCTCCATATAGCCGCATGGTGCGACAAGGTAGAGATTGCGCGGATATTATTGGCCCACGGTGTTGATCCTACGCTGCGATGCGACGGACGCACTGCTGCGGAAATAGCCCGTTCAGACGAATTCCTCAAGGCGATTAAGCAACGAAGTCAATAGCATTGAAAAATTCTACGAACCGCTGGGATAACAAAGATGTGTGGCTGAGCGTAATTATCGGCCGGATTAAAAAGCAAAAAGAAAAGACTCCATATTCCTGTGGAGCCTTTTCTTCAGTTTCATCCTTGAGTCCCTTCAGCTTGGGATTACATTGGTCGCACAAGGCCGACCTTGTTTGCCTTCGCCGACTTCATACTCAACCTTCTGACCTTCATAAAGGGTGGCGTAACCGGTTGTCTTGATTTCCGAATGGTGGACGAACAAGTCATCGCCGCCGTCATCAGGCGTGATAAATCCAAAGCCCTTTTTTCCGCTAAACCATTTTACTGTGCCTTCACTCACTACTGTACTCCTTTGGCCTTACAACTGGCCGTAAATTATACCCATCTCTCACACTCTTCGAATTTATATTCCTGAGAGACGAGGGAATATCTCCCATAAGGGTAACATTATACCCAACACGACCGCCAGCGGTCAATAAAAAAAATATATATACCGCGGCCAAAACACGCAAAAAACCGACTAACACCAGCGTAAACGCTTGTCACCCCGAACGAAGCCCCCGTTCTTGCTTTCGCAATCCAAAGGATGCCTCTCCCGAAAGGGATACCTCTTGGCATCGGCAGAAAGCAGAGTTGGCCCAAACTATATTTGGATTATCCAAAGTCCGTATCCGGCACTTCGCGAACAGATGGGCTTACGTTGAAGTAATCTTGCAGCTCGAAGCCGAACATACCGGCGATGACGCTGCTCGGGAAAGCTTCACACTTGTTGCGATAGTCGCGAACATTGCCGTTGAAGAAACGGCGTGCGGCCTGGATGCGGTCTTCGGTATTTACAAGCTCACGCTGGAGCTCAAGAAAATTCTTATCCGCTTTCAACTTCGGGTAGTTTTCCACGACCACTAAAAGCCGTTTCAAGGCCTCGACCAATTGGCCCTCGTCCACGGCCTGCTCCTGCGGAGTCCCCTGGCTGGCCATGCACCGCGCACGAAGCTCGGTGACACGCTCGAAGACTTGCTTTTCATGCGCCGCGTATCCCTTGACCGTAGCGACCAAATTGGGAATCAGGTCGTACCGCCGCTTCAGCTCCGTGTCGATATTGCTCCAGGCGTCGCGTATATGGTTTCGCAAAGCAACCAGCGTATTGTAGGTCAGGACAACATAAATGATCGGCAGCAGAACGATAATCGCGACGAATATCAGTAGTTCCGGCATAATTAACTCCGAGAAAAAAGGTATTCCGGCATCAGCGACCGGACCGTGATGAGTCGATTCAGGTTCGGCTCAATATACTCCGGCGACAACCGCGAACGAAATGAAATCGCCATAACCTCACCTTCAATCTCTATGCTCAGGTCGCTGTTCGATAAGAGATACTCAATCATACGTCCATTGCAAACATCATAGGCGAACTTCTTGTCCCGTGAACGGACACAGAATTTGCGGGAGAATTCGTGCGACTCAAAGTCGATGTCATCATAACCGAGCGCCTGCGCCACTTTCGAGAAGAACCCCTCTTTATCAATCACTAATTCCGGGAAGGACCTCGACAGCCCCAGTATAAAGAAAGAGAAATTGTAGTGGTGAGTATTTTTGCCCGAATTGACCTGGTAATGATAGTCGAACAGGGTCACCTCGTGTCCCTGGTAATTTCCGGACAGGATATTATACGCGTAGCGATTCGAGCCTCTCTTTAGCTTGTCCAGAAAGCGATATTGCCGCGCAAGGCCCCGGTTCTTGCGAGGATTGAAGCGCAGTCCCAGCCGGGCCGCCAAAGCAGCCATGGCCTCACGCCGTTTCTTATTGTAGATATAGCCTATGATTACTACGACGGCTATGATTGCAACCACGCCGAATATCATCAGATGCGGCATTCTCTATACCTCCAAAATGCTCTCATATCATACAAAAGTCTCTTTGAGAGTATTATATTCACTTTCCCTGTCTTAAGACATACAAAAACCGCAGGACTCAGGATACATTGCGCCAAACGCGGCAGCATATATTGGCTCTGAAATTGGGTTTGTTTGGGTTTGAATTGGCTTTGTTTTTGCATAATATTGGCTTTAATTGGCTTTGATTGGGTTTGTTTTGGCATAATATTGGCTTTAATTGGCTTTGATTGGCTTTGAATTGGCTTTAATTGGCTTTGATTGGCTTTGATTGGCTTTGTTTTCCCGCTCCACCAAGTGTCCTTTTTGTCATAATTCATTGTTAATATAGTACTTATGTTCATTTGACTTTTTCGGAAATTGGCTTTGTTTTGCATAAAAAGGTTTATTTGTAAAGAACTCTCTATATATGTCGAGGTTTCTCTACAGTTGTAAAGCGCTTTGCAGGCACGTAAGTCGTTTATTAATCGCGGATTGCGCAGATTAAATGGATTTTTTAGCCACAAAAATGCACAAAAAGCATCCGCCTTCGCTAAAGCTACGGCGGACAGGCTCCGGCATGGAGAGAATTTAGACGCAGATTGCGCAGATTTCGCAAAAGAATGTAGC
>SDBU01000881.1_pt1 | contig 43730 bp, 73 predicted proteins | sample 2277071 | NCBI WGS metagenome assembly SDBU01 (sample SAMN10397929, study PRJNA504765) | marine sediment metagenome | isolation source: marine sediment core GS08_GC12, 126 cmbsf | place: Arctic Ocean: Gakkel Ridge, Loki's castle | collected 2008
ACATTTGGCACATTCGTCTCCCAGGCAAACCCTGTCATCGATTACATACTTCATTGGCAGAGCCATTACATGGGGCAGATATATTGCCTTTGTCTTGTCCATTCCGAGATTAAACTCATTCGGTCTTTCAACGGGACAAACTTCTACGCAAGCAGTATCACAAGTGTCCACGCAAGGTTCAGCAATAATATATGCCATTCTAATCTCCTAATTAATAAATCTTGTTAATAATAAACTACAAAATATATTCAGTAGTTCCATTCTAAAATTACAATTTTATATCCTAATCTTGTTTGCATCTTAAACCTTTTATTTCTTTTATCAATTCACTACATAATCTTTTCAAATCCCATATAGATAATTTATTACATTTATTACAATAAATTCTTGCAGCTCCTTTTCTTATAAACTTTAAATCTTCCTCAGCACCACATAAAGTACAAATTATTTTATAACTTACAGATTCCTCTTTTTTTAAATCAAATTTACCAACACCTACAATATGAAGAAAATCTTTTGATATTTCTTTAACTGGTTTTTCTTTAAATTCTCCTACTTTCCATTCTCCTTTTGGAGCTTGTGTTAAACCATCATCTGGATTTTCTGTTGTTAATTCATCAAATTCTTCTCTTTGTTTTTGTAATTCTTCAACCTCTCTTGGACTTTCACGAGCAAAATCTCCATTATCATCTAAAACATTTTTGTTATTAAATTCTCCAGGATTAAACTTTTCATCAGGTCTAATTTCTTTATCTCCTCTCATATAAGCCAGACTTTCTTTTTTATGCTTTTTATTTTTAGAACCTTTTGGTCTTGTCATTCTAACTCCTTTTAATTAAAAATAATAATTCACTACATTTTTTAGCAATTTTTTCTCCTTCTTCTGTAAGATAAGCTACTCTTGACCTATTATCTATGTCTTTTCTAATAATCCAACCTTTATTTTCAAAAAAAGTAAAAATATTTGAAAGATAAGCATAAGTTATATCTAATTTATATGCAGTTCTATTAAGATTAAGTTCTTCTCTTCTATTATACATATAACTCATTACAGAAATCCAATATGAAATTTCTAATTCTTTAATTTGTTTAATCATTTTAATTAACTCCTGAAAAGATGAAAACATCATCATTTTCTTCATCACAAATTGTTTCACACTCTGGACATATTAACATCTTAGAATCAAAATAAATTCCACAACTTTTACATCTTTTAAAATATCCTGTCATTTTTTATTTAATTGTCTTAATATTGTTATGAATCCCCAAATAGTGAATAATATAACATTCATTTGAACTAATTTCCATGATATTAATGGCATTGTTATCATCATTTTTTAATTCTCTCCAAAAGTTCATCAAAATCTTCTCCTTGATAATTGTTACAATCTAACTGTCCATCTTTATGTAATTCTTCCAAAACTTTTTTTACAATTTCTCTTTTTATCATTTTTTCCTCTTTAATCCTTTTTCACAATATCTAAATCATTTCTAAATTTGATATTAATTAATTCATGTTCTATTTGTTTTAATCTAACTAAAGCTAATCCAACTTCACCAATAGTAACTTTCTTTATATTACATAAATCAGTTATTCGATTCCCATCAGTTTCTATTCTTATTTTAATCATTTTCTATATATTTTATTGTTGCTTGTAATATCCACCTACCCCCTCCTTTTAAATTATAAATTACTAATGGAACTTTACCTTGGTCTGATTGTATGATATCTCCTTCTTTAAATAATTTATTATAATCAAATTCTATCTCTACTACTTCCTCTCCATTACATAATAATCCATGATTTGATACATCTATTTTAGTTTTCATTACCATTTTATTTTATTTAATTTTTTTGAATTGAAATCCTTAATCATTTCTTTAATCATATCTTTTCTAATATAACCATTTAATTTCTCACCCTTGTATTTTTTAACAGATTCAATCATCAAATTTAATGTATCAACATTATTATTAATAGTATTAATATCTTTCAAAATATCTTTTAGTTTCCAATCTAAATCAACTACTCTTTGATCATCTCTGTTCTGTGGATAAACATCAGTTACATCTCGAGCTTTGAATTCATCAATTCTATGAGTAAGCTCTTTAAAGGGCGGAACCTGTTCTTCTAATTCTACTTCTATAAAATTTCCACGTTCTTCCTTGTCTGCTATCTTTAACAACTCAACTAATTTCTTAATTCCAAATCGGGAACTGGTTTCCGAATCAAATTCCAAGAATATTCTTCTAAATCTCCTGGCATAACTTAAATCAAAGTCAAAGTTTTCCTCTACAATCTTTTCAAATTCTCCATGTTTACATTGCTGCTTTATATTATCTAACTCCTTACCAATCTCCCAAGCTGTTTCTGTGAAATGGCTTTGTAGCTGTTGAATTCTATCAATACTTTCTTCCTTTGATTTCTTTTTCTTTTTTAATTGTTGTTCCATTTTTTCTTTTTGATTTTCTCCACTTAACCATTAATTTATCAATAAAATCATCAATTTGTTTATGACAAGTTTTATCCATATCAATTTTTGGATGTGCTTGAAAAACATATTTTCTCCATCCACCTCTCCAATGAATAATCCCTATTTCTTCATAGAGGGTATGATTGATAACTTTATATTTATGTAATTTATGACCTTTTTCTTTTCTTAATTTTCTAAATTCTAAATGACGACTTGAACTTCCTATTGATCCCATTTTACCATTCCCTCCACATATCAAAAGGTGTAGGACAACCATTTTTAATCCATTTAATTACTTCTGGACTATATACTTCAAGCATTTCTGCTTCCGTTAATTCTTCATAAAACATTTTTCCTCATTTCATCTCTAAAATTATTCCATCTCATACTAAATTCTGTTCCTAATAATTTTGGATTTTTTCTTAATATTTCAATATCTTTATTCATTTCTATATAGATTAAATCTGAAATTATTTTATTACATTCTTTTATAGTTAAATCTATTGCTACCTCTACCCAATGTTTTCTTTGTGGTTGTAAGTAACCAATTTCATCTAAAACTTTTTCCTTAATTGACATCTTGCCTCCATAATAATATGATTATATCATCTATTTCTTTAATAGGACTTTTTCTAATTAACACTTTACCATCTTCTGCTAATTCTATTATTGCTTTATCAATATCTGAATTAGCAAAATCTGTGTATAAATAGAAAAAACTTCTCAAGCATTGCTGGTCTCTTCTATTTCTATGCTTAGACAATTCCCTTATGATTTCAGTTTTGATTAATTCCATTTTTTTTAATTCTAGCATTTCTATTATTTACTGTTCTTCTTGAAAGTGGAGCACCTCTTTTAATTCTATAACATTTATCACATAATCTTCCAAAACATAGTTTTCCACACTTTTTACATTTTCTATCTTTACGTTGTGTCATTTTCATAGTAATAAATAAATTCTTTCTTGCGTTTTGTATCAAGACTTACTCTAACTTTGCATTTTATTCCAGATAAAGTATCTTTTGATAATTTTACTAAATTAGGATAGATAGACTTGCCTAAGAAATTCATTAACTTTAATTCCTCTGCTGTAAATCTTATCCCTTTATGCTCTTTTAAATAATTTAATATTTTATCTTGTGACATTTTCTTTCCTATATAGTAAGAGGGAAGGTAGATTTACTCGAGACACTACCAACTTTCTCACTTAGGCTTCCTCTATTACCTATAAGCCCATCCTCGAGGATGGTGTGAGTATGAGTTCCTTCAAAATCTTCTTTCCTAATTTAGTATTGTTTATAATTTCTAAATATAAAACATTCAAATTCATTGGATTTTTGGAATAAGGCTTGTAAACCAAATTACCTTTTCCTTCTCTGGATAGTATACTATACAATTCTATGAATTTTTTGGTTTCTATATTATACATTTTTGCTATCTTTTGCGAGTTCTTTATATTTCTTAAAATCTATATCACAATTTTCTTCTGCATACTCTATAGCATCTTCTATATCTTCAAATATTTGAACTCCATTAGAAGGTTCATAAATCCAATATTCTTCAACTGGTCTGTAAAAACCATCAATAGCTTTATTTAATTCGTCTCCTTCAAAAAATATTTCTTCAAAATCTTCTGGATTCATATCTTGTGTATTTATAGCATAACCTTTAGCTTTTCTAAATTCTCTTTCTTTAAGATATTTTTCTTTTAATTCTTTTTCTTTCATTTTTCCTCCTTGTAAGGTTCTACGTAATTAATACAACTTCTTTTTTACAATCCATATTATAAGTCCATTCTCCACATTTAGGACACTTTTTTCCCATTATATCTTCACTTAATTGTTCTCCACATTTTTTACATAAATATATAAAATATTTCATCTTCGTAACATCCTATACGCTTTTCTACTCTTCTGGGAATAATTCTTTGATTTTCTCCTCGCTGTATTCTAAAACTGTTCCCATTTGGTCTTTTAATTTATCTCTCTCAAACTTCAAAGTATCCAAATTAGTCAATACTATAAATTCTGGAACTTTTGCTAATCCTTTTTGTTCAGGATCTAAATAAGTTATTCCATTTGTTAATTGATTTTCCCAGAATTTAATCTTTCTACAAAATGCTATATATTTTAATTCCAATCCTTTTTTTGTGTATTTTTTATTCTGTTCAATAATTAATTTATTTCTCTTGACACACTTTATACATAAATCTGTCTTAAATTCATTTTGAACAACTTCTTTACTTCCACAATCTACACAAATAACTTGTACATTTATTTCTTTAATTTCTTTAACATCTTTTAATGTTTCCATTTTATTCATCTCCTTTCATTATTAATTTTGATTTTATTTCAATATCTTTCATATTTCTAAACCACCAATTTACAAATACTTCTTCCATAATTGTTTTACAAAATCCACATATATAAAATTCATCTTCTTTTCCAGTAACTAATCCAAAATTTCCAAGCATCTCATTTTCATGCATAACTATCAATTCTTCAGCTTCACTATATTCTTCTAATTCTTTTTCATTTCTTTTACAAATCCAACATTTTTTCATTTTAATCCTCCAATAAACTTTTCATCTGACATAATTCATACAACTTTTCATTGTGTAATGTAATTAAAGTTGTATATTCTACTTTTGCTGCTTCTTGTATTCCTTTAGCAAAAAAGTCTTTCAAAACTTGTAATGCTTCTAATTCTTTTTCTCCCATTTTAAATCACTAACCTCCCAATTAATAATCCTAATACAAATGCTATTATTGCTATTACAACTTTTGTATAATCTGTTTTTGTATATTTTCCTTCAATACCTATAAATTCTGCTTTATACTCTTGTTCAAATTCTCTATAATTCTCTTCAAAGTATTTCTTCATACAAGGTTCACAATAATATTTTTCAGTAGTTATAGTAGTACCTCTTAATTCCCCACATTTATCACATTTTCTTTTAATTGTTTTTTTCCTAATGAATTTTTTCATTTTATATTCAACTCCTTTCTCATATCTTTATCACAACGAGGACAACAATTATGCATAATAGCATCTAAAACTCTTTTCTTGTATTTTTCTAATACTTCATCATCATATTTTCTATGTAAATGTTCTTTTTTATTTTTCATTTGATGTCCTCCTTTTTTCTAAATATTTATTATAAAAATACAAGAACCATAAAACTTTTTTTACATGGATATTTAAAGAACGAAATCCTTTTCTTTTATAATAATTAAAAGTTATATAACCACTTCTTTCATGTTTTCCCATGAGGTCAAAAAATACCTTATTATCTTTAAATCTATTTCTATATGTTGTCTTGATAAAATACAAAGGAATATCCAAAGGTCTTCCCTTGCTTATTTTATCCATATTTCTTCTAATGTCTGCTGTTGTGATTTTTGCTCTCTCTAAATTAATTTCTTGTTTTTTAATTTCTTGTTTTATTTTAAATTTTTCAGTTTTTGTCATCTATTACCTTCTAATTTTTTTATCTTTGTCCTTAATTTATGAATTTCTACCATTAATTCTTTATTATGAACACTACAATTTGTACAATATTTAGTTGTATAAAAAATAACATTCTCATCTAATTCTATATTACAACATTCACAATTCTTAATCAATTTTTATCTCCTCTATATCTTCTTGTTTTTCCTCTTGAGTTCTAAGTTTGATTCCTTTCCAGGTATAGATTCTGTTTCCATTTGGGTCTGTTGCTCTAAAGTCTTCAACTCTTAACTGCTTTAATATTTCTTTGTGGAAAACTATTTCAGAAACTATTGGATAGTTTCTATCTCTACAATAAGCAGTGTATTCCACATACAAATCTTTCTTAATTACATATTCATCTGGACTTGCATCTACACAATCCATTATGAAAGCTCCTACAGAATCACTCATTCTTATGTATTCTTCTCTTACATTTGCTATTGATTTACTGCTTGAGAACTTCTTGTTTTTTAACAATCTCTTTAATCCAGCTATTGCCCAATTAAGTAATCCAGATAATTCTTCAGGAGTTGTAATTTTCTTCAGCATATCTACATCAGCTTTACCCTCTAAGAATTGCTTTCCGAAAGTTATTGGCAACCATCTCCTAAAGAAAGCATCTGAATCATCCATACTTTTTGGAACTTGATTTGCTGAGAATATTTGCTTTGCATAATTAACGAACTGAAACTCATCTCTGAATTTCCTTTGTGCAGGAATGAAATCCTCTCCAGTTAGCATCTTGAATATAGATGTTTCTTTTAACCCTCGAGGTGGAAGGTCTGCAAACAGATTAGCTAGTTTCCCATACATTTGAGAAGTAGCAAACTTATCTGTGTCTAAACGCTGGAGAGGTATTGATGTACAATTCTTGAATCCAAGAAATGTCTTTATGAGATTAATTAAAGTTGAATTATGTGTAACCACCCAATTATTTGTTATATACCATTTACTATTTCCTTCAATTTCAATTCCATAAACTTGTTGTGGTTTTGTTTTAACACATTCAATAGCTATATGTCTTGGTTCAATTCTTCTTTCCTTTAGTCTATTTTTCTTAAATGGTATTTTTAATGGTATAATTTTTCTGTCTTTAAATTGTATAGATAATTCAAAATAATTTCCAATAAAACCATTTTGACATTTACTAATCTTTTTGTGTATTGTAGCATATCCCCCTAAAGAAAATACTAAATTCTTAATATCTTCTGAAAGATGTTTTGAAATAGTAGAATAATAAATTGCACTAGTTTCCTTCTGAACGAATCCATCCGTATCTATTAACCCAGCTAATAAATCTTTTCTATAATTTATAGAAGATAATAAACATTCTTTTGGTATAAATTTATTAATAGATGTTTTTCCTTTTAATTTTAAGTTTATTAATTGTTTTGCAAAATTTCCTTTCACGCTTAATCTATATGAAGTAGCTAAATTATTTTTCTTTTTATGAGATTTTATAAATTCATTAGAATCAAATTCTTCAATTACTTCTTTATCTTTTGTAGTAATACTCAAAGAAGTATTAACGAAATGTCCATCTCCCAACCAAGCACCTAAACAATAAGGATTTATTTCTGCATCTTTTTGTTTATAATCTATTGCAGTTGTTGAAAAAGAACAAATTCTTGATTTACTATTCTCTAATTTTGATATGTGGTGTGCATCATATTCAAATAATTTTCTTTTTTTAAGTCTTGGAGTAGAATCATCTTTAGAAGTTCTTTTTGTCCAAGTTCTTATTATTGGAATTATATGATTTCCTGCACAAGTATATAATAATCTATTTTTCCTTGTTTTTTCTCTTACTTCATAAACATCTTCTTCAAATCTATTATGTGTATTAATTATTTTACAAAATTTATAAGAACCATCTATTTGTGGAGAGATAATTTCATCACCAATTTTTATATCTTTTATTTCCTTCCATTCACCATTCGACATTAATACCTTATCATCACCTTTTTGGCATTTTCCATTAGCTCCACTTCCTACCATCATTAAAGCCTTGTGGAAAGGATGCTTTTTGTATAGGAGATAGCCAATAAACTCCTGCATAATATTTATATTTTCTTCATCTTCCAATATTTCATTTATGAATTGTTTTCCTGCTTTGAATTCTATTGTACTATCATAATTAACTGGGATTTTGTTCAGGAAAATAATACTTTCTGTATGTTCGTGAATCATCATGGTTTCTATATCTAAGATTCCATTATCCAAACAAATAAGATTTTCAGGAGCTGTGAATTTCTCTCTATTAATTAAAGTAGAACGCTTGATGTGGCCCATAACTTCATTAACTACAAAATTAGAGTTTTTATCCTCGAGGATTCTTTGTATCTTTTCTAATATTATTCTCTCTCCATCAGGTTCATAAATCCCATCCTTATAATAATAAATTTCTTTGGTATCAGAAACAGTGTAGAATTTGTTTTCTTTTTCAGTTAGCATTTTAGCTAGTGCGTGGGAACCTTTTTGTTTCTCATTTGCTATAAAGAATTGATGAATAGCTTCCAAATCTGCTTTTAAATCTTCTTCAATTTCTTTTATAGGTGCTTTATCTCTAAGAAAACAACTCTTACAATCATCTTCAGGAATTATAGAAGCATCAACAGGTATTTGAGTTGGGTGGATACAAATATAACCATCTCCTTCTTTTTGCTTAAATTTGCAATCAATCACTCTTCCATCTCCTTTTCTGTTAAATTATTAAACCAAATTTCTCTTTCACAAATTTCACAATAATTTCCATTAGTTCCACATCTATCACTTCTTGTAAAATCTACTGGTTTTTCACATGCTTTTATTCTTTTGATTGCTTCTTGTCTTAATTCTTTTTTAATATCTTCTTCAGTCATAGATTTGAAATATCCATATTCATCTGGTATCCTTTTATCCCAAACAAAATCTTTTAAAGTTTTTAATTCACAAGTCATTTTTTCACCACAACATTTATGATAAACCAATTCTGGTTGAGGTTCTCTTTTTTCTTTTCCACATTTTTTACATTTTAATATCATTTTCATCCTCCATATAATCTTCTAAAAACATCCAACCCATTATAGTTTCTATCATTTTAATTCCTTTACACCTTCTTTTATAAAATAAATTATTAATTTAATTACAGAAATTAATAGGATTAAATCAGCACAAATTAATATAGCAATACTTATTTTATCTCCTATCATCCAAACACCAACTTTTTCTTGATACTAATTTTTCTTTTGTCAATCCATTCTAAATAATAATAACCTTTACCTTTACATAAATGACAATCAATTATTTCTTGAGAACCATAAATAAATCTATATCCTTTACCACCACAAATAGGACATTTTGTTTTTATTGGAGTTACCATTTTAAAAAAATAAGGGAAAAAATCCCTTATAAAAATTGTTCAACCACATTTTTGTAACCTTCAGTACCTTTGTACACTGTAATCTTTTCTTTCAAACGAGCTTTCAATCCTACAATACTCTTGAAAAAATCCTTGAAGGATACATCTTCTTCTTTCTTACCAATATGTGCTAACCAGGCTTTAAACAAACAAGCAGCAGCATTATCTCCACCAGTATAAATAGTTACATCACTTTTACTACCATCATCCTGGATAAATCTAGTTACACCACCATAGTTCTCATGAGCTGGGGTATGTTTTTCATCTTGGATCTGATAATGTACTTTAAATAACACATCTTCTACTTTTGCTGCCCCACTCTGGGTTGTTCTCTCATTTCCTAAAGCATTTAGCTCTACATTAGAAATCACTACAACCTTACCATCTAAATGTGGTTTAAGGATGCTTTTACCTATTTTTGTATCTGGTAAACTATTCACATCAATAGCTTCTGTTTTGTTTTCTGGTTCTTGGACATTTGGCCCATCTTGTATATCAATTACCATTTTGGCATTCGTCCTCCTACGTTTTAAAGCTCGTCAGCTATTTTTGATTATAATTTTTCAAACACATTTCAAGAATCCAATCATGCCAAATCTCACTATCTTTGGCTTTCTTTAATTTTTTATGTTCTTCTTCTGTAAATACAACATTTAAAGTCTTCATTTAAACTAAGAAACTTTCAAAGTATATAAACTTTACTAAAAAAATTAGGAAGTAGAAAATTACTGTTATTACAAAAAAATGACAATTTTCTAGGAATTGTTAAAAATATATTCCATTGTTCTATTATAAGCATTGTTTTCTCCACTAACTCTATCTAACTCTCTGAATCCACCATAAATCACACAAACCTCATACATATTCATGTTTCTCTTCTCAGCAAATTCAACTATCTTTTCTAATTCCGATTTCTCTCTAACAAATGCCATAATAAAAAATAAAAAAAATATTTATTTTTTAGTTAGTGCTTGTATTGAAACAAGTACATCTTTTGCTTCCTTAGCTATATCAATTGCTTCTTCTTTAGTAATCTTATTGTCTTCTAAAGCAGTTTTAATTGTTTGTAATGCTTCATTACTTTCAATAAAAATCCTATCAACTTTTTCAATATAACCTTTAACAATACCTGTTCCTTTTCCCCACTTAGCTCCAAGAACTACAGTAGCAATTGCTAGTCCAGCTTCTAATATATATTCCCACATTTTTACTCACCTCCTTTTCCATTCTTTATTAATTCTTTAATCTCTTTAACATCTTCATGAATATAATCCATTTTCTCTTCTATATGTTCTCTATCTTTTTCATATTCTCGACGTGGAACTGTTATCTCTTCTAATTGTGTTACATCTGTTTGTACATCATTAACTTGTTCTTTTGTCGCCATTACATATCCTATTCCTCCACCAACTACTACAACAAGAGTTAATACTAATGTTAAGACACCTAAGAAAAATTTCCAACTATCCAAATGTAATCCTCCATTTCCATCTGTTCTTATCATTATTTTACACCTCCTTATTTGTACATCACCGATAATGAATCAACTTTAGCATTTGCTGAGCTGAATATTACTTTTGGTCTTAATTTCTTTTCCTGATTTACAAGTGTTACTTTTGTTCTTTCTGGTGTTGCTTCAAAATTAATTCCATCATTTGCACTTACTTGTATAGTCACATTTCCCAAATCAGTACCAACTACTTTCACATAAACATCAGTTATATTATCTGGAACAGTTCTTCTTGGACCAACCCATTCTCCACTTGTATTTCCAGATGTTAATTGTAGATTTCCACCAACTATTTCAGTACCTGTATGTGATCCTTCATCTGTATCAAACAAGAAATTATAAGTGAATCTCATTTCTTCAGGATTAATACTCTTGTCTCCAACCTTATCAACATTCTGTATATTATTTTTCATAACATCTGAAATCTTTTTAGGTTCCTTATTAACTCTAACAGTTGTATAAAACTTTCCTGCACCAATTTGATCTTTATAACTTATAATATTGTAATGTGCTCCAGGTATATTATCATCAGGACTTGAAAGCAATAACTTTTCTCCTGGTTGATAAGTAGCTAATAAAATTCCTTTAATCTCTCCAACAAGAGGAGGATTTTTTGATTTTGCTAGTTCAGAATCTGCCAAATCTTTTGCCTGTTGATAAGAAGTTACATTAGAATCATCAATAACCTTTTCTCTGATTCCATAAATTGCTTGATCATCTGTATCTTCTGCCATATAAATTTGTTTAATCCCATCTTGTTCTGCTCCATAAACTATAATTCTGTTCTTACTTTGAACTATATCATCTCCATAATCCCCAATAGAAATCAAGTTCTTATTATGTATTATAGCATCAACTGCATTTGTTCTACTCCCTTTTGAAAAGAAATTAAAATCCAAGTTTGCATCTACATAACAATCAAATCCTGCTGCTGTGCATAACTCTTGAACACACTCCCAGAAAGGTTTCTGATGCCAATTAGCAGTATGAGTTTTGGTTGAAACTTCAACATTATCATCAGTAAAATCTCCTTCACCATAAGAATCAATCAAGTCTTTTAATATAGTATCACAATTTTGAACACTATAACTTTTAGTGACTGTTACATTTAAGAATTTTAGAGATTCACTTCTCCCTGTAACTTTTATTTTATATCTTTTATAAGATACCTTTTCTATTCTTCCTCTAAATCTTAAAGTAGTTGCACTTGTTTCATAGTCTTTATAATATCTAAAAGTTTCCATACCCTTCCATTTATCTGTAAAAATATTACCAGGATTAAATAATTCAAAAGAAAATCTACCTATTAAATCAGTAGCTCCATCCTCTACTTCCAAATTAACATTCTTCGCAGTTAAATCCTCACCATCAACAGTATATTTAAATTTAGCTGGGCGAGCTGGAGCTATCCATATAATTCCTCTTTCCCTTCTTGTTGAATCTCTTGTTACAGGCATTTTAATAAGTCTCCAAATCTGTAAGATAAATACAACTATTACAATAACTTCCAAATATTATATCTGGGTCCCAGAAATATATTGAAGTATTACATCCAATGAAATCTGCCCATAGGAAAACCTTACTTTCATTAGCTAAGGATAAATCATTAACAATTATCTGTTCTGTTGAATTCAATACAATTCCATCATTCTTACTAATTGAATTAGCAAGAGTTATATCAATACAATCTGTATTTAGATTTCTTTCATCTAATCTTACAGTCACATCTATTATGTTCTGTTCTGCATTATTTGTGATATTAAATATAGGAACTGAAGAGCTATAATTATAACCTGTAGAATGATTAGAATTATTCCATTTGATTTCCTGTCCATAAGGAGTTATATTATAGGATGTCCAATTGCTTGGATATAATTCCCATGTATTAAGTTTTAATGGATAAGTTAAATTGTAAGGAGAATATTTAACAGAAATTGTTTTTGTTATTTCTCCTGAATAATTTGAACCAGGTTTTACTTTGGCAGTTATATCAATATCTTGATAGCCTGAGTAATTCATAAATAGATTATATAAAATAGCTGAACCACTACTAATATTAACTCTTAAAGGATATGCACAGCTTACATCCCTACAGAAAAACTTGTCAATGTTTTCTTTTACATAAGTTGTATTTAATTCTTGTTTTCCAATAGTTGATTGTAGATTAATTGTATCTATACTCATAATACCCATATCTGAAGAACTAATCTTTAATGGAACTTCACATTTCGAAGTAGTACAAGCTGATGAAGCAGTTGTCCATGCTGCATAACTTAAATCAATTACTTTTGAAGAAGTAAGAGTTTCATTTGCTATGTATTCATCTATATCATCATTATCCACATCAAATCTTGGAATTGGGAAAGATGTAACTGAGATATTTATATTTGAAATTGTAATACTTCCTGTTGATGAATTAAAAGTTAAAGGAACTGTACAATAACTTAAATTATCTACAACACATATATCATAATAAGCTAATATAGCATCTGTAAAATTATCTGTATAATTACCTGTAACATTAAAAGAGTCAGTATAATTCCATTCAACATCATTATCTACTACTCCTACCTCTAACCAAGGAGAAAATGGATAAGTACCTCCTGATTTTTGTGTTTCTGTATAAGTTCCATTAGTACCATTAGCAGCATAAAGAGGTCCTCCTTGTGGTTGGCTATTCTTACCACCTTGTCCACCTAAAATAGAATAACCACTTGCAGAATTATTTATAGCAGTTGTATAAAATGTTTTAATTCTTCCCCCTCCTGCTCCACCACCAGCTACATCACAACCAGAAGTATCTGGATGAGTTATTGTATTTGAACCTCCTCCTCCTCCTTTAACTTCTAAAAGAGAATCTGAAATATTTACTAAGTCTCCTTGTAAGAAAATCATACCACCAGAACCACCACCTGCACCTTTAGAAATACTTCCTTCACCATTTTCACCATTCATACTAATATCTCCATGCATCTCAATAATTCTTGCTCTTAAATATAAAGTTCCACCACCATCACCCCCATTTGGAGAATCTAAATAACTTCCTCCTCCAGAACCTATATCAAAATCATCTTCAGAAGTAGTTCCATAAGATGAGCCTCCTGTAGAAGTACCTGTTCCTGCACCACCAACACCACCATATCCAGCACCACCACCTCCACCACAAGGAGGATTTGTTCCAGTACTTCCTTTACCAGTACCACTATCTTCATCATTTCCTTTTGCATTTCCATTAATTGTTATTCCAGTATCAACATAAATCTGGTTTGCTTCTATCTTAACAGCACAACCATTTGGCATAGTAACAGAACAAGCATCTGTTGAATTAGAACTTAAATTAAATACATTATATTGTGTTGATGAACAATTCAAAGTAACACTCTCATCATATCCACAAGTGAGATTAGCAAAAGAATCAAAGGTATCAACTCCCCATTCTGCCTCTCCAGCAAGTGTAATCTGTGCATTATCAATTGAATTCACATCTCTTGGGAGATATAAATAAACTTCTTGACTACCTCTTTCAAACCAAGTTATTGTTTTTGTTGAGGAGGAATCATTTAAAATTGTTATGTCTGGATCATTAGGGAAGTAATCATATCCAGTAATTGTAAAGTTTGCTAATGAAAAGTTTGCATTGCTTCCAACAGTAATGTGTTCAATAATATTTCCAGACTTTAAGAATGTATAATTCAAAGGAGTGGAAGTTGTAGTATTAAATTTGTCAATTAATAAGGAATTATTATTTAAGGTTCCAACCAAACTTATTTCTATACTTCCATCATCAAAGAAATCAATATCAATATCTTGAGCATCAGTTCCATTTATATAAATAGAAGCTGAATCAACTTCAGATACATTTCCAGGTATATTAAAACCTGTTAATGAAGTTGTACCAGAAGCATCATAAAATCTATTAGAATCATTAAATTTGAAAGCAATAGCATCTACAGTATAATTAATACTTATCTTATTATCTACAATACAAGTATCAGTTTCATAAGGAGCAGTATCAATACTAATACAGAATTCTACAGTTGTTTCATTGCTAAAAGCAGTTATATTTGCTCTGCTTAATTCCTCATAATTTCTATTAGAACTTATACTATCCAAATATAATTCAAGAGTTAAAGTATTAGTTGTTGTGAAATTAATTATATTAGTTTCACTCCAGCTACTATTTATAATTCCATCAGATGATAAGACTCTCCAATATGCTAATCCATTTTGAATACCATCTATAATTGTTTCTGTAGTATTATCTGTTTCAGAAATTGAGGTATTAACTCTTAATAAATTAGTAAAAGAAATATCACTAGCTACTTCAAGATAATAATTTATAGGAGTAGTAAAAAAACCAGTAATATTACTCCAATTTAATTCAAGTGTAGTATCATAAGGAATTTGTGCTAAATCTAAAGGTAAATTAAGAATTGGTGGTGTTGGAGGATCACTTGCAATTTCAATAGTAAGATTATATGCAGGTTCATTTCCAGCATTTTCTCTTGAACCAAGTGCAACCTGAGTAACTCCAAATGGTAATAGTCCAAAATTATTATAACCAAAAGTATCAAATTGTTGATTCAAGGCATCAAGATTAGTAAAATTTATACTTGTCACTAATCCAGCACCACTAAGAGTTTGTGAAATTGTGACTAAATCTCCAATTGAACGATTACCACCATCCCAAGTGCCAACATCACTATTATTAACATTTGCATAAGAGGAATTACATGCACTATCTTGACAAGAACTCTCTATCCAAAATTCATTTATTAAATAAATTGCTGTTGGTCCTGCTGCATCAGCAGATGAAGTATACCAATCCATAGCAAAAGCTAGATAATTAAAATCCTCATCAACAGCATTGCTTGCATTAAATATAACACCTATTATTGTAGGTGTATCATAAGACATATCCAAAGTTGATTTAATTCCTTGACCATTATTAACATTTACACCATCCCAATAGGTATCATTATGGTCATCAAAAGTAGAATTAGTTTTGATATTAATAAGAGTTGATTTTGGTCCCCATTCTATAAATTCATTTCCACCTAATAAAACATTAAATTCTTTTTGTTGTGTATGACTAGAAAAACTTACATTTTTTGTAAAAGAATTATCATAAATTCTTTTTCCAGTTGTTTCATTAATACTAAATTTTCTTAAAGGAACATTGCTTAAGGAACCTGAAGCTCTTTGTAACTCTAATTTCACATTAAACTTTCTATCTTCTTCACTCCAATTAAAATCATTACAATCTACTAAATCAATATTATCACTTTGAACATCACACCACATTAATAATTCATCATTCCAGTAATTATCTTTTAAACTTGTAAGTTCTTTTCTATTAGTTAATTTTCCACTTTTATTTACAAAGTAAGGAAATTTATCTGGATGGATAACATAATCATATTTTTCCCAAGTAACACCATCTCTTACATAACTTTCTATAAAAGCTCTTTCTCTGTACAAATCAATAGGAATGCTTTCTACTCCTTTATCTTTTTCTCCAACTTCTGGATCTAAATTAATATAATATTTATCAGTCTCACAAGAATCTTTATTACATTTTAATTTTTTATTACATTGTAAATCAGTTAGAACTCCTTTATTGAATTTAATTTTATCAGAAATATCAACATCAGCCTCGGTAAGCAAACCATTCTCACTTTCTTTTAATTGCCAATCAGCATTACATTCTAAATCTTTATATTTGAAATACAAACTATTACCATTTAAAATAACATTATCTTCTATATTAAAAGAAATAGATTCTTGTTTAGTTTCTCCATTACACCCACTAATTAAAACTATTACAAATAATAGTAATATGAAATATTTCATTATGATGATTCATAACTTTCAGCTTTAAGCACTGAAAATTTTATTGTTAAGTATTTAGGATCAAGTCCCTGGTCATGCTCTCCACGAGGAACTTCTGTAATTTGAAATTTCTCAAAGATTACATTAAAAGTTTGTTCATTTCCAGGTCCAAGTCCTTCAGCATCATACTTCATTAAAAATAAACCTCTTGTACTCATTAAATTTCTAAACTTGGTTCTATCTGCATAAAGTATTTTACCATCCACATTAAATCTTATTTGAACTCTCAATAAATCAACAACGAGGGTATCTTGTAGAGTTGTATTTGAAGGAGGGGTTATAGATATTATTTGATTACTTTGAATTTCTTCTACTTTATTTGTTTCGATTATAACAGCATTTGTTCCACTTCCTAAAACTATATTTACAGTTGTCATGTTGATGTACTCCTTTCTAATTCTGCTAATAACTCATCCATTCTTTGTTTCCAAGTATTATCATCATCAGCTACTACAATATTAACATTATTAGTTACTCCTCCACCAGTAAATTGTTCAAATGGAGAACGAGGTCCTATATATCCTGGAGCTGCTGTTAGTGGTGTTCCCATTTCTCCACCAAACCTACCTAAACTTATTTCTCCAAGTTCTCCAAAATTTATACCAGGAATTCTATTTATTTGTCTTATTAAAAAATTAATTGCCTTAATAATTTGATTTATATCCTCTTCAAAATTAGCAACAATTGCATTTAAAACATCTTCAAGAAGAGATTTAAATCCTTCAACATTATCTATTGCCCATCCTAAAGCTAAACCAATTCCAATAGGAATTAAAGCCCACCAACCAATAAATAATGCAAGAATTAATCCTATTCCAATAAGAGCTGTTGAAAGTCCTTTCACATCTCCTTCTGCTAATTTCATTACTCCTTGAACTGCTAAAAATGAACCTACTAATATAGCTAACCAAACTGCTGCAAAAACAAGACCAATACCTAATAATCCCCATATTTGTATTATACTACCAATACCTAATGCAAATTGTCCAATAATAAATAACATAGTACCTAATACCATTCCCAAAATTACAAGTGCTCCTATCCATTTCTGAGTTTCAGGATTTAGATCCATTAACCATTCTGTTAATCTTAAAAACCATGGGAATAATAACATAACAATAGGCAGGAAAAATACTTGTAAAGTAACTCTCCATAATTCAAATATTCCAAATAATTCTAAAGTTGGTCTTAATAAACCCATAAAAGTTCTTTGTAATGCCATACCAAAAAACATAACTCCAAGCATCTCCATTCTAAATCCTCGCATACCATGAGTTAATCCACGAATCTTATCTGCAAGTCTTGTTCCTTCATTACCAAAAGCAACATTCTGTATTCTCATCTGTTTAAAAGTTTCCATATTTTGATTCATTACTTTATTAAAACTAGCTAAGTTCTTTCCTATAATTTCTACAATTATTTGTATTCTATCTTGTATTGGCATTTATTTTTTCACCTTTGCATCATCCATTTGTTTTTGTTCTTTTCCACGCTTTTCATTAATTAACTTTTTTAGATTAATGTAAGTAGGGATTGGTAATTCAGCAAATTCTTTTAATGGAATCCAACCATATTCTATCATAAACTCATGATGAGCTTTTATTAAAATATCTTCTTCTTCATTACCTTTCTCTTCTGCATATTCTTCCCTAAGTTGTTGAAGTGTTGGCATTTATTTTCTCTTGAACTTTTTTCACAGTAACATCTCTCTTTACATCTTTTGAAACTGAACTATTCAATTCAAATATAGGACCCATTAATTGCATCATATATTTCAAACCAAATTGTTTTTGTTCTTCTTCATCTTCTTCTGGATATGATTTTTTTAAAGTAATATTTATCATATCCTTAACAGCATTTAATCCTTCATCATCAATGTTTTTTAATAATTCTTCATTAGTAGCACCAAGTTGTGCTCCTGAAAAAGCTTTCATAACTTTAAAAAACATTGGAAGTTCTTCTGTTCCCAAAGGTTTTAAAATAAATTCTTCACCATCTATTATTACAGGTTGTCCTTTTCCTAAATGTTTTGAATATTTACTCATATTATTACCTCCGAACCATCTAATCTTTTTTCAGTTTCTGGTTTTTCTTCTTTTTGTTGAACTTGCGCCTGTATATCTGGAATACTATCTGCCAATAAATCTAATTTAGCATTTATTTCTTCATGGCCTGAACTACATTCACCCTGGAAAAACTTCCATATATGGGTTAAAGCAGCTCCACGATCATCAGCCCATTCATCTTCTACGTATTTTAAAAACTCTTCACGAGCTTTCTTAGGACAGCGATTGATAGAGAATCCTTTATTCTCTATCATATCTCGTTTGACCTTATTAAAAATACTTTCACCCATTTTAAGTAGATGTAAGTGTTCCTAATGCAGCCATACTTGCTGTTCCATCAGCTTCTTCTGCTGTTATTGTTTTTGCGCCAGACACTGTTCTTGCAGGTACTCTAAACATACAAGTCCATTTCAATTTGTTTTCACTGAAATTTGGTTTACAACTGATAAATCTTGCAGCAACACATCTAATTCTTAAAGCATTAGCTCCACTAACTATTGCTCCAGTTGCAGCAGCCACAGTACTATCATCACTCCATAAAAACCACAAATTATATGATTTTCTTTGAGCTTGTGCTAAATAGTTATCTACACTAAATGGTGCTGATATATCTGTTCCATCATAAAATATTGCAGCCAAACCACTTGGTGTTGTTGAATCAGTATCTCCTATACCAATAAATCTTCCTTCAAATGTAATTACTGTATCTTCTTCTGGGTTTAAAATATCATTACGTCCACCAGCTAAATTTGGTTCATATTCTACAGGTCTATCTCCTAAATTTACAAGTTCTGAAGGTAATAATTTTGCTGATAAACTCATAAAAGTTGTTCCATCCCAAATAGTAACTAAACAAACTTGTGTCCAAGTTCCGGGTATTATATTTGCCATTTTAATTTTTCCTCCATTTTTATCCTTTTCAACTATTCATTTCAATTTCTCTTCTATACTTTTCAAACTTTTCCACAGCCCAACTACTTTGGAAGTGTGGAACTAAACAATCTGTATCTATAAAAAAATCAATTCCTCTAATATCTAAATCGTGAAAGAAACCTGTATCATCATGCCATGTAAATTCTGGTGCCCACCAAAATCTAATTTTATGCTTCTCAAAAATATCTCTATGAATTAATATTATTCCTAAACTTCCCAAATAACATTTCATTAATCTTTTTTCTGACATCTTATCATAAGAACTTTGTTTAAATTGCATCTTTATTCCATTCTTAAATTTAATTGGGATAAATCCATCAAATACACAAGCTCTTTTATATGATTTTCCTTGATTAATATAATACCAACCACCAACAATTAATTTTTTCCATTGAATTAATTCTTCAATAATATCTTTCTTTGGAATAACATCTTGTTCCAAATGAAACATATAATCTGCATCAGATTCTAAAAATATTTCTACTAAATGATTTCTTGCTTTAGAACAATTTTCTCTAGTATCTTCATAATGAGTATCTTTAATTAAAATAGCATTAGGCATATCTTTAATTAATTTAGAAATTCTATTGTAATAATTCTTTCCTCTTGATGTATCTATAATATAAAATTTAGTATCTGGATAAGTTAATTCTTTTACCCTCTCTATAAATCTCTCTAATATATACCCTTTATTATCAAAGGTTATTGTTCCAATCATAACTTTTGGTTTCATTTTGGATATACTCTTCCACAATTTTTACATTCTAATCCTGATGGATGTTCAACTAATTTAACACCTTTACACTTTGGACAAGTTCTAACTTTTACTTCTTTATTGGTTTTAGTTTGCATTTTATTTCCCTCCCAAATACTATATCAATATCAATTATTTGAAAATCAAAATCATATTCCATATCATAATTAATTTGATTAGCATAATCTTTATTAAAATATTTAAATGTATGTTCAGTAAAAAATCTTACATGACTTGGATCTCTAAATGCCCCTTCCCATTTATAATAAGGAACTATGATTGTAACAATTGCTTCTGGTTTCATTACTCTCCATAATTCTCTCATAAAATAATTTATATTTTTTATATGTTCTAAACAATGACTTGAAAAAACTTCATCAACTGAATTATCTTCTAATTCCCAATACCCTTCTAAATCAAATCTATATTTCTGTTGATAAGGATTTTTATCTACACCATCAAATCCTTCTTTACATTTATTCCCACAACCTATATCTAATTTCATCTTGCTTTCCTTACTATTTCATTCATAATATATTTATCTAATCTTGGAATATGATTTAATAAAATTCTATTAATATATGGATGAGGTCTTACATAAATTCCTTTTCCCATTAAACCTTTTTCTCTTGCCCACTTTGTTATTTTTCTTCCTCTTTTAAGAGCAACAAAATGTGGAATCATACTATCAAGAAAAATACCAGCTTGTCTTATCCACAATTCTCCTTTATTTTTTCCTTGCTTCCATCTTACACTAGCAGAAGTTTTTCCAGTCCAATTATGTGGTTGTAATGCTAATCTCATATTTCCAACTAATTTATTCCCCCATCTTCTCTGGCCTTCTCTAAGAGCAATAGGAGTTCCATTCTTATATTTTCTTAATTTTATAATTGCTCTTGGTAATCCTCTAATTGATACTTGAAATGTCATGATGTATTCAACCTCCATTGGAATGTTAAAATAAATCTTGAAATATAAACTCTTTCCTGGGAGAACTCTACATAATCAGTATCTTCTAAATTAAGATTAACTAGTTGCATTCCATAAGTATGTAAAAGTCTTTGATTTGTATTTCCATTAAAAATTGTAAAAAGATTATCACTAATTGTTTCAATATAACTCAAACCAGATTCATCTCTATCAGTAGATCTAATTTCAATTTCACATTCCCACATAATATCTTTTGTTGTAGTATCTAATGAAGGCATTTCTTGAGTAATTCTAACAGGCCATATAATAATTTTAGGATAGTCCTCATCATAAGCTGCTTTAATAGAAGGATCACGAGTATGAATCCAATTCCTATCTACAGCACCAGTAGGATCAGTAACATTATCTTTAACTAAATTATAAACATTTGCATAGCTCTGGCTTGTCAATGATGTTTTCAATATATTTCCACTTTCTACAATAACCATTTTGCCTCAGCAAAGATATTAGTGTCCCTCAAGACTATCTTTTATTAATTGTTTTACTTTATAAATACTTATACCAATAACATTTGATCTCTCATATAATCTCCAACTGTCTTGTCCCAATCTTTCTGCCACTTCTCAACTAATCCTGGGTCAAAACCATCTCTTCCTTTGAAGTGAGCACGATAAATACTCATAGCTGCTAAATCCATAGCAACACCTTTAGCTACAGTTACTTTAACATCATCTGGAGTTGAAGCATATCCCCAAGTTCCATACCATCTAATTGATTGTGAATAAGCACCTGGAACATTAGCAGAGTTTACTATCTCAAACGAACCTTCATCTTTATTTAAAATATAATCATTGTCTCTTCCAACAGTTAATTCAGTCCAGGAAGCTGTACTTCCAGGAGTTGTAGATGTCATTGATAATTCTGTAACTGAAATGATTGGAGCTTTTCCAAAAAACAAATAAGGATTGTCTGTACCTTTTCCATCAACATATTGATAATCTGAAGTGCTTCCAATAGCAGTTGATATAAAAGTTGAATTTGTTGCTTTATCAAACATTTTAGTTCTTGCTTCAATCAACATCAAAACAGTATCTTCTCTTGGTTTTTTCTTATCATCTAATTTAAAATGTAAAAGTCTGTAAACATCTTCAATAGTACAATAAAGATTATATCCACCTTTTACTGCTACTGAATCTGTAACTGCTGTTTCAACACCTGTACCTTCATTATAATAAGTTGTTTTATACCAGGATGATGTTGTTCCAGAAGTATCATTATAAAGTGTATTACCACTTTCATTATCAACTTCCATAATCTCAGTTGCTATAAGAGTAAAAGTTCCAGTTTCTGTTGTTGAACGATAAAATTTAACTTGGTTATAAGGAATATATCTAACAGGAGAATTAACTGCATGTGCATAAGTAACAGCTGCAATAACTAATGTAGTAGAATTTGTTACTGAAGTAATTTTAATTATTTCTGTTTTTTCAGTATTTAAATTTCCTATAATAATATAATCATTTGCACTAAATCCTTCTGTAGAATCAACGACTAATGATTCTCCAGCAACTTCAATTGCTGTAGCTACTTCTGTATATTCCAATCCTGCTGTTGGATAAAGTTGACTCTCTAATAATATTCCCATTTTAAAATCCTCCTACAATAATTTGTAATTCATCTCCATTTGTATAACCAACAGTTGCATTATTTGCCTGGAAGTTTGATAAATCAAAAACTGCTCTTCCTGTTGAATTTGTTTTTTCTCTGGTTGCTCCATTATTTGATACATTAAAAAGTGTTACCCAAACATTTGTTAGGGCAACTCCATTCTTTTTTATTGTTATACCTCGAGGGCAAGGTCTTAACAAAGATGCTATCTTAACCACCATTTGTCAAAACTCCTGTTCCAATATCAAACTCTATATTATTTTTACTTGGATAAGTTACTGAATCTAATGTGAATGTTTCTGAATAAATAGTTCCCCCCTGTACCCTTTGTTTTAATATTGTTCTATTACTATTTGTTTTTAATATTGTTTTAATTCCTTTAACATTTTCTACACCATCATTTATATCATAAGTTGTTTGTCTTCCTTTTGTAGCAATAGCTATTGGGTCTGGTCTTTTCCTAACTGCTCCTCTTTTATTATCTATTGTCATCTTGAAGGTTTAACTGATAATTTTGTTGGTATATTTGTTACATTTACTTTTGTTTGAAATGGAATATTAACTTCATCCCATTCAAAGGAAGTTTTTCTTCCCTGAGTTGCTATAGCTATTGGGTCTGGTTTCTGTCTTACTGCTCCACGTTTATTTACCATTATAAAATTCTCCTTGTTTCTGTTGAATTCAAATACCACTTATTTGTTGTGTCATTATATCTATAAATCTCTAACATCTCATATCCTAAATCATCCCAAGTAGTTGTTACATTTGTTAAATCCCAAGCATAATTATAAGTTATTGTTTTATTAGCAAGGAAAACATCTTGTAAAATTGCATCAGATATTAAAGTAGTATTTATAGATGCTAATGTACTCCAAGAAACATCTCCATGAACCATAATTCCTTCTCTTGTTAAATTTTCAGTATCTCTACTAACATTAATCATTCTATCAACTTCTGTATCTGAGGTTGTTCTATTATCATCCATACCAATACTTAATCCATCTATTCCAGCTTTAATTGTATTTACTAAATAGTTTTTAATTGCTGTTAAACCATTTGTAGCATCTGTTAATATTTCCAAAATTAAACTACTTGTTTCATTTGCTGTATTAAATTGTGTTTCTCTATCTTGACTTTGATTATTAAATCTATTTAAAGCATCAGTTTCATTTTGCCATGCTTGATCTATTAGGAAATATCCAATTTTATCATCTACATTAACACAACTTGCTCCTGTATTATTTCCTGGATTTATAATAGTATAACCTGTTTTATCATCAACAGTTACACAAGTTGCTCCTGTTTCATTAATTATACCAACCCAACTTCCTCCTCCATGGTCTGTTGCTAATTGAGTTCTATTATCATCCATACCCTTTGCTAATCCAGCAATTTGAGCATCTAAAGATGTTTGTGTAGCAAAACCTGTTGCAGTAGTCCAAGCAGAATCTCCTTGAGTAATTACTGCTGTAACATTTGTTTGAGTAGAAGTATGATAATTAATAACATTAAAACTTGCAGAAGAATTATCAGCACAAACTACAAGATGTCCACCTTCTTGTTGTGTAGTATAAGAATAATTATAAATACCTGTTGATGCTATTAATTCTGTTGTTACTCCATCATTTATTTCTATTGTTCCATTTTCCAAAATTAAATCAAATGTTGCACATCCTGTTCCTGCATCAGTTATTATCATACAAGTATCCCCTAAATAAACTTCATCTTGACATTCTGGTATTAAAGCAGAAGCTATTGAAATAAACAAAATACACAATCCAAATAATATTAATTTTTTCATTTTTTAACTCACTATCCTCCAATTATAATTAACTCATTACCATCATTAGGATGATTTACCACTTGACATCCTTGAGGTTTTGTTCCAATTTTATCAACGTGAATATCAGCCTCTATTGTAAATGTACCAGTATTATAAAAACTTAATATTGAACATGTTTTTGGTGTTGTTATTACACAATTATCAGAGCAATCAATATTACAACTATCACAGGTATCTGGAGGTGCAGGTGCTAAATAAGTTATATTAAGATAAGGTCTGTAAGCTATAGTTATTTGTTCTTTGGAGTTTAATTGTATCCAATCAGTCGAGGCAGGAGAACCTGATGTAAGATTTGAACGTATCCACATTGAAACATTTGGATTTCCAGCTTCATAATCAGCAGTAACCATTTTAGTTACATTCCACTTTGCCCAAATACCTGATACTGGAGAATTTAATCCAAAGGTGAAATTATCCTCGATAGTTTCATTATATTCTCCCGAGACAGGTCTTTCGTCCCAGCATATCTCTCCATCTAAATTACAAATATCGTTCCCTTCCCACCACTCTATTCCATCAACAGCAAAAGTAGGAAATGCAAATACATGATGAACAGAGCTGTAGTACGACTCACCAGAGTCTAAACCATTAAATTGAACACGCAGATTTAATGACACATCTTGTATTGTAACTTCTTGTGGAATCTCACTTATGTTAAACTTGATTATAGGTGTCCATTCCCTTCCATCTGACTTTTTAATAATTGTTATATATGAAACTGCTCCATCATTAGAATCCGTATCAGATGACCTTAGTTCTGCATCATCTAAATTCTCAGTATTAGCATCTTGTAATATTATTTCAGTTGAATTATCTCCATACTTTATAACTTTATTCTCTGCTTCAATCCACAAACTTTGTTTATCTGAGAGAGAAGTGAACTTTAAATTAATTGAATTATTCACTACAAAAGATTCATCATCAAAATTTCCAGTGCTTAATGGAATATCTTTATTTAATTCTAAAGAAGAAAAATCACAATATCTATGTGTCCAATTCCAATCAGAACAAGTAACAGGGTATTTTTCATCTTCAATTATTTCTAAATATAATTTAGTTCCTTTAAGTGATTTAGCTTCTTCTCTTGCTACACAAGTATTTCCCTCAGCCACCCAAATAGTTTGTCCAATAACTTTATTACATTTATTATCAACACATCTTGTTTCACAATTGTCTCTCCAAATAATTACTTCTTTAGGCTTTCCTTTCTCTCCAACTTCAGGGTCTAAGTTAATATAATATTTATCAGTCTCACATTTATCTTCATTACATTCTAATTCTTCATTACATTGTAAATCAGTTAGAACTCCCTTATTGAATTTAATCTTATCTTTAACTTCAACATTATTTTTTCTTAACAAACCAGTCTCATTATTTTTTAATTCCCATCTTGCAGTACATTCCAAGTCTCCAAATCTTAGATATAAATCATTTCCATTAAGAAAAACTTGACTGTCTAAGTCAAACTGAATATCTTTCTGTTCCTGAGTAACACAACCACTAATCATAGTTAATACTCCTAATATTATTATTAATTTCCATTTCATCTTAATCCCAAATAACATCACTTCCATTGTAATAAATTCTCCCAGACCCTATGTATATATTTTTATTAGTTCCTAAAATTAATTCATCTGATAAAGTTTGATTTGAAGTAAATGTATTTTTTGAATCTAATCTAGCATAACTATTATTTAACTCAGCAGAGCTTGCTAAGTCACCACTAATTTGAGTATTCAATTCTGCCAAAGTGTTCATATCTGCACTAATTATGAATGTATCATTTGCTTGTTGTGAAGTTAAATAATCTCCAGCTGCTTGATAAATATCATCTAACCAAGATTTTAATTCTGTATAAACTAAAGATACAACATGTTCTGTAATTGTTAAGTTTCCATCTCCTGCTGTATAATTACTTATATCCCAATCAGAAGGAAGATTAGTTCCATTATCAAATACAATATTATCTAAAGTAGTAATTGTATTGGTATCAGTATCAATATCACCAATAGAGAAACAAGTTGTATTTCCTAACAAAGCTTCATCACCAGAACATTCTGTAGAAGCATTAGTATCTCCAATAGTTGTATCAGTATTAATTCCATCAATATCTATACAGCTTCCATTTCCTAAGAATGCTTGACTACCAGTACAATTTTCAGTAGCACTTGTATCTACTGTAATTGCATTTTCTATACAACCAGTTATTTCAGAACATTCATTTTGCAAAGATAAAGAAACATTTATTTGAGTTGAATTAGGATAATCTACTATCTGTGATGTTTTGAAATAAGAAGCAATTTGAGTATCATTAATATATTCTCCTAACATAGAAGCCCACAAAGTATAATTAATATAATCTAATAAACCATTACTCCATTTTGTTTCATTAACATATTCAGTTAAATCATTTTTAGGAATATTAGTTAAATAACTTCCATCTCCAATAATACTTTCAACAGAAATATTAAAACTTCCTGCATTCCAATTTCCAATTAATTGAGTAGTTCCATCTTTATAAACTGCATGTGGGTCTACTTCTTCTCCAGTAGGTGTTCCAAACCCTTTACTTATTGTAACCCAATCAATTTCATGTTTATGTGTTCTTGCAGGAGTTCCTTCATCTTGATAAAATCTTAATTGAACTGTTCCTGTAGAATCTATATGGGCATCTTCATCAAAAACACCAAATTCAATAATGTGATATATATCACTATTAGGTAATTCACCATAATCTTCCCATGATTCATCAACTACATGATACATTTGAACAGCCATAACATGTGTTCCTCCTACTTCTTCTGGTGATTTATATCTAATAATTATTTCATTAAAACTATTAATTCCTGTAAAATTAAGTCTTAATTCTAAATCACTTGCAACCTCTGAAATATTATATGGGATATTATTATAAGAATGAATATCTGTTATTGCTCCTTGAGGAGTTCCAGTAATAACTTCTATTGTACTTACATTAAAGAATTGTGTTGCTAATTTACTTTCATTAAAGAGTAATTCTGAACCATCAAATGCATTCCAATCATCTCCCGAAGTCCAATTAAATTTTCCTTTAAATTCAACAGCTTCTACATTACCTAAAAAAGTTTCATCTTGATCTATCTGTGCATAAGAATTATTTATAGCATCTTCTTTAACATAAGTTAAATTACCACCTGGCCAATCTATATATTGTTGTAAAGTTATATTCAAAGCATAAGAATTATTAATCTGAGTAGAAGAAATTGTTTCAGATAAATCAGTAGCATTATTTATATAAACAGTTCCTGAGAAATTTCCATCTCCTCTTACATCTAATTTATTAGAAGGGGAAGTTGTTCCTATTCCTACGTTTCCATATTGGTCAATCCTCATAGCTTCAGTAGTTGCACTATCTCTCCCTACTTCACCACCATTAAGTAAAAAAACTTCAAAGGCAAGACCGCCATCCCAACTCCCTTCTTCAACACCACGAATACGAGCAAGTACACCATTAGTTCTTATGAATTTCAAGGCAGGACCTAAATGCACATTTTCATACGCTGCTTCCAATGAAAGCATGTCTTGATTGCCTGTATTAGTAGTCAAGATGTGCAAATAATCATTGGGTGTCGCTGTCCCAATACCAACTCTGTCATTTCCATCATCAATGAATAAAGTATTTCCATCAATTGAGATATTATTGCCTGCACCTTCTGAATAAATATAATTTGTTAATAAAGAATCTGAAGCTGTTAAATTTCCAGTCATAGTACAGCCAATTAATTGACAATAAAGATTATCATACCAAGCTTTCCCTCTGCTCCAATCAAGAGCATTTACATCACTAGAAATTAATATAGTACAAACTAAGAAAAAAAAAAGAAATTCAATTTTTTTTTTAAATTTATTGTTTTCATTTTTCATTTCTTCTTTAGGAAGAAATACCATCCTAAAACAATTACTATAATTATTCCTATTAACCACCATATCCAAACATAATTTTTTTCATCATCAACTGGAGGTTCAACAGGTGGTTCTACAACTGGAGGTTCTACTACAGGTGGTTCCACAACTGGAGGAGTTATTGGAGGTTCTACAATTGGAGGTGTTACAGGAGGTTCTACAATTGGAGGAGTTACTGGTCCAACAGGTGTATCTCCAATAGGAGTTACTGGTTCTACTTCTCCAGGAATTATTACACCATCAATAGCAATAGAAATTGTAGCTAAAATATCTTCATCTGTATCTGGAACACCAACTGTAAATGTACAATCATTAGTATCCTCAACACAACCTTCAACATCTCCAAATGTTATTCCATTATAATCTAAATAATTGTCATCTTTAGTTGAATAGCTTACGCCATCATAACTAATATCTGATAAATCAGTTTGGATTACCAAATCACCAATACTTATTGAATCACCTAATTCAATATAAGTATCTGAATCTCCAATTCTTACTTTATCAGTAGTTAATAATTCAAAATCCATATCATAGAAACCATCATCATCAATATACATTTCATCATATTCATCATTACCTATGATTAAACTTTCTTTTGTAGTTTCAACATATAGATAACCTTCATCTAAAGAAAATTCTAAATCAATTGAATCATACTCAACAACAGAATCAAATCTAATTTGAGCAAATTGATTATCTAACCAAATACTCTCACCAGCTATTAAAGGAATAAATCCTTTCTTATCATCCATATTAGTATAATCATTTTTATTTGTTAAAGAGATAGATACTAAATAATCATCAACTATACTGAAATCATAAATCCAATGTCCATCATCCTCATCAATATAACCATCTCCTTTTGTTATAGTTCTTCTAACATCATTACCATACATAATAGTTGTAGCAGCATCATCTCCACTATAAACTTCTAAAACACTAATTTCTATATCATTAACTGTTTTAGTACTTCCCAACACAATGCTTTCTTCAACTCCAGAAACATCAAATCTAACATTATTAGTTCCTACTATAAGAACTTTTATGGTTTTATCTCCTGAAGATACAGTATCTCCAACATTAAGGAATTTTTCAGTTCCTTTCTGAACAATTAATTTACTATCATCAGCCTCTATAATATTAGTTTTAACTCCTGCAAATGATATTTCAAGAGGGTCATCAGAATCAAATTCACTTGTTGGAACTGGTTCTTCAAATAAATAAGTGTATATAATACTTCTAGAATCAACAGTTAAAACAGGTTCTATATAATCAACATTATCTATGGAAGTTTGTATCATTCCATTAAAAATAATGCTTTCAGAAACTGCATAATCTTCTCCATTAACTTCAATATCTTCATCCAAAAGATTACCTAATTTATTATTAGAAACTTCAACTATAAAGTCTTGACCATAAGCAACATTAAAATCTGCTATAGTTTCAGCATCATTATTATCTACTTTTGGTGGTTCAGGTTCTTCTTCAGGACATTCATCATCAAGAGGAATAATACTTCCATCAGGACATTCCTTTACAGGTTCATAATCTTCAGGTTCTGTTTCTAAATTAAAAACAACAATATCAGATCCTCCTTCTAAAGCAATAGTTTGTGATTGACCACCAGCAACAGTTATTTTTACTTCTCCACCAATATTATATGGAAAATGTTCTTGAATATCTACTTTAAAATTAGCTAATTCAAATTGTGCTTCACCAGCATTATTTGTTACTCTTGTTTCACTATATCCTGTATTAATTACTTCTAAACTAATTCCTATATTATTAATAGGAGAATTTTGGTACAAGACTCTAACACCTACTGGATGTGGCGCAGGAGGAAAACCTGCATAATCTTCAAAACCAGATACTCCACTAAGCATTAATAAAAAAATTGTTAAAATAGTTATTATTTTTTTCATTTTATTTTCACCTCAACAGAACCGTGGATTATCCCCACTGGTTGTATTATAACAAATTGATGTATATGTTGGCATTATTTCTAACCAATAAGGTAATCCAAATGGAACAGTAGTTTCATTCCATGGGTCTCCCCAAGTTGGGAAATATGAATATGTCTGAGTTTCATTTGTAAATGATATTGAAGGTATTGGATTTATTCCATCAACATCTGTAACATTTAAAGCAATTACATAATCACTTCCATTATAAGCAAATGCTGCAGTATATCCAGATGAATTTCCTAATTCATCTTCTAAATCCTGGAACTTCATACCTGTATAATTTAACATTCCTAATAAATGCCATGGATTACTATTATTACTTAATTTAACATCATAAGCACTAACATTTCCAAGTTCAATATTATAATATCTATTACCACCCCAAACAACATTACTTGTTCCATTATTATAAACTATAGCAGGTATTCCACGATACAATTTTATATCACCATTAATAGATGGAGTATCAACATCATAAGTTTGGAAATCACCTGTTGAATTATAAATAGATATTGTACTTATACTAGGTCCTAATTCTGTTTGTAAATCTGAAGTATTTAATACACCATGAGCAGTTGCATCATCTCTCCATATAGATATATAATTATATCCTGGATAAATAATTGAACCTGGTGTAGATGTTGTATATTGGAAAGTTCCATTTTGTTCCTGTGTTCCATTAACACGACCAGAATAATCTGAAGCATTAACTTCATAATAATAGACTTGATCATAACTTAAAGTACAATTAAAGGTTGTCCAATTTACTGACATATCTGTTTCATAAACTGTACAAGTTGGACTTGACATATCTTGATTATCATCTATATTAATTGTAAATTTCTCAAAATTAACATCAATAGCAGTATCATTACCCCATGCTACAGGGAATTGAACTACTTCTGTTCCAATTGAACCATTCTGTAAAGTTTCCCCAAAAGTATAATTTTGATAAGTGCTATCTTTAAAATGAATTAAGAACATTCCTAAAGGATTAACTGTATCAACTTGAACTGTTTGATAAGTTGTATTTCCAACATTACCTGCTTGATCTACACAAACAACATTATAATTATAACCATTTGGATAAGTTGTATCTGCCAAATCCACTTGATGTAATATTTCTCCTGTAAAACTTAAAGCAGTTGAAGTATTTGTAACATTAGCTCCAATAGATAAATCTCCAGCATCAGTCCAATTAGCATAAGTAGTACAATTCATAGGATTATCTTCCACTAAAGTTATATTAATTTCAAATAAACTATCTTGTTCCCAAGCATTATTTACATTATTAATAGTAACAACTGGAGAAGTTTCATCAATTTGAATACTATAAGTTGTAGTTGAAGCTGAATTACCCATATCATCATCACAAGTCATATTATATGTATGTACTCCTTCTGATAAAATCAATTGACCAAATTCTACTTTATTTCCTGCAGTATAAGCAATAGTTATATTATCAATACCATCAATAGTTAATTTTGCATTATTTGGATTTGCATCATTACAAGTAACATTAAAATATTGACTTGTTTTTGTAGTATTTTCATTTGCAGCAGGTTGTCCAACAATTACTGGAGCATCAGGATCAACAAATAAAGTAAGATAAGTACTAGCACCACCAGAAGCATAAGCAATATTTCCAGCACTATCATTTACACTAATATCCCAATAAATTGTTCCATTTAATAAACTAAATTCATTAAAACCATTTGTACTTAAATTACCCCAACTAGTTATAGTACCATTTAACATATTTGCAGCACCTGGATCAATAGATTTATTTATTTGCATTAAATCTGGATCTGTGGATAAATATAATATAGCAGAATCTTCATTAACATCATCTGCTGTGAAATTAAAACTATTATTTGCTACTGCACTAGTAACTAAATCTAATGGATAAAATTCTGTTATATTTGGAGCATTTGCATCAACACCAAATGAAAGATTTGTGGAATAAGGTCCTCCAGGAGCAGTTACTCCTGTTTGGAATAATTCTATACCCCATACTATTTGATTTGTAGAAGTTCCATCACCATAAAATGTACCCTCATAAGTATAATTAGTATTATTAACAACATTTGGAATTGTAGCTATAACAATACCATTTGCAGAAATATTAGCATGAGTCCAACTTGTTCTATTATCACTTAAAGGTTCAAATTTGAAAACTGGTGTAGAATCTGTTACCCAAGTATTATTTCCTTGATCACTACCAGAATAAGTATAATTCTGTAACCACCAAGATGATTGAGCATTTACAGAAGTTACTAAGATTATTAAAACAAACATTCCCATCAAAAATTTAAATTTATTATCCATTTTTTTCCCTCACATATTAAAAGCTGGTAAAGCAGTTGTTACAGCAGAAATTGCTGATATTTTTTGTGATCCTGATGTTGAAGCAGTTAAAGTAATTGAACCACTTCCATAAGTTTTTCCAGCATAACTAATTATAATTTTATCTCCAGTTTGCCAACCAGAAGTAACAAACCAACTTGCATCTAAACTTCCTTTTCCAGCAACATTTGTTTTTAACCATTGTCCTGCTTTATCTTTTTGTATAACTTCACCAGTTCTTATATTCCAGGCTTCAAAAGCAATAGGTCCTGGATTTGCTCCCACTGTTATACTAAAAGCAATTGGCTTTGGTCTTGTTAAAGTTGTTGGAAGTGTCATTTTACCACATCATCACCTCTAAGTGTGTTGTTGCTTCTGTTGTTCTAATTTTAACAGAATCCACTGAATGATCAAAACTTGATTTTAATTGAAATCCTTTTGCAGCAGAAACTGTTCTTGGATTAGTAAATACTTCATTATTCATTTCAACTATAACAAAAGCTTTATCATTTGCTATATTAAGTCTTGAGATAATAGGATTATCAATATCTAAATAAACATTTGTTTCAGTAGAAGTTCCAGCTCCTTTATGGAAAGTAACTTCTTTACCAATACCAGATATATCAATATTTACATTGTTTCCAAATTGATTTGACATATTATTCTAACTCCAATATTTTTAACATTCTATCTGATTCTTTTAATTTAGATAATTCATTAATTTCTATTTTAGATACACCTAATTCTTCAAGTTTATCTAATTGTTCTTTTTTCTTTAAATCTTTAACTCTTTTTACATCTTTTTCAGGATAATCTTCTAATGTTTTTTTCTTTTCTTTATTGACTTTAATTGGTTCTTCTTTATATTTTTCTCCACGTTCTTCAGCATCTTTTTTTCTAAGTTCGTGAATCTCTTTTTCAGTTAAATTTCTAATCATATCTGGAGCATGGTGCTCACATCTCTCAGCAATATCATCAGGAAGAACATCTCCTTTATTAAATTTAATATAAACTTGTTCTAATTCATCTTGTGGAAATGGAGCAAAATATTTAGGGAATTTAAAATTAAAAGCAGCTACTACAATTGTTCCTTCCCTTTTTTCATCAACCATTTTATTTTGCACCTGTAACTGTAACAGACCAAGTTTTTGTTGAATCAACTTTAAAAGTTATTTGACTACCACTTGTAGTATAACCACCATATGTTCCTGCACCAACAGTACTCTCTTCTTGTGTCATTTGTACAGTAAGAATTTTTCCAAATTGTGTTTCTAAAGTATATCCATCTGTAATTTCAACATTATATACTTCTTGATTTTGATTTACAGTTTGTTGTTCATTTATAGTTACGCTTGTCATTTTTTATTTACCTCCATATAAAATAAAAAAATAATTAAGTGGCTTTTACACCAGTTAATTTATAGTTGTGGTTTGGAGCTCTACAGTAAAGATTAAGGTATGTCTTAATAAATGCTTTCTGTGAATCACCAGTAATTCCAAACTGTGTCATTGTTGGAGCAACTTTAATTGCTATTCTTGTGTTTTCTCTGTCAATTAAGAAAATATCTGTTGAGGTCATATCTTTATCAACCCAAATTGGAATCATATCCAATTCATAAGTTAGTCCTCTAAATCCAGCAATTGCTGCAGTTGGTTGTTGTTGTTGTCCCATAGTTTGTAATATTTGTAGGAATTTGTCTCTTTGTGCAGGTGGGAAGATAAATGTCATATCACCACGATTAGCACCATTAGTTTCACAACTTGTCAATATGCTTCTTAATTTATGGAAAGTAAAGTTCTTTGCACCAAGAGCATCATTACCAGCACTTTGTAATGTTGGATAAGTACTTCTTGATTTACCATACAAATTATCTCCAGAATCGTCGTCTAATAAATGTTGCATTCCAAGGAATCTACCATTAGCAGATCCAGCTTCACCATCATAAGTTGCATCACTTCCTGTTAATAATGTTGAATTAATAAGTCTAACAACTTCAATAGCAGCACGACTAACTTCTTGTCCATAAACATCACCAATTCCACCTTGTCCTTGAGCATCTGCAATCATTTGTCCTGTAACTTCTACAGTACTATATACATAGGCCCAATCAAGTTCAAACTTAACTCTTGTTGAATTTGTTGCAGTTGAAATATCTGCACCTTCTAATTGAAATGCAGCAGTTGGTCCAGAGGTAAATACTCTAAATTGGATTTTTGCCCTATTACTATAATCATCTTTCTTCATCATATTATAAGTAGTTATTTGGTCATTTATGTGTGAATGAATAACTGGATCATAGATGTCATTTAATTCTGCGGATGCTTGAAAATAAGTTGCTTCAGCATTTGTTGTTGTAGTTAGTGCTTTAACTTCAATAGTTTTACATTCAATACCCATACCATCTAATGCAACACCCCATGTTTTTGGTTTCTGTTTTAATTCAGACATTTTTCCACCATAACTTCTCTCAGCAATATCTGGATATTTATCTACTAAAGCATTTGCAGCTCTTAGTTTAACTTCAGTATTGTCTTGATCTAAAGCTTTAAAGTAATCAGTAACTTGTTTTACTTCTGTTCCAGCAACATCAAAGTTTCCATTATTCATTGGCATATTTCCAGCAGGTAATACTTTTAATTCTATCTTCATTGCATCAATAACTTCTGATACAAATCCTGCATTAGTTTTAACTTCAACATTCTTTGGAACTTCTTTTTTTGTTTTTTCTTCCTTAGTTTCTTCATCTTTAGTTTCTTCTTTTGGTTTATCTTCAGCATTATCATCTGCTTTTTCAGCAGGTTTTTCAGCTCCTTCTGTTCCTTCTGCTGGAGCATCAACAGGTTTTTTTTCTTCTGTCATTTTGACTTCCACCTCATTTTTATTTTTAATATTATTTATTGTTTTAAGACCTTCAATTTGTGCAAAAGGATTTGAAGTATCTCTAATTCCTCCAAAACCATGTCCTATATATTCTGCATCTTCTACAATTCTATAAATTTTATCTCCTTTTTGTTCTAAATTTCCTCGAGCATTATTCATCTCAATAGAGAATCCTGGATAAATTCTTGTTTTAACTCTATCAGAAACAATTTCATAATTAATAGACTTACCATTCATATCAGTAGAATCAAAATGTTTATCCAATTGGTCATCTACCCAAACACCTTTATGTCCTTTATCCATGTCTCTTAATTCTGCTTTTATTGTTGTACCTGCAACAGGTTTATGTATATTTGCTTCATAAACCCAATCATGTAAAACAGAAACACCTTTAGCAGATTGATCTTGAGGGTTTGTAGAATTAATTTTATCAACAATTTTTTGTAAAAAACCAACAGTTAAAATATCACCATCTTTTCCCCTAGAAACATCTTTTGAATTATCAGGATGAGTTGTAGCAATAAAACCAGAAACAATACCTTTTTCCTCGTCTATATTTACATTTTGATTAGAAGTCTTAAACTCGAAATTATTTATTGTTTTTTTATCCATTTTTTTTCCTGGAAAAGCTTTTGTATCATCATATCCATGCTTGTTTAACCAAGCATAAAAAACTGACTTACCTTTTTTAGAGCCATACTGCTTAACATAATTATTCAGTATTTTCTGAAAATCTGAATGTAATGGCATCTTTAAAAAGAATTGTTATTTCATACTTTATAAAGAAATATTAAAACCCTTCATTTTTTAGTTTTGTTTTCTCTACTTTACTAGCTTGTTCCTGTGCTTTTTTATTTCTCATATTAGGATTTGTAGTGTTATCTGGACTTTTAGGATTTTGGTTCATTTGTTCTTTTTGTAGTTTTTCAGCTTTATCTAAATCAAAATCTTTTCGATATTTATGTGGAACTTCTAAGAAATCCATCACATATTCTTTAGAAGCACCATTTTGTAACATTGTAGTTGCTACTCCCCATCTCTGAGCTTCTACCTGTATTTTTCTTATTTTGTCCTGTATAAAAGGATTTTCAAAAACAATATCAACACCAAAAGCTTCATTAAAGAATTGTCCATTTAATAAATCTGCTAAGTATTTTTGTCCTTTAGAAATTGATCTCCAATAAGCAGAATCATTAATATCTCCACCTTTTGGGCTTTGATCAACAACAATTGATTGTATTCTATCCATAGGCATATTAAAAGCAAGAGCAATTAATCCTGTATAATAGGTAGCCAATTGTCTAAATTCCATATCTTTATCAAATCTATTTAAATCCTGAACATCAACTTCAGAAGTAAGAATTAAATTTCTTTGCTTGTTCATTGATTTTTTCTGCATAACTAAAATTTTCTCTAAAGCTTTAACACTTGGATGATTTGGATGAGCTTTCTTAAAAATGAATAATTTATTAAGAACTCCATTATTATCAAAGAAATGTCCTGTATAATCTTTAATCATAGCAAGTGTTGTTATTACAGGAAGTAAAGCTTGTGTTGGAGAAAATCCCCAAACCTTTCCATCTACACTCATAAATTTACCATGAATAATATCTTTAGCTGCCCATTTTCTCTCTATTAAACCACTTGTATTAACATTAACCCCTAATTCAGTATTTCCTGTAGGATCATTTCCAGCAGCAACAGTTGCAGAACCAACAGCTTGTTTAAAATAAATAACTTCATTTATATTAAATACAGGTTCCATAGTTGTAGCAGCAACATGCAATAAAGCCATATCTCTAGAATCCTCGTCATAAAATTCAGAAACTTTTAATTCAGTTCCATGTGGAAATACTACCATATTTGTTTTTATTTCGACATTTTCAAATCCTTTATATTTTTGTAATGTTTTAAGAATATCAGCATCAGCAGGTCTTGGTTTTCCTTTCCATAAATAGCCATCACCAGTTCCAATCATATCAAAATAAAATTCTTCAAGTTGTTTCATAAGCATATTTTTTTTAGAAAATACTTCTGCTTTTGTTATTTTTTCAGAACCATCTTTAGGTCTTCCTCTAACACTTTTTTCAGAAATTGGTTCAAAATGATAACCATGTAATAAATCATTAGTAATAGCTCTAGAAATTCCAAGAAATTCTGAAGATCTTAAAATATTCTTCATTAATTCTTTTGAAGTTCCAACATTGGATTTATACACTCCTGGAACAGAAGCAGCAACAGGTTCATTATAAAAAGGTCTTCCACCAAATCCACCAGTATCATTAATTAAAGCATTTGAATCAAATATTTGTCCTGTAAGGAAAGCTTTAACTTCAACGTTGTCCCATATCATTTTCAACCTCTTTTACTTCTGGAACACCAACACTAATTGCTATTTTTCCAACAACATAAGCATTCCAAGTTTTTTTAACAATTTTAGATCCTATATAAAGACTTAATCCATATCCAAAGATTTGATGTAAATAATGTACTGGTGCAAATATAGATGTACTTGCTACAAATAATCCACCACCATTCAATAATACTAATAAAGTCCATTTTGTTAGTTGTGGAACAGTTTTTCTAGAATAACGATAAATAGATAAGAATTGTTTCCTACCAAACCAATTTAATATCTTTTTTGAGTGTTTTTCAGTCCAATCTATTTTTCCTTTATAATACTCTTTAAATTCCATATATACTTGATTAATATCTACTTTAATGCCTATTAACTTATTTTTTAGGCTATTAAAATAGATTTTCATGGATTTAATATATTTTATCATTTTATAAAGATTTATACCCATTTGGCTGATGGGCTTGAAGTTTCTAGTCTTGCAGCATAACAAGCATTAGCAAAAGCATCTGCGTGATCATCATGTTTATCTTGTTTGAATTCTTGTCTTCCAAAACGATTTGTTACAATGGACCCTGCACCATGAACTTGAATATGTCCTCCAGGTGTTTTTATGAATTTTAAATTCATTAATTGCTCTTTTAGAGTATTTAACTCATCAAAAGGTGGAATTATAACTTTTCTCTGTTCAAATAAATGTTTAAGATTATAATATACTTCAGATTTATTTGGAAGAGAATAAGTCAAAGGTTCTATTTGTTCTTCTGTTAAAATATTTCTATCCATCAAATCATTTTTAACTGAATCTCCAACACCAACTTTATCATAAGCAAAAAGATTAATATTATAATTATTCTTCAAATATTCTATTTCATCATAAGATTCTTTTTTAGGAGTTCGTGGTGCAAATTGTTTGCAGTAAACAATAATTACAGGAGAGTTTTCTTCTGGATTTAGTTTCTGTATTCCATATAAAACACTTTCATCAACATCCCTGGAATGAGTATCTTCACCAGCAAAATCTCCACCTAAGTATAATGCTTCAGTCATTTTAATAGTAGCTTCATAAATCTCTCCAGCTTTAATTGCAGCTTCAAATTCCTGTCTAGTTATGAATCCACCACGAGCAGAAGTAAATGTAGCAGCATAGATAGAATCAAATCTATCTGAAGGAAGTCTTTCTTGAGCATCCTTATATTCTTTTAAAGTATTATTAGGATTAGCCAACCAACAATATCTGTATAAATTAAATCTTTTATCTTTGCTCCAGATCTTCCAGGAGATCCCTTGCTGTCCATTTGGATTAGAAATCAAGAATATCTGGCCCATAGTAAAATAAGGATTCTTCCAATTCTTTGTAGCATTTGTTCTTGGTTCTAAAACTTGTTCGTATAAATATTCTCCATTCTCCCAGAAAGAAATTTCATCTCCTACTAATAAGGTAGCTGGAAATCCTAAAGCAGATTCAGTTGCAGGAACACAAATTATTCTTGAAGTTCCTTTTCCATCTGGAGATTTTAAATGAAGTTCTGTCCTATTAGCAACTTCTTCTTTAATATCTTCAAAAGGTACATCAGAACGCTTCATCATAAATTTCATAGAATCTAAAACATTAATGGTTTGTTTTTCAGATCTACTTACAACTAAAACAGTAGCAGAATTAACATGAAGAGCATGATGTAAAATCTTAACATCAGCATCCCAAGTCTTACCTATTTGATTAGAAGCAGCACATAAAATAAATCTATTTTTATCATTAATTAATCTGTCTTGGAAAGGATAAAGTTTTAATCTATTATTTTCTTCATCTTTGAGAAATGTATAAGCCCAGCAAGTTGGATCTCTAATCATTAATTTACCAAATTTCCTTTTTGCTTCAATAGAAGAAGTATGTGCCATTAAATCATCAACCATATCAAATTTCTTATCTAATTCTTTTTTTCCTTTAAGTCTTTCAAATTCAAAATTATTTTCATTAATTTCTTGAATTAGCATTATAAATCCTTAGTATACATATCTCTTAAATCTTTAAAATCTATTTTTGCTACAATGTGTTTATCACCATGTTTTAATTTGTGAAGGTTTGTTAAATGCTCAAAAACCTGTTTCATGCGATCCCAATCAATTTTATCAAATTCTCTACCATCTTCTATTTTTTTTCTTAATTTAATTCCCATATCTAATTTCATAAGTTTTAATAGATTTTCAAGTTCAAGTAAAGTATAAACATCATTAGTTGCTTTGGAATTAAGCCAGGATAAAAAAGCAGCACGGATATGTACAAATTTTTCTATATCAAAATTTTGAAAATCTAAATCAGGATAAGTTTGAACTATTGCTTGGCCCATTTCAGAGTGTTTTGCATTTTCTTTTATTTTATATTTATTTCTTTCAGTTATATCTTCAGTAGATAAAATCTTTACAGCTTTTATTCCTTTTTTTATCTGTCCTAATTTTGTTTTTGCTTCACCCATACTTACAGACAATAAATAGAGGTACTTATAAAGATTTATTATACTTACTCACAGATAGTAGAAAGGTTTATATATGAGTTAGTATTTATAACATAATAATAAGATGGAGGGTAAAAATGTCATTAGAAATGAAAGAAAAAGGTTATACAAACTATAAAGCAAGAATTAGGACTTCTGGGCCATCATCAAAAGCCATAAAAATTCCTATAGGAATTGGAAATGCTGGAGATGAAGTTGATGTATATGTAAAAGTAGTAAAAGTATTAGTTCCTGTTAAGGAATTGGGAGAAGAAGATGGTATTAAGTCTTGAAGAGGAAAAAGAGTTGCAGGTGTTGAAACAGAAAAATAAGATGGAGTTGCTTGAAACACAACATGGATTTTCTATGCAAGAATTAGCTGCTCAGTTGAAGATAGAAGCCTTTAGAGCTTATCACAACACTTTAGATGTGAAGATGAAAGACAAGATCATAGAAATTATCTATGATAAAGAGGGAAAGGATGCCAATAATACAGAATAGATATTTGAATGAAGCCTTTAAACTACCTGAAGCTGTTGAGTATTTAATCTCCCAGGAAGATGAAAAAAGATTACATGATTTAAGGAATTTAGTTGCTACGTTGATCTATCATGTGGTTAAGCCGAAAGAGTTTAATCAGTGTGTTGCTCAGATTGTTAGTGAGTTAAAAAAGACTAATAGATTCAATTAGACAAGATAGACTAATACTTTCTTTTTTCTTTTTTTCAGTTGGTTACAAATTGTAACTAACTTAATACACTTAGACAAGATAGACATGTTTCTAAAATGATATAAATTTCAGAGTATTGGTAGTCTACACAATCCTACAACTCCCCATTCACCACTACCCTTCCGTGACAACTTATTACATATCATATGAAATACAATTCATATATATAATTATGTCTGTAATGTCTAATAGAATATAATACTAATATAATATAGACAATATAGACTAAGTAATGAGTATGTGTAATATACTTATACTCCATATGTCTATTATGTCTATGATAATATAATAATGCTATGTCTATGTTCCGTCTATGTATATGCTAAGAGTATATGTGGATAGCATACATACTAAGAAATACAATTAATAAGTAGTAATATAATACCACTCTCTAACTACTTACTAAGAAAGACACTAACATACACACTACTATACAATACTAACATTTCATTAGTCTATATTGTCTATATGGAAACACTATAAGAATATGAAAGAATTATCAAGTAGTAACAACATATTCTTATAGTAATACTTCTATACTATTGTTGGTGATGCAAATGAATATGCAAATGAATTCCAGAAGGATAAGAAAAGTAATAGAAGATATAGAAAAGGATGTAACTATAGTAACACATCCCAAAATGAAAGAAGTATATGAAACTTTAGTAATAGATCTAAAAGAAATAGGGATAGGATTAGAAAAAGTAGGAATAGAACTAAAAGAAGCCTATAAGAAATATGAGGATGGGATGAAGTATGAGAATCTAACCTCTAAAAAAGATGAAAGCAATTAATACTATAGCAACTGAAAGAGAACTAGAAAAGATGATAATAGGATTAGAAAACAGATTAGGAAAAACAAAAGAACCACTAATAAAAATGAATTGGGAATTAATAAAAGAACTAAAACTAATATTAGTTAAATATAAAAAAGCAAATGCTAATAATTCTACGTCTATCCTTTTTTCTAATTCTAATGATAAAAAAAGGTAATCTCAAAGGAACTGTCTACTCTGTCTATATTGTCTAAATGATTTAAAAACATAAGACATTATAAGTATAATATAAATAATATAGTATAGTACTATAACAAGCATACCTATTCCATAGACAATTTGGACAGGAGGCTATTTTAGCCTCTGTTTCAATACCTATATTGTTACATTCATATATTCATTATAACAACCTTGCTATTATAACCACTACAAAATGAAAAGGTTATTATCGAAACCTTTATATCTATTAATGTTATTACATTATACTATGATACAACAAATAAAAAGAGATGATAACACAGAGAAACTTTTATCATCTTGCTTAAGAAAACAAAAGATTACAGCAGTTAATAAGGATCTAAAAACTTTATTTCCTTTTCTTTTTTTTTATTAATACACCTTCAAATATTTCAGTTGTCGACAAATTGTCGATAACTCAATTCTTACATTCAAAATGAAAACAAATAAAACAAGTGGGAAAGAAAACAACAGTTTAATGATTTCTCCAAAAACACATAAATGCTTAGCAAATATGAAAGAACATAAATTAAGCGATTGTCCTTCATTAAAAGAACTCAAAGAGGTAGTTTAAATGATGATAGCAAGAAAAATGAGTTTAAATGAAGTAAAAGAAAACAAAGAATTTTGGATTAAGACAATTAAAAGAATAGTTAATAATAAACATAAAAAAACAGGTTTTCCAAAAATGGAAATCTTACAAGATTTAAATAGTTTATTTAGCTATTCACAAAATGATATTTATAATGGTGTTTTAAAATGACTAAGAGAATTAAAACCTATGAATCTATACTAATAAAACTGATTTCAAACTATTTCAGTGCTAAAGACGTAATGCCAGAATCAACCTTTAATCGTTTTAAGGAAATAGCGCTTGAAGAATCAAACGAAGGGGGCAGGTAAAATGGAAATACAAAAGGTGGAAATAGTTAAATTTCCTTTATGGTTTAATCTAATTATTTTAGGTTTTGCTTTAATTGTAATGGGAATAATAGCAATTGGAATATTTATTTTATTAACAATAGGTAGTATTTTAGGAGG